>MDTC01141466.1_pt1 | contig 10658 bp, 5 predicted proteins | sample 811181 | NCBI WGS metagenome assembly MDTC01 (sample SAMN05326644, study PRJNA326480) | marine metagenome | isolation source: seawater | place: Pacific Ocean: North | collected 2011 | reverse complement strand
TCATTGATGGCTCCAAAAGATCATCAAAGGCAAATGCTTTTTTTAGCGGAATAGGGCCTAAAAAAACTATTGCTCTTTATGATACATTAATTGAAAAACATTCAGAGGATGAGTTAGTGGCTGTGCTAGCTCATGAGGTTGGACATTATAAAAAAAAACATGTTTTATTTTCAATGATTTTATCAATAATTCAATTGGGAATAATGTGTTTTCTTTTTGAATTATGTATGAGTCAAGATTTTATTTCTCAGGCTCTTGGATCAGAGAGAATGTATTTTCATTTAGGCTTAATAGGGTTTAGTTTTTTATATAGTCCTATTGGATTATTTATTGGAGTTTTATTAAATATTTTAAGTAGGAAAAATGAATTTGAGGCTGATGAATATGCTAAAGAAACTTCTGACGGAAATTCATTACAACTTGCCTTAAAAAAACTTTCTGTCGATAGTCTAAGTAACCTTTATCCACATCCATTTTATGTTTTCATACATTATTCACATCCTCCATTATTAAGTAGATTAGAAGCTCTTGAAAAATAAAATATTAATGGGTCATTAACTCAGTTGGTTTAGAGTGTTACCTTGACAGGGTAGAAGTCACTGGTTCGAATCCAGTATGACCCACAAGGGTTACTAGAAATAGTGACCCTTCTTTTAGTTGCAACCAACCCACATCTCTCACTTTCTTTGTGGGGGTTTTTATTTCTCAAAAATGGACGAATCGGACACCTTAAAAAAGGCAGTATTTTTAGTACAATGAAACAGGTAATATGAATGGTTTATTTTCCATTGCATATAATTTTATGTTAAAATGCGAATATGGAAGTTTATAGAAAGGAAAATATTAACTAAACTAATTAGATTCCTTTATTAGTTTATCATAAATAGTTCTGGCATAGTCATATCCTTTTTGCGCATCTTCAATTTCCTCGTATCTAAAACGACTCTTTTTCTGTTCCCAACATTTGTCAACAGATACTCTACACCATTCAGCACTCGCTTTTTCAAGTATTGGTTTTCCATCTACCTCAATAAATATTGGATTTGTATGCGAACTATACTTAACTCTTGTAGCCAACCAACATGATTTATCTACAGATGTTGTAAAAGAAATATCGTTCCAATCACCATCTGCTTTAATCGTTTGTTCATCAATCACTACGCCATTTCTTACCAATTCAACAATTACATCTCTAGACTTACCTTTTCTGCTTCTTTCAATATGCCAATAAGGGGGTTTATAAGGATCAGAGGTGGCAATAACGTAACCTTTTCCGTCTTGCTCTTCTTCAAGAAATGCTGCTGCTTTAATAGTCACTTTAACATTTTTCGTTTTTTTCAAACTTAACAAACTCTCGCCATCTCCTAATTTTAGATTGTCTACTTTAAAATCTATTAAATGAGACCTTCCATCAGAAACATAACTCTTCCCTTTTACCAAGGCATCCATATAATCTAAAAAATCCAGTCCATTTTCAAGTTCAGCATAAATTCTAGCCCTACCTACCTTTTCATCTGAAATACATGGGAAATCCGTTTCGCCACTAATTCGAGTTTTAAAACCAGCATTCAATACGTGATACCACATATTTAGCTCTGCTGGTAACGGCGTGTCACCTGCCGAATAAAAATCTATTAAACCGTGCGTAACTGTCACAACAAACTCGTTAGCTCCAATACCATCCATTTTAGGAATTATATAATTTGGCAGGTCATCTGTAGGCTCTAATGGTTCCAATCCCCAACCAGAATGAGCATAACCAGTAATTCCTCCTTGATCTTTAGCCCATTTTAAAACTGGCAATGTCCAACTTGGCCACTCTTCAACAGTCGTTGTATTCGGATAATCATCTTCTTTTAAATTTAGCAATACAATATGCCCTGCGTGAGATGACGGAAATCCAGAAACCTCAACATCATAACGCATGATATTTTCTTTGTTTGATAATTGATAATTCTCACCTGTAAAAAATTGCTTTTGATAATACCAACTTGGTCCCCAAGTAAGATTGTTCCCCATATTTAAATCTTCTCCTAAAATTTGACGCCACATGTGTTCTGGAAGAACTCCTTCCTCAGGGCTTTCATAATGCGAACATCCAGCAGCATGTATATGATGATCTGCACTGTACCAACCAAAATCTGTCATATGCACCCAACGTTCTAGCTTAAATTCAGCTTCTATTTCTTTCGCTCCATTAGGAATTACTAATATTGCTGATTTGTCATGATACTCAGGACCTCTACCATACTGAATGTTATATTTACCTGGTGGTAACATCACATATTCTCCATCATATCGATAAATTTGAGGCTGAAAGAAAAAATCTGGAAACTCATCTTTAGATGCTAACCTTCTTGATGGCAAAGGGAAAATCCCTCTCAATTGTTTCTCGATAGGTAAGTCATATTCAAACTGCCCATTTCTTCCTTCCTGCCAATGCTGACTACGAGCTCTAACCAATCTATAATCATCAACATCATTTTCTACTCCTCCACTGGTCAATCGCTCTACACCATCAGTAATTAAAAAAGAGCCCATGGCAGGTGATCCATCCTCTTCTTTAATACTCAAATTAACTTTTACCGCTGGCAACGCTTCGAACAGAATTGACACATTGTTCCTAAATCCAATATCTTGTGTTCCTTGACCAACATTAAATCCTAATTTAACCTCTCTTTTTCCGCTTTCTTTTGTGTACAGTTGAAGAATAAAATACTCTACTCCAATTCCTGATAATTTTTTTCTCAATGGCCTACCCTGATAAATAACCATGTCTAAGAATTGATTGTCTATTTCTCCTTCTGAAATAGCATTTTCAGGCTCCATTCGATGCTTTCCAGTAGATGTATGTAATATGGGTTTAGCATTTGGGCTCTCAGGCACCAACTCTGCCGAAATATGTGCTTGATTATGAACTTTTACTAGATAAGAAGTCCAACCTTCCTGCATTAATAAAGGAGTGGCAGCACCTTGATGTACTTTAACTCGACTCTCTGGATTAATTTCAATATAAGCCAAACAAAAAGGGTCTAGCAACTCTTGTATCTTCTTTACATTTCCTTTTGTATATGCCTCGTTTTGTAGTTTCTTTAACTGATTCGAAACCGCTGCTGGAAATGGATTCCCAATAAATAACATGGCCTCATCTATTCTTAAAGCCTGAGAAATAAAAGGTTGCGGCTCCACATTTGAAATTATCGGAACACTCGATTGAGCATGATGATGTTCATGTTGAGCAAACAATGGCAATGATCCAATTGTAAGTAATAATAAAAGATATTTCATAATGGCTAGTTATAAATTCCCTTAAAGGTATAAAGCTTAATTAATTATCAAAGGCTTTCGTTTAATTTTAATAAAACAAAACACCTTATTGTGATTGGTTTAATTATTTATTGTGTAATAATAAAATCTTAAAATTAATTATTTCAACTTGAATATCTATAGGTAAGGCAATATTATTAGTAGGATTCCGTCGCATTATATATCGTAAACATCCCTTTAATTAACTTTTGGGTCTTTTTTTGTTGCAAACTATCTCTATTTTACAAAATCCTAACAAAACTTTTACAAAACGCCTACAAAATATCTACAAAATGTCGACATAAGTAGAACAAATCTTGACCCACAAGGGTTTCAAGATTATTGAGACCCTTTTTTTCTAGGATATTTTGTTATATTGCTAATAAATTATAACTAAAAACAAAGCTTATTTTAGTAATTATAGATCATGAAATACAGAAGATTCGGGAGGACTAATTGGCAATTAAGTGAAATAGGTTATGGAATGTGGGGTATGGGCGGCTGGACAGGTTCAGATGATATGCAGTCAGCGAGTTCTCTAGATTTTGCTGTAGAGAAAGGAGTTAATTTTTTTGACACTGCATGGGGTTATGGGGAAGGACATAGTGAAAAGCTATTAGGGGAGTTATTAAAAAGACATTTAGATAGAAAAATATATACAGCAAGTAAGATACCCCCTAAAAATTTTAAGTGGCCTGCTACTAAAGATTATTCATTTAAGGATTCTTATCCTAAATCTCATATATTAGAATATACAGATAAAACACTTAAAAATTTATGTTTAGAAAAAATAGATTTATTACAATTTCATACATGGGATGATTCTTGGTCTGAAATTGAAGAATGGAAAAGAACAATTGAACATTTAAAAAAATCTGGTAAAATTGAAGCTATTGGGATTAGTATTAATAGATGGGAGCCTGAAAATGGAATAAAGGCAATTAAAACTGGATTAATTGACTCTGTACAGGTTATATATAATATTTTTGATCAATCTCCAGAAGATAAGTTATTTCCTATTAGTCAAAAATTAGATATAGGAATTATTGCTAGAGTTCCTTTTGATGAAGGAACTTTAACTGGAAATATTTATAAGGATACTGTTTTTCCAGATGATGATTGGAGGACAAGTTATTTTGTTCCAGAAAATCTTAATTCAAGTGTTGATAAAGTTGATAAAATAAGACCTTTGATCCCTAATGAAATGAATATGGCTGAAGTTGCTCTTAGATTTATTTTAATGAATAAGTCTATAGGAACAATTATTCCTGGAATGAGAAAGGAGAAAAATGTAGAATCTAATATTTTAACTAGTGATGGCAGAGGCCTTTCAAATGAATTATATAATCGACTTAGAAAACATAGATGGGATAGAAAACCCACCTCTTGGTCTCAATAATTAGTTTTTAAGTTCAATTTTTTCATTTTTGAAAATTACCATAAAGATAATAAGCACTAATAAGGCAAAAATTGCAGGTATAGTCCAAATGATTTGCCAATTATGTAATCCATCATTTAAAATATAGATGTCTGATATCTGCCCAGCAATCCAGAATCCAATTAGCATTCCGACCCCATAAGTGGCTAGAGTAATAAGTCCTTGAGCTGCACTTTTAATTTTTTCACCAGCTTTGAAATCAGTGTAAATTTGACCAGAAACAAAGAAAAAATCGTAACAAATTCCGTGTAATGATATTCCAATTATTAACATAAAAGCAAAGCTTCCTGAATCCCCATAAGCAAATAGTAAATATCTAATTGTCCATGCCAATATTCCTAAAAGTATAGTTTTTTTGAATCCGAAACGTTTAAAAAAGAAGGGTAATAATAGCATAAAAATAACTTCGCTAGTTTGCCCTAAAGTCATTTTTCCCGTTGGATTTGATATTCCTATTTCAACTAGAAAAGGATTGGCTTGTTGATAATAAAATGCAAGGGGTATACAAATCATTATAGAAGTAACGAAAAACATTAAAAAATTTTTATCATTTAAAAGTTTTAGAGCATCAAATCCTAATATTTTACCAATGGATATTTTTCCTTTATTTAGACTTGATGGAGGGGTTTTAGGTAGAAAAAAACTAAAAAGCCCTAAAAAAACAGAAGCTATCGCAACCATCGTAAATGTGTTAGATAATACTCCATTTTCAATAGCAGTTTTGGAATCCCAACCTAATAAACTTATTGCTAGTCCGGCAATTATCCAACCAATGCTTCCAAAAACTCTGATTATTGAAAATTCTTTAGCGGGGTCTTTCATTTGATAAAATGAAACAGAATTCACTAAAGCAAGTGTAGGCATATATATTACCATATAACCAAAGATAAAAGGGTAAAATGATGTAAAATTTTCTGCCTGAGACATAAAATACATTAGAAAAGCTCCAATTATGTGTAGAAATCCTAAAATTTTTTCAGCATTAAAATATCGATCAGCAATAAGTCCAATAAAAAGTGGAGCAATAATAGCGCCCCATGATTGAGTTGAAAAAGCCATAGCTGTTTCTGCTCCCGAAGCATTAAGATTATTCCCTAAAAAAGTTCCTAGTGTTACAAACCAACCTCCCCAAATGAAGAATTGAAGAAACATCATAATTGATAATTGAAATTTTATTTTTGTTTTCATAGAAATTTAATTATTATTAATTGAACAAACCATAGCAGCTCCCAATGCAGAGGCATAAGAATTAGGTTTAGATATAACTTGATGCTTTGGGAATTGTTTTTTAAGTATGTTTATGAAAACATCATTATCAGAAAATCCTCCATCTAAATATATTTTTTTTGGAATAGGAATAGATATAATTTTTATTTTTTCCATTAGTAAACAAATTAATTCGAAGACTAATTGGTAATATGCAATTTCAAAAGAACTAAAATTTAAAATATCTTGATTTGGAGAATTACTTTTATCTAAATGGACCCAGTTAAAATGAGTATTCGATTTATTTACTTTTTTATAAATAATTTTATTAAAAACCAAATTCTTATATAATGATTTTGGTGATTTATAATAATCTTCTAATTTTTTCACTTTTTCCTCATGTTCTTTACCTAAATAAAGTCTAGATGTTTTAACAAAACCCCCATCAATTTTCATATATAAAGTTACTCCTGATTGAATGTCTTTTTTATTAAATAATTGATCATTTGAGAAAGGATTAAAATTAATACACCAAGTCCCGGTAGAAAGTAAAATAAATTTATTTTTATCTTTAATTAAATATTTTAAAAGAGCAGAGGAACTATCATGAATTCCAATTCCAAAAGAAATTTTTTTTCCCTTATAATTAATATTTAAGGTTTTATTTGTTTTTACTATTGGAGGAAATAAGGAATTTATTTTTTCATTTCTCACCCATTTATGATATTGTTTAGTTTTAAAATTCCATAGATCTGTATGACAACCAATGCTTGTATAATCCGTGAACATTTTATTGGTAAATACATAACTTAAATATTGAGGTAAATGCAAACTATGTTTAATTTTATTGTAGACTTCGGGTTTTGTATACTTTAGCCAATACAATTGTTTACCTGAGTTTAACATATTTAAATTTATTGAACCAGTGTCACCAGAAAATTTTTTTTTAGAACCATATTTTTTGTAAAAATCGTTTATTAAATCTTTTTCAATAGGTTTGTTATAATCGTATACAGGAGTTGTTATTTTACCATTTTTATCTAAATTCACTATCGTTGCACCAAATGCTGAAAAATTGACTGTATTTATACTATATTTTTCTAAGTGTATCAGACTATTTAAATAGTTTTTAATCCATTCAATTATTTTATCAATATTTTCAGCTTGAAATCCATCTTCATCTTTAACTTTTGGAATACTCGTTTTTCCATTTTTTAATAGGTTGTATTTTTCATCAAATAAAAAAAATTTTTGATTAGTTTTTCCAATATCAAAGATCAAAGAACATTTTTTTATCATTAAAGTCCAGTTGATTTAGAGTTTACTCCCCTAAGCTTTATTAATTTTTCACGAAAATTAAATTTTCTAAATGCTTCTAATGGTTTTATAGCCCCTCCATGTTGTAGTCGAGACTCTACAACTAATGGTCTTACATCAAGATTAAACGCTTCTTGAAGAATTGATTGACAAGAAGTAACATCATTTTCTTTCTGAGCAGATTTTAATTTTTCATAATCTACTAATAATGCTTTAGCAAAAGAAATTTTAATGTTTTCGACTGATTGAAGTAGATCTTCTAATGGATCTTTCAGGTTGTGACTAGCATCAATCATCCAAGATAAATTAGATTCTTTTTTTTCTTCAATACCTTTAACTAATTCACAAAAAATTAGAAATAGTTGGTAGGGTTTAATTGAACCTACTGAAAGATCATCATCACCATATTTGCTGTCATTAAAATGAAAGCCCCCTAGTTTCTTTAGATGGATTAATATAGCGACAATTTGTTCTATATTAGTATTGGGGAGATGATGCCCTAAATCAACAAGACTTGTAGCCCTATTTCCCAATTTATCAGATAAAACATAGGAAGTTCCCCAATCTGGAATTACCATAGAATAAAAGTTAGGCTCATAAGGCTTATATTCAATTAATAATTTCCAGTCTTTTGGTAAATAGGAGTAAATTTCATGTAATGACTCAAGAGTCCTTTGAAAAGAATCACTAAAATTATGTTGACCAGGAAATGAAGTTCCATCTGCTAGCCATATAGTTAAAGCTTTAGAACCTAATTTAATGCCATGGTCAATTACTTCTTTATTATGATTTATTGCTTGTTCTCTGACAGATTTATTAATATGTGACAAAGATCCATGTTTATAAGAAAAATGGTTTTTGGGTTGATCTTGAAAAGTATTTGAATTTACAGCATCAAATTTTATTTCTAAGCTTTTTGCGAGAGACTTTATTTTTTCATGATTTCTGGGAATATCCCATGGAATATGAAGACTTATAGCATTACTTGATTTATTTAATGAATGAATTAACCCAACATCATTAATTTTATCTTCTATTGAAATTGGTTCACCTCCAATAGGAAATCTTCCAAATCTAGTACCTCCAGTACCAAGAGCCCAACTAGGAATAGAAATTTGAAATTTTCCAATTCTTTTAGTTAAGAGGTCAAGATCAATAGATTTTTTTGAAAGATTTTTTGTTAGATAATCCAAATTTATTTTATGTTCATCTAAGTGCTTTTTGTTAAAACTATTTAATTGTTCTTTATTCAAATTTTTTCATTTTAATTAGTTATCTGACAAAAGCATCTGTTAGTCCTCCATCAACATTGAGAATATTTCCAGTGCTTTTATCCAATATAGCAATAAAAACAAAAACACCATTCGCAATATCCTCGGGTTTTATAACCTGATTTAATAAATTTTTTTTAGCATAATAATTAGGTAGTTCATCAATCTTAATTCCAAAAGATTTTGCACGTTCTTTAGCCCACTTTCCTTTCCATATGTTACTTCCAATTATTACGCCATCAGGATTAACTGTATTTACTCTAATTTTATAAGTTGCCAATTCTGCAGCTAATAATCTTGACATATGAATTTGAGCTGCTTTAGCAGTGCTATAGCCTATATTATTTGGCCTTGATACAAGTCCATTTTTACTGGCGATATTTACTATATTTCCTCCTAATTTTTGTTTTTTCATTATTGAAGCTCCTTTTTTAGAAATCAAAAATTGGCCTTTTACTAGTACATCTTGGAGTGAATCCCAATCTAAATTTGTTGTATTAGAGATTGATTTTGAAATTGCAAATCCTGCACTATGAATCACAATATCTATACCGCCAAATGCTATGCATGCTTTTTCAATTACATTTCCAATACTTTTTTCATCTACTACATCACATATACAAGAAATCGCTTGGTCTTTGTTATAATTAGTTAAAGTATCTTTAAGATTTTTTTCCGAAATATCTGTAAAAATAACGTTTGCTCCTTCTTTAATTAACTTTTCAGCAATTGCACGGCCAATGCCTCCCCCAGAACCTGTTATCAGTGCTACTTTTCTTGATAAAATTTTTTCTTTTGGTTGTCGTTGTAATTTATTTTCTTCTAAAAGCCAATATTCAATATCAAATGCTTCTTGAAGAGGTAGAGAAATATATTTTGATATAGCCTCAGCACCCTTCATCACATTGATTGCATTAATATAAAATTCACTTGCAACTCTTGCTGTTTGCTTATTTTTCGCAAAACTAAACATTCCTATTCCAGGATATAAAATAATAACTGGATTAGGATCTCTCATAGTCGGGCTATCATCTTTTTTGCAGGAATTATAGTATTGTAGATAGTCATCTCTATATTTTTCAAATAAAGGGTTTAGTTTATTTATAATTACTGTATAATCTGTTAGGTCTTCTTTATAAGAAAGGTTAATTATTAGAGGTCTAATTTTAGTTCTAAGAAAGTGATCTGGACATGAAGTCCCCATAGCAGCTAATTTTCTCATGTCATAACTGTTTATAAATTCTAAAACAGCTTTACAATCGTTAAAATGACCTATCATTCTCTTTGAAGAAGAACAGAGACCTCTTAATATAGGAGATATTTTTGCTGCTTGAGATTTTCTTTCTTTTTCATCAATTATATCAATTTTTTTTCCTCCAAAAGCAGGACCATTAACAATAATTTTGTCAGCAATAAATTTGGAAGCTTTCTCTATTACTTCAAGACTATTGATATAACATTCATAAGAGGTTTCCCCCCATGTAAATAGTCCATGATTTTCTAAAATAATTCCAATAATACCAGGATTTTCTTTTAAACATTTTTCTAGTTTTAATCCTAAATCAAAACCTGGACGTTGCCATTCTATCCACCCTATAGTATTACCCCATATTTGTTTAGTTATTTTTTGACTGTCTTTATTAGCAGCAATTGAAATGACAGCATCTGGATGTAAATGATCAATATGTTTAAATGGGAGTAAGCCATGAAGAGGTGTGTCTATTGATGGTGTTCTACTATTTAAATCATAAATACAATGGTTAAATAATTCAACCATTTCATCTTCATGTTTAAGACCCCGATAGACTTTTTTTAAATCTTTTATTTTTTTTGTGTACAAACCAGCTATTCCATTTTTATTTAATGATCCTATATCTCCACCAGAGCCTTTAATCCACATGACCTCAACTTTTTCATTGGTAATTGGATCCTTTTCAATTGTTTTGCAACTAGTATTTCCTCCACCAAAGTTTGTTATTCTTAGATCGGCACCTAAAATATTAGATCTGTATAAAAAAAGTTCAACTTGATTGTTTTTTAAGGAACTTGCTTTTTTTTCATCCCATAAATAGTTTACGTAGTTATATTTTTTTTTACTTTTCATATTTACTAAAGTAAAT
>MDTC01083411.1_pt1 | contig 10658 bp, 11 predicted proteins | sample 811181 | NCBI WGS metagenome assembly MDTC01 (sample SAMN05326644, study PRJNA326480) | marine metagenome | isolation source: seawater | place: Pacific Ocean: North | collected 2011 | reverse complement strand
TTAAATCATTTAAACCAGAAGAAAGAATAGTTCAATATATTTGTTATTTACCAAAAAATCATAAAAAAAATACAAAAATTATTAGTGCAAAAAGATTAAAATATTTTAATGAAAGAAGATTAACATCTCATTGGCCATATCCAATTAAAGTAGTATCAAAACAACCTAATACTTGGGGTGATAGAAGTTTAAATATAGATTATTCATTATTAAAAAAACCAGATTTAACAAAATATGAAAATAAAATTTTAGAATTAATCTAAAATTTATTTATAGTATTTACAATATAATCTTTAAAATAATATAATATTATTGTTATAATAAATGTAATTAATATTCCATTTAAAGTACCCCAATTTATACCATCAAATTTATAATTAGATAATGGATATAAAAAAGGAGTTGGTAAATAATCTTTTGAATGTAAAAATATATCAATAATAATAGATAAAATAGATATTAAAAATAATTTATTTTTTGTTAATAAATAAATTAATATCCAGGTAAATATTGAATGAAATATATTATATAATGTATAATCAAAATTAGTATATTCATTTAAAGGAGGTCTAATTTTTTCATTTAATTTATTAATATTATAATTATTTTTATGTAAATAAGATAAATAATTAGGTATATTTGATATATAAAAAGGAGTTTTTTTTATAAAAAAATATCCCCATGATAAAAAATCTGGTAATATACCATAAATAATTCCTTCATAATCATATAATAAATAAGCATGCAAACCGTGAATAAAAAATGCTGGCATTGTTTTATAACTAATTAATATATTATTTATATATATAAAAAATTTAATATTAATTATATAAAAACTAATCCTGCCATACCAGATTGAATAGATAATATATTATAAGTTAATGCATATATATTTATATTAAATAAATAATCATATTTATTATTAGTTGTTGGAGGAATAATAGTTTCAATATTTAGTTGTTTATTATTTAATTGTGTAAAATTACATGAACCTGATGGATGAATTGATTCAGGATCTAAAGCAAATGAATAAACCATAATACCATCTGTAGGTATTCCTTTATGATATAAATAAGGTTGTAATTTATTAAAATATTCATATTCTTTTTCAGAAAATCTATCATAATTATTTAATAATAATTTAACTTTTTTTATTATATTTTTTTTATTATTTTCATAATTAGTAATAATATCAGTTGGTTTTATATTTGAAGATTGTTGTGGAGGTGGTGTATCATAACTAGTATCAAATCTTGCTATTTCAATATAAGTTGTTTCAATTTCTCCAGTAGTTGAATTTATAATATTATTACCATTTGAATCTTGTTTATTAACCAATTTTTTTATATATAAATAACCTAGTGTAGGATCTCTACCTATTCTAATATTAGCTCCACCTAATGTAGAACTCCAATAAGTACCTTCTTGAATATCTATATATCCAGGAAATGTATAATTATTTTTTGAAAAACTATTTTGCCACTGTGGTATATTTGGATCTTCCCAATTAGTATAATTATTAAAATCATTATTTTCTTTTCTATCACTTCTATAACATACCCATATTAATTCTTTTACTGGATTGTTAAAATTTAGTTTTATAGATGTATTACCAAAAATACCAATCTTTTCTACTCTTTTTACTTGATGAATTAAATAATCATGTTTATTATTTGTAAATATTTTTCTTTCTTGTTCGTCTAAATAAGCATATGTTATCTCTAAATGTGGTTTTAAATCCCATTCATTTTTATTTTTTCTAATAGGTAATGTTAATGATTCTGATAAAAAATTTTTAATTTGATGAGTTGGATTTGATATATCTGGTTTAATTCTAATATCATTATTTATTATTTGTCTAACAGTATATTTTTCTAAATAAAATTTATCAGTATCCTTATCTCCTATTGTTGATATTCCATAATTTTTTATATCTTCATATGAAACAAGTAATGTATAAAGTTCAGATATTGATTTAAATTCAAAAGTCATTGATATATCATGATATTGTAATCCAATTAATGGTAAAGATAAACCATAATTTGATGTAAACCAAAAATTTAATGGAACAAATATTTGTCTTGATGGAATTGATGGTGGTTTTAAATATGAATGATTTGTAATTGTTCTATATTCAATATTACCTGTATCTTCATTTAAATTAGATACTTCTTTAGTATCTTCAAAACCACATTCTGGATAAAAAGAATTTCTATTATATGCTTCTTGGGGTTCATATAATTCCTTTTCATGACCAATTAATTTATAATATAATTCTTTTTTTTCTTTTGATAAAGTTAATTCATTCCAAATAAACATCCATTCACTATATTGTTCATCTATTAAAGTTCCTCCAATACTAATAGAAACTTTATTTAAAATATTTAATCCAATATATTTAATCCAACTAAATTTTCTATCTGACTCAGATAATATATCAGGTAGATCAAATACTAAAAACATATTTGTTATTAAATCTCCTAATTTTTCTAATTTTACTGTACTTGTTGTATTACTTGTATATTGTAAATTAGTAAAATAATCAAAATTAATTTTTTTAGATTCTAATGCAAAATTTGTATGTCTTTTATATACTGTTTTAAAATATGTCATTAATGGATTTCCAGTTAAATATACATCTTGACTACCTTTTGCAGATAATTGTAAGCGTGCGCCTGTCATATTATTATATATAAGTAAAAAAAATCTAAATTAAATATATTAATTAATAGTATTTTAACATTTAAAACGCCGATTTAAAATATATTATGTAAAAAAATAAATTTATTTTTTTTTAAATTTTTAATAACTTGATATATATTGAATTTGTTTTTTTAAATTATTATTTTTATAAATATTATTTTTTTTCATAAATATCATTAAATCTTTATATAATTTTATATAATGATCATTATTTACAAATAAATTTATATCAATAAAATCTATACAATATAACTCTGTATCATAATCTATTTTATCAAAATGATTTTTAATCGCATTTTGAATTTCATCAATATTACATTTACCTATATATTTTTTTATGTCTATCATAAATAAAATCCTATCAATTCCATTTTTGCCATTAGAATACAATATAGGACAATCTTTTAAATCATTAAATATTTCAGATTTATATTTTATAAAATAATTTTCAGTTTCTTCATTAAATTCTCTTAATGCACCTTCATAAAGAGTTTCTTTAGTTCTTTTATATCCTCCAGATAAAGCACATAATTCATATAATTCTTCATTTACTTTATAAATTCCTAATAATACATATATATTATTATCTTTACTATCTATATAGTATGGTAATATACCTACTCTCATCCAATTTTGATTTAATTTTTTATCAAAAATATCATTAGCATATCTAAAATTCATATCTATAAATTATATTTAATCTATTATTTTAAATCAATTTTAAATAATATATAATTATATATATATATATAATATAAAAAATGAATATATTTTTTATTTATAATAAATATATAGATAAAAATAAAATATTTTTTATACAGTTTTTTGATATAATAAATATTTTTAAAAAATTAAAATATAATTTATTTTTATTAACAAAAAAAAATAATTGGAATAAATTTAAATTATATAATATTAAAAATTTATATTTTAATAATATTTATCTTTATGATAATTTACAATTACTAATTAATGATATAAATTTAAAATATGATAAAAAAATTTTTATTAATTTTAATGAAAATATAACTAATTTTAATTATATAATAAATGTTCCAGAATATAATATTTTTAAAAATAATTCATTATTTAATATAATTAATAATGATAATAATAATCTTTATGAAAATTCATTTTATATTCCATATAATAAAGATAAAATATTAATTCAAAATAATTATTTAGGTAATCCTTTAATTTTAAGTAAAAATTTTAATTTTATAAATGATTTTTCAAATAATATAAATAATAATCATAAAATAAATTTATTTATTGAAAATGTATCAAATAATATAATTTCAAATAATTTTAATATTATAGAATCTGATTTAATTTATGAATTAGAATCTATATTAACAACAACTCCATTTATAATAACTGATTCTTTATTCTATTTAAATTTATCATTTAAATATAATATTCCATCAATTTTATTTAGCAGTATAGATTTTGATTATGAATATAAAACTAATGATATAAATAAATTAAAATTTTATTATCATGATTTTTATTTAAATAGAGATATGTGTAAATATATTGGTGAAAATACTGAATTAAATTTTAACAATAATATTATAAAATTAAGAGATTATATTAATATAAATAATATATAAAATTGATTTTTATTAAATTATAATTAATTATGGATATTAAAAAAATAGATCAGGATTGTTTATTAAAAATAATTCATATATTAGTAAAAAATTATAAACAAAAATTAGATAATAATACTAAATATTATGATGAAAAAATATCAATTTATCAAGATATAATTGATGATAAAGATAATCAAATAAATTATTTAGAAAGAGAAATTAATGAAATTATAGAAGATTATCATAATGAAATTAGTAAAAATATAACATTAGAAAAACAATTAAATAAATAATATTATTTAACATAAAAATGACCAGTATTTGAACCAAATCTCCAAATCATTCTACTTTTTTTTTTATTTTCATAAATTTGATTATACCCATTATAACAATGTTCTATTGTAACTTCAAAAATTTCAGCTACCAAAAATAAAAATGGTTCAAATGTACTTGTAAAATAACCATCATTTACTGTATTGGTATTATAACAATTTACTGCTTCAAAATTTTCATCAAATTGTTTATTAGTAGGAATAATATTGTTCCAATATATATTTGATGTTTTTATATTATTATTTTTTAATAATTGAGAAAATTCTTTTGCATTTGGTTTATTATTATTATTATAATTTAAATAATTTTTAAAATCTTGAATACTAATTTTTTGTCTAATACTATCCCAAAAACATGACATATTTATTTTTTATAATAAAATAAATTTAATATAGAACTTTTAATAAATTAGAAATTAAAATTGATTTAAAATTACAATAATAATAATAAAAAATGGGAATTGTTATTTTATTAAAAAAAATTGGAGAAACTCCAAATGATATGATTAATAATTATATTAAAAATTATAATAAAAATAATAAATATCAAATTAAAAAAGGTTGTACTGTTGGTAAATTAGATCCTATGGCTTCTGGTTTATCAATTTGTCTTTTTGATAATCAATGTAAAAATATGAAAGATTATTTAGATAAAGAAAAAATTTATGAATTTAAAATAATTTTTGGAATAAAATCTGATTCAGATGATACATTAGGATTAATTACTAATGCTGAAGAAATAGAAAATATAAATACTCAGATTATTCAAAAAGAAATTTTAAATTTTATAGGAGAATATAATCAAAAATATCATAAATATAGTTCTATTTGTGTTTATAATAAAAATAATCAAAGAAATCCTTTATGGAAATGGACTAAAGACAATAGACTTAATGAAATAAAAATACCAGAAAAAAATGTTAATGTAAAATCTCTAGAATTTTTAGAATTAAAAAAATATAATTTTAATATTTTAAAAAAAATTATTATTGAAAATATAAAAAAAGTAAAAGGCGACTTTAGACAAGCAGAAATAATTGAAAGATGGAACAATATTTCTCATATAAAAAATATAAATATTGGTAAATTTAGAATTCATTGTAGTTCTGGATTTTATGTTAGACAATTAGTTAATGATTTATGTAATAAATTAAATATTTATGGAACAACCTATAATATAAATAGAATTAAAATTATTTTATAAATAATAAACAACAAAATAAGATTTTTATATAAAAATAATACTATAATTGAATATATTAAAAATTAATAGGATTATAAAATTGATTTTAAAGTAAAAAAAATAAAATGGAAATTCATGAAAACCTGAATAATATATATTTAGGTCAACCATTAAATTTTCAAGAAAATGAAAAACATGAATTTAAAGAATTCTGTTTAGAAAAATATACTTCAACTACTTCATATACCGAAGAAGAAATTATAAATTTAATAAAAAATAATATTTTTAATCCAAAATTAAATAAATTAATTAAAACTAATTTATTTTGTTATTTAGAAAAATATATACCTAAATATTATTGTTCATTTTGTAATTCTAAATTAAAAAGTAAGCTTTATATAGGAGTTAATGATTTAGGTGAAATAACTGGTATTCCTTTATTTGATATAAAAAAAAAAGATATAGAAAATTATATAGATAAATATATTTTAAAAAAAATTAATGGTAGTAACATTAATATATCAGATTTTAAAATTGATATAATTAAATTAAAAAAAGATAAAAGTATGGTTTATGATATATCAAATAAATTATTAGATGATTATATATTTAATAAAAAAAATAGAGAAAAAATGTTTAATAAATATAATAAAGATTATAAAGAGTGGCATACTGAATTACAAATTAAATCTGGAAAATTAATAAGAATTCTATATGATATTAAAGAAAAAAAAGATTTTATAAACTATATAAAAGATAATAATGGACCTCAATGTGTTTTAGATTATGTTATAAATAATAAAAAATTTAATATACCAAGGGGTGAAAATATGAAAAATAGAAAACAAAATAAAAACGATTATATATATTGGTTAACTCAATTCAAAGATAAACAACAAAAAGATATGGTTGATTTAAAACCTATAAAACCATATTATAAAATGTCTATTGATCCATATATAATACTTGATAAATTAACAGATTTAAGATATAATTATATTGATAATGAACAAATTAATTATTTTATGATTGTTATTGAAATTAATGGCTTAAATAAAAATAGTCCTTTATATTTTTATCAAAAAAATAAATTAATTTATAGAAAAAGAATAGGAAATATATGTTTATAATATATAATGACATATTTATATTGTATTATTTTTTCTAAAGATAGAGAATTGTTTAATAAATTTTATAAAAATACTAATCGTTTTAATAAATTTAAAAATAAATATATATTAAAAATAAATAAATATAATATTTCACAATTAAATAAATTAACTAAATATAATATTCAACAAATAAAATTTTTATTATTTAATGATGAATGGATAAATTAATAAAATGTTTTACAAATTCCAAAAGTTTTTCTATGAAATTTGCTTAAACCATATTTTTTAATTCCATCTATATGTTTAGCTGTTCCATAACCCATATTATTTAGTAAATCATATTTTTCATTTAATTCAGGATGTTTTAAACATAAATCTTCTATATATTTATCATGTGTAACTTTAGCAATTATTGATGCAGCAGCTATACTATAATATTTATTATCACCTTTTTCAATACATTCATGAGGTATATTTTTATATGAATTAAAATGTGTACCATCTACAATTATACTTTCAATATCAACATCTATTCCATCTATACATTTATGAAAACAATCTAATGTAGCATTTAAAATATTTTTTTTATCTATATCTTTATGTGTCATATAAGATACATTCCAAGAAATAACATTATCAATTATGTAATTATATGTTTCTTCTCTTTTTTTTTTTGATAATTTTTTAGAATCTATAATTTTAAATTTATTTAAATTATCTTCATCTTCATTAAAATCATTATTCCATACAACTCCAGCAGTATATACCCTACCTAATAAACATCCTCTTGCAACTTCATCTAAACCTACTTCTAAACAATTATTATAATAATTTTGCATTATTAATATTATTTATTTAATATTAATTATTTTTTAAAATATTATAATATATATATATATATAATGAATAATAACAATAATAACAATAATTTAGTTGGTGGTCGTTTTGTAAAAATTCCAAATTATTATTATATTGATGGTAAATTATGTGGTGTTCAAAAAGGTTATAAAGGTAAAAATAATTACTTTAATCTAGAAATTGGTCACAATGATAATTATTTAAGTAAAGATGAAGTTTTAGATGAATTAAATGATCAAAATGATGAAGAAATTGAAGCAATATTACTACAACATTATAATGATGAGGATATTGATATGGAAGATAAAGAAGAACTATTGAAAAAAATAAAATATGGAGAACTATGTAGATATTATAATAATTTAGTAACTGATAATCCTATTCGTAAATTGGAGGATGGAACATTAGAAGATAGTAATAGAGTTCAATATATACCTACAAATAGAGAAGTTAATATTAATGATTATTATATGTATAAAGATAAAAATTGTTTAGTTTCAAAACATTATGATAATAATGCAATGAAAAAATCTGTTTTAAAAGAAATAGTTGGACAACATGGTTTTAAAAATAAAGGAAATAAAGAATTCTTATGTAAATCAGCAAATTTAATTGGTTATCAATTTAAAGATTCAAATATAATAAGTGATTTACCATTAAATACAGAAGATAATTATTGTAATGATTTAAATCAAAATGATTGTAATAATAAAAATATTTGTAGATGGAACAAAGGTGGAATTAAATGGTTAAAAGAAGAACTTTATAATAAACTAAAAAAAAATACTAATCGAAATTTACATCAAAGAATTATAAATAATTTAATTATTAATGAGTTTTTTAATGAAGATAATAATTTAGATTTAACTTATGATAATTTTTTAAATAATATTGATGCTAATTTGTTTTTATCAAGTTTAATAAGTGATGAAGCTATAAATAAATTAGATCCAGTTAGGTTTTATTTATGTGTTAAAAAATTAAGAGAAAAGAATCCAAATTATGAATTAGCGGATAATATAAACTCAATTAAAGATATAAAGGATTATCCTACTGGCAAATGCTTTAATATTTTTAAACATTCAGTTGAAAGTGATTTAAATGAAAATAATTTAATATTAGATAATTCTGCACCACAAACATCTTTAAGTACATATAGTCCAACTAGAGGTAATAATAACAATGATGATAGAGATGACGACGATGATAATCATCATAATCATGAACAAGACCATAATCATGATAATGATGATAATGATGATTTACATAGACATTATCATGGTAATTTACAAGTACCTAATTTAACTCCAGCTGTTTTAACTCATGAACAAACACAAAGTGAATTTGAACAAGCGACTCAAGAAGTATCTGGACAATCTTATGTGAGCCCTGTTTTAATTCATGAACAAACACAAAGTGAATTTCAAGAAGCGACTCAAGAAGATACTACTTTATTAGATAAGATAAATGAATTAGAAGAACAATTAGTTGAATCTAAAAAAGTTATATCTGAATTAGATTTAGAACAACAAAATGAAGAATTAATTGAATTACAAAACAAATTAAAAGGATTTGAAGATAAGTTAAAAGAAAAAATTAATGAATTGAAAATAGTAAATGAACAAAAACTAGAATTAGAAGAAAATATAAATGAATTACAAGAAAAAGAAGGAAAAACCGAAGAATTGAATGAATTAAAAACCAGATTTAGAATGCTGGTATTAAAAAATGTGTTAAGTACAAAGGAAAAAGATGAATTAAAACAAAAATTAATAATTTTACAATTACTTACAAATAAAGATAAAGATAAAATTGGTTTAACAAATATACAAGAAGAATTAAATAGATATTTTACTATAGCTTTAAAATCTGATGAAATATTAAATCATGATAGTGAAATAAAAAAAAATAGAGAAATATTATTAAATTGTTGTATATATTTATTTATAATACAAAATAATATAAATAAAACATATTTAGAAGGTGATCGTATAAATCGTATAAATTATTTAATATTAGAATTATTAGGAGTACAAGATGATAATTTGCGAGAATTAAAAGATGCTAATGATATAAATCGTAGATTATTAAGAAATACTTTAAATGAAGCTAAAAGAATTATTAAGTCAGAATATAAAATTTCATTTGATAGTCCTATAAATATAGAAAATTTAAAAAAAATTATAAATAAATTTGAAAATAAAATAATTCCAGATAAAGAAAAATTATATGAAGAATTAAAAGAAGCATTTATGTATTATATAAAGTATTTAACATTAGATAGAAGAAAAATATTAAATCAAGATAATGAAACAATTAAAAATAAAGTTTTTGTTATATTAAATAATTTACAAACAAATTTAAATATTGTAGAAGAAGAAGATTATAGTGTATCAGATGAAGTTATAGAGCAAGAATATAAATCTCATAATTTAGATAAAAAAATAAATAGTATATTAGAGAATAATTAAATTTAATTATTGTTCTTGATATTTAAATTTTGGTAAAAGATTTTGTCCAATAATAACATCAGGATGTTCTTGTTTATTATTAATAACGTGATCACAAGGTTTGCAATCATCAAAAGGACATTGTGAAGGAATATAATTTTGAGGTTCAGCAGGATCATTTTTTTTCTTCCATTCACTAGTTATAATATCAAAATTTTTATTATTTTTATTTCCTTCAGGCCAGTTATCGAATTTATTATCATTAATATCTCCAATTTGTAAATGTTGGCTAGTATTTTTATCAATATATTGAGGACATATTTCACATTTTTGTGTTTTTGGAATACAAATAGGAGGTAAAGCTTGTGGCATAGACCAATTATCTCTATAAGAAAATAATTTATCATAATTTTTTTTTTGATTCT
>MDTC01218106.1_pt1 | contig 10659 bp, 8 predicted proteins | sample 811181 | NCBI WGS metagenome assembly MDTC01 (sample SAMN05326644, study PRJNA326480) | marine metagenome | isolation source: seawater | place: Pacific Ocean: North | collected 2011 | reverse complement strand
TATTTAATAATAGCATTAATTCTTTTGCAAATGAGATAAGAGTTTTTATTTCTTGTATACTTAGAAGACGGCTTTTGCCCTTAATTAGAATTTTACCCTCAGAAGACTCGATTCTAAAGTAAGCATGGCTTTCAAAGAAAAAAACAAGTTCTGCATCAAATAATTTTTTTAGCTCAACCGAATTTACCCCACTAAGGAAGAATCTGTTAGAAAAGTCAGGGTACATCTCGAAATTTACCTCGTTATAGTTTGTCTGATCACCAAGACCACTGAAAATAAAATCTTTTTCTATAATAAAGACTGGAATAGCATATTTTGTTTTGATTAGCAAAAAAGTACTTAGAAGATTATCCTTTGCAATAAAAGCACCTTCACTATATGACAAATCAAAGAGACTAAACCCCTCAACATTTTTAGCCAGTTCATTATATTGATAGTTAATAGTTTTTGTCTTAAAATACTCAAAACTTTCTAATAATTTTGTTTCTAAAGATGGGTCAGGAAAATAGCTCCAAGACTGGCTATTGGCAAAATTTTTGAGAGAAATCTGTCTTTTTGTAAGATTATTTTGAAATTTAAAAAAATCAAAAGAAGGTAAACTTTTTCTTATTGCAAAAGGGTGTTGAGTGTTAGCGCCATGAGAGTCTAAACCAATCACTTCGATACCACCTCCTTTTTTTTCAAAAACACGAATGTATTCACTAAGCCCCTCCATAACAGTATGATCAACGAAGTCACAAAGAGAGAAATCAATTATTACGCTTGAAGTTTCAGGAACTTCATCAAGGTTTTTTTTAAGTTTAAAAAAATTAAGAAAACTGCAAAAGTTTTTAACGCTTAAATAATAATTTCCTGTCTCAGCTTCGAGGTACATTAGCACATTTGGCTTTAACCAGTTTCTGCTAAAAAGAAAAAAACTATTATTTAAGTAGACATGGATTAAAAAAGTGAACAATATCCCAGTAGCTATACCAACTACAATTCCATTTGTAAGGGTTATTATGAATGTAGCAATAAAAATTGCGGCTTGTTCTTTTCCAATTTTAAGAATTCTGATAAAATTATCTGGGGCAGCAAGCTTATAGCCCGTATATACCAATATCGCTGCTAAAGAAGGAAGCGCGATGCGCTCTATTAGGTCTTGAAAAACTAAAATAAACACTAGAAGAAACATCGCGTGAACAAAATTTGAAGCCCTATTACTTCCACCATTGTTGACGTTTACTGAGCTCCTTGCAATAACTGTTACCACTGGAAGTCCACCAATCAAACCGCTAAGAGTAGTTGCAACCCCAAGAGACCGAAGATCCTTATTAACGTTCGATCTCCTTTTTTGTGGGTCAAGTTTATCGACAGCCTTAATACTCAAAAGAGATTCAATACTTGCAATTAAAGTAATTGAAATCACAGTTGTTATAAATTCTAGAGAGGCAATTAAACTATAGTCAGGGGAAGGGATGTTAGTTGCAATATTTTTTGGAAGATGAATCATTAAACTTTCTGAAATATTATACAAACCATCAGTAAAAACTTCTAAATAAAAAGAAACTCCTACAGCAAAAATAATTACCCACATTGGTGCAGGAATAATTCGAAAAAGAGGGTTTCTTAATTTGGAGTAAAAAATTAAAACCACTAGAGAAAATAAACCAAGAAACACTGGGATCCATGAGTATAAAGTTAAGTTCGAAAACAAAAAAGATAGAGTGTCAGGAATTTTAGATAAAACTTTTAAAGGAGTTCCATTGACAGTTATCACACCCAGCATTACGTGTAATTGCTTTGCTAAAATTCCAATTCCTATTGCTGCAAGCATACCTTGTAGAGACGAAGAAGGAAAAAACTCACTGAGAGCGCCAAGCCGTAACACACCAAATAAAAACATTAAAACACCTGAAAAAACAATTGCTGCAAGGGTATATAAATAGCCTTGATACAGGTCGCCATTTCCGAGCGAAGTTATTGAGTAGAGCAGTACAACAACCAATCCATTACCTGGCCCTGTAATAGTTAGATTTGACCCCCCAAAGATTGAACAAATTATACCACCCACAATTGAAGCAATAACTCCAGCAATAGGAGGGGCCTCTGAGGCTATTGCCAGACCTAAACCAAGAGGGAGGGCGACAAGAGAAACAACAAATCCTGAAAAAATATTTTTTGGAAGCGAACTTAAAAATGATATTACCCCACTTTCTTTATTCATCTTTTTTCATTTTCACAATTAAAACATCGGTGGGGATTTCCGAAAGTATATGTTCTAAATCTTTTGGAAAAAGCTTACTCCAAAAAGACATTCTTTTTTCTTCAGAGTTTATTACCAATAAATCAGCCCTTGCCACTCTGGCATAATGTCCTATTGAGTAACCTCTCGTTCCAAAAATACCTTGAAAATTAACTTGTTTATTTTTTAAAAGAAGCGAAGGAATAGATTTCACAACTTCAGTGATTCTTAGTTCCTCTTTCTTGGTAACCTCCTCTCTCTTTTTTGTGGCTTTCTTTAGGCTAATATCGTCATCAACATTAACGTTTATTTCAGACTGGTTGATCTCATCAACCAATGTAATTTTTGGTATTTTTAATTTATCTGCATATTCAAATGCAGCTGATATAGTGTCTATTGTTTGAGAGCTCTTAAAAGCATTAACGACTATATGTTTTTTGTTAACCATTTCAACACTTGGTTTAATTAAAAGTAAAACAGAACAGGGTGATTTTCGTGTGATTTTCCTTGCAATTGAACCTAAGTAAAATTTTAATACATTTTCTCTTTGCAAAGCACCAAGGAGAAGTAAATCAATATTATTTTTTTTACATTGCGTAATTATGGTTTTTACTGCATCTCCCTCTTTCCAGAGAACATTAATGTTTTTTGGCTTTATTGGTGAAAGATTTAAAATTTCATTTAGTTTAGTATTTTTTATGTGTGTTTTTTTTCCAACATGAAGAAAATATAGCCCCCCATTTAAGCTGTTTGATAAACGAAGAGCCTCAAAAACATTTGCCTTTAAGTTGGGAGAAAAAGCAAAACCAATTAATATGTTTTTAAATCGTGTTGATTTCAATTTTAGCTATTGATTTCAATTAATATACAAAAAAAAGTTTTGTAAAAAGCGGCTAGATTAGCTTAATCATTTAATTTGAGAACAGCCATAAAAGCCTGTTGAGGAATTTCAACATTTCCAATTTGTCTCATTTTCTTTTTACCTTTTTTTTGTTTTTCCAATAGCTTTCTTTTTCTTGAAATGTCCCCACCATAGCACTTGGCAGTTACATCTTTTCTCAGAGCCTTAATAGTTTCCCTAGAAATAATTTTAGCTCCGATAGCAGCTTGAACTGGAATGTCAAATTGCTGTCTAGGAATTAACTCTCTTAGTTTTTTACACATTTTTTTGCCGATACTATACGCACTTTCAGAATGAATAAGCGCAGAAAGGGCATCAACTTGATTACCGTTTAATAAAATATCGACTTTTACAAGCTTAGAAACCTTAAAACCAATGGGTGAATAATCAAATGAAGCATATCCTTTTGACACAGTTTTTAGTCTGTCGTAAAAGTCGAAGACAATTTCTGCTAGTGGTAGCTCAAAAATCAACTCAACCCTCAAAGGCGTAAGGTAGGTCTGATTTTTAAGGATACCTCTTTTTTCAATGCAAAGAGACATGACATTTCCAACAAAATCTGATTTTGTTATTATAGATGCTTTGATATATGGTTCCTCGACACGATCTAAAAAAGAGGGGTCAGGTAGGTCAGAAGGATTATTAACAAGAACAATATCGCTAGGATTTTTTTTAATATAAGCTTGATAAGAGACATTTGGAACTGTGGTAATTACTGTCATTGAAAACTCTCTCTCTAGCCTCTCTTGAATTATTTCCAGATGTAACATGCCTAAAAACCCACAACGAAAGCCAAATCCAAGAGCAGCAGAACTTTCAGGGGCAAACACTAGTGAGGCATCATTAAGTTGAAGTTTTTCCATACTCGCTCGAAGCTCCTCATAATCCTCAGTATCAACAGGATATATGCCTGCAAAAACCATCGGCTTTACCTCTTCAAACCCATCTATTGCTTTTATATCTATATTTCCTGAATGACTAATAGTGTCTCCAACTTTTACTTCACTAGCATCTTTAATTCCAGTAATAAGATAACCCACATCACCAGCCCCAATAAAATCTTTTGGCTCTTGCTTAAGCTTTAGTACTCCAATTTCATCTGCAGTATAATCTTTATTGGTTGCTAAAAAACGTATTTTATCTCCCTTTTTAATTCTACCATTAATTATTTTAAAATAAGTTTCAACACCTCTAAAGGGATTGTATTTTGAATCAAAAATTAACGCCTGCAAGGGTAAAGAGGTCATTCCTTTTGGTGACGGAATTTTTTTGATGATTGCCTCTAGAATTAAATCAATTCCCAAACCACTTTTAGCCGAAACAGGTATAACTTCCTCATGAAGGCAACCGAGAAGGGAAACTATATCGTCTGTAACTTCTTCTTGATTTGCAGAAGGAAGGTCAATTTTATTTAATACAGGAATTATTTCCAAATCGTTTTCTAATGCTAAATATAGATTTGAAATTGTTTGTGCCTGGATACTCTGAGCTGCATCAACTACTAACAAAGCTCCCTCACAAGCCGCTATTGATCTTGAAACTTCATACGAGAAATCTACATGTCCTGGAGTGTCTATTAAATTAAAAGTGTAATCTTGACCATTATCATGATAATTCATTTGAATTGCATGGGATTTGATTGTTATACCCCTCTCTCGTTCTAAGTCCATATTATCAAGGAGTTGATCTTGTTTCTCGCGTTCGTTTACAGCACCAGTAAAATCCAAGAGTCTGTCAGCAAGAGTGCTTTTTCCATGATCAATATGAGCAATTATACAAAAGTTTCTGATATTTTTCATTCAAGCCTTTAATTAGGTATCAAAGATATTAAATTGTAAATCCTTTATAACTGTATTTTCAAAACAAATAATTTATAAAAGGCTAAGTTTATTTTTTATTAGTTTAGCAAAAAAAATAAAATGAATATTGGTAGCGTTTCTTTGCCAAACTTCCCGCTTTTATTGGCTCCAATGGAGGATGTTAGTGATCCACCATTTAGGACACTTTGTAAAAGAAATGGAGCTGATATTATGTATACTGAATTTATCTCAAGTGAAGGCTTAATTCGTGACGCAGCTAAAAGCCTCCAAAAGCTTGATATATACAAAAAAGAAAGACCTGTTGGAATTCAGATTTTTGGATCTAACATAGATTCAATGTTGAGAGCAGTAGAGATTGTTGAGAAAACTAAACCAGACGTAATAGATATAAATTACGGTTGTCCTGTAAAAAAAGTTGTTTGTAAAGGAGCTGGCGCAGGAATTTTGAGAGATATACCTTTAATGGTTGAACTTACTAAAGAAATTGTTAAAAGAACAAACCTGCCCGTCACAGTTAAGACAAGATTGGGTTGGGACCACAAATCAATTCGAATTGTAGAAGTTTCAGAAAGACTCCAAGATGTTGGTATATCAGCCATATCTATCCACGGAAGAACTCGGGCTCAGATGTATAAGGGAGAAGCAAATTGGGATGAAATTGCAAAAGTAAAAAATAACCCAAGATTAAATATTCCTGTTTTTGCAAATGGGGATATTGATACACCAGAGAAAGTGAAATCTATCCGAGATCAGTATGGTCTCGATGGGGCAATGATTGGGAGGGCATCAATAGGCAATCCTTGGTTTTTCAATCAAGTTAAAAAGTATTTAAAAGACGGCTCTTTATTAGAGCCCCCATCTTTATTAGACAGAGTAAAAGTTGCGAAAGAACATTTAAAAATGGCGGTAGATTGGAAAGGGGAAACGCTTGGGGTTTTAGAAACAAGGAGACACTATTCGAGTTATTTTAGAGGTATTCCTAATTTTAAAAAATATCGAACAAGGATGGTTACTTCAAACCTCTCAAACGACGTTTTTGAGGTGTTGGATGAGTTAATTAGTAAGCGTGATGATTTTGTATTAGCCTAATAAACTATAAAATTCGCTTCTTCATTCCACTAGTTGCCCAAAGGGATGTAAATCCCCCCAAAATCAATACAGTAAGGAAAACAATAATAAGATTCTCAATCGTTAATAAAACTGGATAAGCAATAGAGGTGCCTGGAACATATAAAAAAGGAAAATATTCTTGTATTAATAATAGAATTGAACCTAATATAATTCCAAATAAAGATCCAGTACTCGATATCAGAAGACCTATAATTAAAAAGATTTTCTGAATATTTTTTGGGGTTTCTCCCATAGCTAAAATCGTTTTAAGCTCATCAGATTTATCCAAAAACATCATTAATAAGGAGCCTATTAAATTGAATAAAGAGATTATTATAACTAATGAGAAAATTAAGTAAACAGCTAAATTCTCAATTTCTACCATTCTATTAATTGCGGAATTTTTATCAGCTCTTGTCTCTATAATATATTCTTCATGGATTATCTCTTTTAGCATTTGATCTAGTTCTTTTTTTGAAATCTCTTTTTTAGTTTTTAGAGCTAAATACGAATATGTACTTTCATTAAACCCCAACAATTCACTTGCAAAATCAGTTGAGCAAAAAATATATTTATCATCAAATTCTTTAGACAGCTGAAAAATTCCAGTGACAGTGCTATATTTTGATTTAAAAGGAGTTTCCCCAAATCGCAATTTTTTATTTTTTGGAACAGACACTTCTAGAAAAGAGGAATAATCATTAACTCCAGCACCAAGAACTTGAGATAGTCCTTCGCCAAGGATTATAGATTTGGTATTATAATCAAGCCAATTACCCTGAATAATTAAGCTGTCAATCGGATTGATATTAAGATAGGAAGGAGAGACTCCCTTTAAATATCCAACATGATTTTTATCCCTAAAGCTTAAAAAAACTTTTTCTTCAATCACCCCACTAGCAGATATTATACTCTGTAAGGAATTAACTTTTTCTATTTCAGAATGTAAAATTGTGATTTTTTTCCCTTGTTTTGGAACAATACTAAAATCTGGTTCAAAAACCTCATACAAGCTCATTCCAAAATTTTTTAATCCTTCGAATCCACTCAAGACAACAAGTAATGAGGTTGAGCTTATGATAAGAGTGATAATAGAAAACCTGTTAATTCTGTTTACAATTGATTTTTTACTCTTGGAAAACACGTACTTAAGGGCTACACGAAGAGAAAAATTCATAACAAAAATTATTTAGAATCGCTAATACCCCTATCAATTGGATTATCTGGATTTTTTAATGCTGAATCGATGTCTTCAATATAATCCAATGAGTCATCAATAAAAAATGCTAGTTCAGGAGTTTTTCGCAATTGATTTTTAATTTTTTTAGAAAGAGCATGTTTTAATTTAAATTGATTTTCCTTCATATCAGATAAAAAATCAATTCCTTTTTCTGAAGGGTAAACACTTATGTAAACTTTTGCCAATGAAATATCAACCGAGACAATAACCTTTGATATGGAAACAATTAATCCGGTATTTCCATTTAATTTAAGGTCATTATTAACCATAAGAGCTAATTCTTTTTGAATCAAACCTGCAATTTTTTTTTGTCTTTGAGTTATAAGTTTCATTTGATCTAATTTACTTAATATTTATCTATTTTATTTTAAATTATAAAGCGTATATCTTTGCTTAAAAAACAACTAAAAACTTTTAAAAGACAATCAATTTTTTCTAAATTTACCAACGTTTCTATAAATCAGATAAATCTATCACTTTATAAATTATATTAAATGAGTAAAAAACCTACGGTTGAACTAAAATTACCAATTTTAAAAAACATGGAACTTGTTGCAACTCAAACCGCAGAGGTTGTTTCAAAACACATGGACTTGTCTGAAGATAAGGCAGGTGAAATATCAATGGCGCTTATTGAAGCCTGTATTAACGCATTCGAGCATTCAGAATCCAAAAGCGAAATATATATTCATTTTTTAATTGATGATGATAATTTAACAATTAAGGTTATAGATAAAGGCAAGGGTTTTGATTCTTCAAATGTAAAGATCCCTAATATTGAAACAAAACTGACCACTTCAGAGAAAAAAAGAGGCTGGGGAATTATGTTAATCAAAGAATTAATGGATTCTGTCGATTTTGAGTCAGATCATACAGGAACAACATTAACTATGACCAAAAAAAAGAATACAAAATGAATAGTGTAACAAATGTCGAGCTAAAAAACAATGTAGTTATTATAACTACTGAAGGATATCTAAATAAAGATCTTGGTGAAGAAATTCAAAAAGCCGCACAAGAGCATATGGTAAATGGATCAAATAAAATATTGATTAATTTAGAAAGATCTAATATAGTTAATAGTATAGGAGCCTCCATTTTGATTGAGCTTATAGAGGAACTTCAAGAAACAGATGGTGTTTTGGCATTTTGTAATTTAGCAACAATAATAGAGAAGACCTTCAAAATAATGGGTCTTACAAAATATTGTGAAAGTTATTCAACTCAGGAAGAAGCTCTAAAAAGCATGTCTTAATAAATCATTCTTTTTGAAAGATAAGCTCCACATTAGTGAATTAAAATCTTTTAAGAAAAAATATGAATATATTCAAAAAATTAAGGGTCTAGAAGATTTTCAAATTTCTTTTTCATCAAAAAAAACTTTAATTAAATCAATTGATTTAGCTGACTATTATGAAGACAATAAAACCTCAAAGCCCAAAATAAGTCTCAATAACAGTTTTTATAAAAAAGTCTTTAAGGACTCATCAGAAGGAAAAGAACTTTGTGGAATATTTGAATTCAAAAAAAAATCTGTTGCCATAGTCTCTTCAATTATTATTGAAAACATAATAATAGGATTTCTTTTTTTACCTTTTAAAGGAGACGCGTCGTCAAGGGTTAAAGAAATTATTTTTGATTTTAAGAATGAAATTGAAAATAAAATCTCCAAAAAAGAATTGGAGGTAAAACTAAATAATTCAAATAAAGAATTAAATAATAAATTACTAGAAATCGAATCTTTAATTGATATAACCGAAATAATTGATAATCAAGAGGTTGTAAGAGAGAATTTATTTCAGAACATCTTAATTACAATAGTCTCCATTTTAAATTCGTCAAAAGGGATGATTTTATTAAAAGATGAAAAGGGAGGCTTCTTTAGTGTTACTTCTCAATTCAATATTTTAAGTGAAGATTTACCGAAAAAAATAGTCAGAATAACAAAAGGAATCTTAAAAGACCTAAATAATGACAGAAGATCTAAAATAATAGACGAAACTCAAAATTATGAATTACTTAAATCATCAAAGAAGAACTGTATTGTAAGTCCAATAATCTCGTCTGGAATTATTGAAGGAGTTATATTACTTTTTGATAAAGAGAGTAGGAAAGGTTTGGTAAAATTTACTCAACAAGACCTACGTCTTTTTGATAGCTTGGTTAAGAAATTAAGCCTTGCTTATGATAATATAAGGCTAATCGATTCATTAAAAACTTCGAATAAATTAGTTGAAAATATAATGTCCTCAATAACTACTGGAATTATAATGATTAATGTTTTGGGAGAGATCGAATTCGTGAATAATTCAGCAAAAAAAATATTTGGTTTATCAGAAGAGGGGGCGCTTAACAATCATTACTTTATGATTTTTCAAAACAACACTGATTTAATAGAATTATTGGAAAAATCAGAGAACTTAGATGAAGTATTATATGAGGAAAATTTTAAAATTCAAGATCAGAAAGACACCTCTAAAGAAATAAATCTAACGCTTTCACCAGTCTATAATGAAGAGAATCAAAAATCTGGAGTTGTTTTTTCTTTTGAAGATTTGTCGGGAATAAATAAAGTTAAGTCTACATTTAAAAAATATGTTTCTGAAAATATAGTAGATGAATTATTACAGAATGAGACATCTCTAGAATTAGGAGGTGCACAAAGTGAAGTTTGTGTCCTTTTTTGTGACATTAGGGGTTTCACTTCTTTATCTGAAAACATGAAACCCTCAGATGTCGTACAGCTTTTAAATAGTTATTTTGAAGCAATGATTGATGTGGTTTTTACAAATAATGGCACACTTGATAAAATAATAGGTGATGAGTTGATGGTTTTATACGGAGTTCCTTTAAAATCAAAAAATGATTGTCAAAGCGCTGTAAACTCAGCAAAAGAAATGCTCAAAACTCTTGAAGATTTTAATAAAAAAAACACTAAACATAATTTACCAAAACTTGAAGTAGGAATAGGGGTAAATTATGGAAAAGTAGTTTCAGGAAATATTGGTTCAGAAAGACAAATGAATTATACAGTGATTGGAGACTCCGTTAATCTTGCTTCGAGATTGTGCTCTCACGCAAAACCAGGAGAAATAGTCATATCAGAAAGCGTATTTGAGAGGTTGAATAATCATGAAGGATTTATTGAAAAACCATCTATTAAGGTTAAAGGAAAGGCCAATTTAATTAAGAACTGGATTTCTTTTTAAGCAGCTTTTTTAATTACGACGATAGTAATATCATCTGGGTTCATTACGCCTTTAGCCCAATCGTCAGATAAATATACTAAAGCATCTTTAATTTCATTTGCACTTTTTTCAGCATTATCTTTTATACAACTATAAACTTTTTCATAGTCAAGCAT
>MDTC01187035.1_pt1 | contig 10659 bp, 10 predicted proteins | sample 811181 | NCBI WGS metagenome assembly MDTC01 (sample SAMN05326644, study PRJNA326480) | marine metagenome | isolation source: seawater | place: Pacific Ocean: North | collected 2011 | reverse complement strand
GTTCTAGACTCCTGCAGGACCGTAAAACTCTAGTTCCCCACCTTCATATTCATCGTCATCCGAGATGAGTAATGAAAAAGATAGTTTTCTAGCGTCATTATTATCACTTCTTAGAACGTCATCAGCATGCCAGTCATAATGGCCATCTACAGAATATTCTCCGTATTGAAGCATTTCTAAATACTGTAAATTAAAATTAAATTTTTGATTGTTTACATCTAATGCGCATCTTGTTACATTATCATAAAAATCTGCTGTTAACTCATTATGTTGTACCCAAGCTATTGCTGAATCGCGAACAGTTTTTTTAGTATTCTCGTCATCATTATCTGTAATTACTTCGGCCGATTTAACCTCATCTCTATTTTCTTCTACCCATTTTTCAAAATTAGCAAGATTTTCTGGTAAGACTACATTTTGAATAACTGCTTCATAAGCTTTATTATTAGGGTTAAAAAATTTAATCATCGTTTGACACCGTTATTAACTTTCCGTGTTCCGGTAAATACAAATATTCAATATCAGAATTAGCTAGTGTCTGAAGAGCATCTTCAATTGTTTCAACTAATGGATCACCGCCTAAATTAAAGCTAGTATTAAATACGATTGGAACACCTGTTTTCTTTTTAAATTCTTTTATCAAACGATAATAAAGAGGGTTTTGTTCTTCAGTTACAGTTTGAATACGACATGTTCCATCAATGTGAATAATTGATGGAATTTTTTCTTCAATGCCTGGTTGACAATTTACTGCATACATCATATGCGGAGTTTCATTCATACCACGCAAATCAAACCAATCATGCACATCTTCAGCTAAAATAGATCCAGCAAACGGTCTAAAATATTCACGTTTTTTAACTAGATTTACATAGTCTTTTCCATCTTCAAATGTTGGATCAAATAAGATAGAACGATTTCCCAAAGCTCTAGGACCATTTTCAGATCGACCTTGGTATACTGTTACAATATTTTTATCGGTCATTAAATCAACAATGTCTTTATCTTTTGCGTTTTTAATGGTTGCATTACCATCAAAATTCTTTACTGCTAATTCAATGTCTTCTTTTGAATAATTATGATCTGGACCAAGATATAATGTATCTAACTTTCTATTTGTTTCATCATCAGAGCGAGCATGCCAATACATTAGCGCTGCTCCCATCGCGGTACCAGCATCATTAGATATTGGTTCAACGTAAAGATTGATACCTTCATCTTTTAGTTCTTCAAGATAATAATAATTTGCAACGCAGTTTAAACCATATCCTCCAGAAATAACTACGTTTTTATTTCCAGACATGTCTACGGCTTTACGAATTAACTTAAGCATTTCAGCTTGAGACTGAGTTTGAATAGCATATGCCATATCACGTCTTTGCTGAAGTTTAGTATGGTCTCCTTGAGCTATATCCCATTCATCTTGAGTAGCCTGAAAAAAAGTATACATTCCTTCATTTACAAATGCTCCATTAGGAACATTGGGTATGAACATATTACGATCAAAAGATCCTGGGCTTGGCGCTTTAGGATCATAAAGATTTTCCATATTAGGATTTTCATTTCCGTATGGAAATAAACCCATAGTTTTACCAGCCTCAATTGGTTGCCATCCGCAATAACTTGTAACAGCTTCATATGCTTTAGTAATGCCACCTCTATCCGTGATCATCGCTTCATAGGTGCCTTCTTCACCAAAATATTCAGCTTCTAGTATTGTCTTTTGGCCAACTAGAGGATCTCTACAACCTAAATGTTTATATAGAGTTTTAAATCCAGATGGATATGAACATTCAATAATAGATTCATATTCCCATAATGCTAAATTCACTCCTGAATTTGGTTCATGAATTGGCATTACAGAGCCAGCTCCATCAACAATTAAAGCTATAGCATTATCAAAAGGTGATCTATAAAATGCTGCTGCAGCGTGTAACTTATGATGCATATTAGACATATCAATTACTTGTGGATGTCTAGCTCCCCACCTTGATGCATTATTATCGATGAGTCCTAGTTTCCTGGCCAAGCCTGTATATACATCATCACCGGAAAAATCTACTTTTCCAGCAGTATCATCTAATGATTGAGTATGAGCTATAACAAGATAATCTAACTTTTTAGTATAGTCTAAAATTTTTACAATACCAGCATAAGGTCCGCCATCGTATTTAGTACGCGAAAGTCTTTCTTCTTCAATAGAAAAAACAATCTCTCCGTTTTTTAATAAACATACACCGCCGTTATGGCCACGAGCAATCCCTGCAATCCAAATATCTTTTTCCATTATTTAACACCTTTAGCAACAATTTTGTCTACTTCTTTACATATCTCGTCAACAGCAGCATCAGCTAGCATCATAATACCTTGATGGGATCTACCTATTTCTTCTTCAAAAGAAATACGAATAGGATCGTATCTTCGCCTTTCATGGCCAAGATCTAATACTTGAAAAATATCGCTATCAGGATAACTTACATTCTTTTGAAATGTAGCACCTAAAACTGTTACTGCTGGAGTTTTTAATGTATGAGCAAAATGTTGGCCAACAGAATCACATCCAAGGAATCCATCTGCAGCTTTAATAGCTGCAGCCCATATTCTAAGAGGACAATTTTCTGGTTGTGCAACTGGATCAGCTAATCCCAATTTAGACATATCAGTCACAAACTCTGACATAAGTACAATAGCATATTTCTTTTGTAGCTTTTTCATAATTTTTAAAGCATCATTATCAGAAAAAGATCTACCGCCTATATCAACAAGTGCTTGTGATTTATTTCCCATAGGTTGAGTACCACGACCATATGGCTGAAAAACAATTACTTTTTGTTTTTGAGTTTTTTCTTTTACCTCGTCAATAATATCTTGACCACTAATCATTTCATCAACCCCTAAAAATAAATTGGGATCTGGTAAGTCTCTTACACCCTTGTTATTAATCTGAATATCAAAAGCTTCAGCTAAACTAGCTTCCTGATTATAATATTCCCAAACACGATAAGGTTCAGTTGATACACAATTGCGATTTTTTATTTTATCATGGAAAAGATTTTTGTGCCAATTATCATAGGCACGACGATGTAACGTGGGATGGCCTTTATACATGTCCATACCACCCTCACAGACGATAATAAAATCGTCGTCAGGATTTTCTTTTTCATATTTTTCTAAAGCTGGAATTGAGCATACCACTCGGCCTGCTCCGCCGTTCACAAAGAACGCTGTTGATCTTGTCATTTAGCACCTCACAAGAATAAATTATAAAAGAATGATTATTAATCATCATGTAGTTTTATATATATGTATTTTAAAGAGCCCTTCCGGGCTCTTTGTTTTTATTATGCTGAATCTGCTGCTTCAGCAGCTGCTCTAGCAGCTGCGGCTTGAACTTCACCATCAGAATCTTCCGGACTGTTTCTAAAAACAACTTCATGTGGTAAGAATCCTGCAGTTGCCCAAGCATCAACTTTACCGGCGGCTTCATCTTTAATTTTAGTCCATGCCGTTACTAAAGATGCATCTGTACTTGAATCAGCAGCATCTAACCAAGCTTGAGCTCTTACTTCTATTGAAACAGCTTGAGTTGTAATTGATTCCCAGGTCGACCATGGCTTATGCCATGGATACGGAGCATTCCATTGTAATGTATTCGAATTCCAAACCATATCATCTTTTTCATAGGCTTTATGTGGAGGCAATGGCCATGGATTTTTATATTCTAGTCCATCGGGCCCGGTTTTTGTTCGAGTCGATAAATCAGAAATATCAGAATCTTTCATAGCCCAAAAAATAGAAGCTTCTAATGGTTGTGCTACGGCATTTATTAATACAACATTGTCGTCAGGATTTTCTACTTTTTGTAAAGTCCATTCTTCCAAGGTTGTTTCGTGCATATCCTGATATTTATTATTTCTATCTAATTCTACCCTCAAATATTTTGGTCCGTGATACGTAAAGCTAACTGAGGAATCATTTGCTGCCTCCTGTAGCGTGTAGTCATCAGGAACCTTAAAGGTAAAGGTTTTTGTTACTTTTGACATTTTGTTTCCTTATTAGCTATATTCAATTCTTAAATGTGGTACACCACCTGGAGCTCCACAACAGCACGTACCGCCACAACTTACTGCACTTATTCCGCCTACTCCAACAGTCGCGCCTCCGTAATCGTTACAGATATATCCCAGGTATTCATTTATCTGATGGACCATGTAACCGGCATGCACACTAGCAATAATCTGACAATTTTTTAAATGAGCATGACCGCCGTGTATTGACTGCAATTCCATATCTCCATACGGGGCGTACTTATTTGGCGTAAGCCCACCAGGAAATGGAACTATATATCTATCGCCACATCGGTTAGCGTTTTGATCATTCCCCTGGCAACAGCTCATACGATGACATGCGTACATGCCTTTTGATCCGCCATCACCGCCATAGTATTTTGCAACAGCATATCGATCGTTATCACTATCAATAGTTCTACGTTTTACTATATGACATATTTTCCATAGCTGACAGCAACAGTTTCCTGGGTGTTGTACAGGTGAATCGTTTTGCTGATCTTGGCCCCAACTATATCCGCATCGAGTGACTCCAGGATTACCACCTTCGGCACAAAAGTTTGTTAAGCCTGGACCAGTAACGTAGCCGCTCATTCCTCTAAGTCCGTACATTATCCATGGACATGAATTGCCCTCGGTCTGAGATCCGGAAGCTTGAGATAGGTGATATGAACAACAATATCGATCGGCTCCCTCGTAGCATGCTGTATAACACGTTCCAGGAGTTACTGGAATAGTTTTATATACATATGCACCGGATCCGCCACTAACTCCGGACATACAACAGTATGCCGGGGCGCCTCCACCACCACCACCCCAAAGATGAAATGTAGCATTCGAAACCCCGTTAGGAACTATCCAATTCCATCTATAGAAACGAGGAGATCCAGCTCCACCAAAAATTGCGTTATGCGCTGCAGTGCAATTAGGAGTACCTATACCAGCAACGCCTTCCCTATTCAAAAACGACCAAATGATTTCACATGTTTGGTTTTCTTTTATATCAGTATTAACTTGTACTGAGCTATACTGTCCTAAGAATGATTTTAGATTTTTAGCCATATTATTATTTACCTGTTTTAATCATGGATTTGGATTCCCATCATCATAAATTACTCTTACCATTCCGCCAGCGGCCTGAGATCCACAACAACACGGACCGCCACACACGTGAGCAGTAGTTAATGCCATTCCTGCGGTCCAATACCCAGACTTCTGTGGATTAACTCCGTATAAACATGCTCGATCGCATTTTCCCGTCCATCCTCCTTGAGCCATTTCACAGCGTGTAGTACTATGCGCAGAAACTACGCCTTGCCTAAATATCTGCGTTTTAGCTATAGAAGTTCCGCTGAACATAACTATACCACACATGCCACTGCTTTCTCGGTTAATACAGGATCCGCTTTCAAAATTACCACCCATTCGATATGCACATAGAAAACAATCGTAACCTTGATCACATGCTGCAAAAGGTAACTCGTCAAGTGTTTTACAGGTAGTATAACAACTAGCCCTGCCGGTATCCCACACGCAACAACAAGGATGCCTAAATCCGCCACCACTATTCATGGCACCATAATTACAGCAAGGCTGAAAATGATAATTACATGTACTAGCAGCTCCGCACCCCGACATAAAACTTCCACAGAAGACGCCTGGTTGACCACTATTATCTGATCCGGTGTAGGGATGACCACTTCCACTCTCAAGCACGCCGGTACCACCACCTACACAAAAAGTATAAGGTTCACTACAACATCCTATACAGGCAGGGTGACAACAACCAGAAGACATGGGAATACACATCCGCATAGTATCGCTATCCGCACAATTAGTACTCCACCGTGGACTAAATTTCCATGTCATTCCACCTTGGCCAGTGCTACTTGACATACAACAACAAGCACCACCACCTGCTCCAGATGAAGTTATTGCAAATACTTCAGTACCGTAATTTTTATCAACAGTTCTTCTCATAATGTGCCGATTATTAGATTCGGTACATGGAGTATCATCTCTATCTAAGAAATGGCGCGAGTGTCCGTAATCACCGGTCGCGTTTCCACAACCATTCATATCTTCGCCCCATGCGCCCATGTATCTATGTTCTTTATACGTAAGCGTTGTCGTTGCTGTAAAAGCTCCGGGCATGAATGTGGTTAATTGTTTAGCCATAACTTCTCCTAGTCCTCAAATGTATTAGCGCATGAATAGCTAATTCTAGCTCTACCACTATTTTGATAGGCGCCGCATTGATTGTCGCCCTGGCACACTACGCCTCCTGGCATTCCCCATCCTGCGTATCGTCCTGAACCAATGCTCTGACCACCGCCACCAAAAAATCCGGCAATATGATGGTCCTGAGCGTCCATGCCACAACACACGTTAGTTTGACCACGGTGATAGTTTGCGACTACGTGTCCGCCGTATTTATTCCATAATCCTCCGGGAAAAGGAACCCACGGTCTATATTGAAAATAATCAGTATTAGTGGATGCAGAATCCATTAATTCTAAAAATCCTATTTTTCCTCTAACGCCTTCATCTGCACCAAAGAATCTAGCTCCAGCGTTATCACTGTCATTTTGATATTTAGCACAGTTAGTTGCCCATGTTGCAGTATTACAACAACAAGTTCTATTAGAACAACCATGTTCTGCACAAAAATTAGTTAGGCCAGTTCCTATAATCCATGAATGCCGATTGCCGTCGGTACAGTAGTTGCTATGTGTATTTTGATCTCCGCCGGAATGACGAGTACAACAGTAATTCCAACCTAGATGAACCCTATAACATTCATTTGGCGTTACTGTAAGTGTTTTTCGAGCATATGCACCTGATCCGGATGGAGGTGAGAACATGCATGTTTGGCCTCCTGCCGCGGCACCACCAGCTCCCCATATTTCAAATCGCACACAACAAATTCCAGCTGGTACACAGAAAAATCTTTCATGATGAAAGTTAACACACGCACGATCATCGTGAAATGTGTTTCTAGGAATAAAGTCCCAGTAACACTGAGTACGCTCTTGCATTTCAGCTGAGACCCTATTAGCGCCGATACTTTTAACAAATGTTGTTATATTTTTAGCCATACTTTTTTATCCTATTCGTACTGTATAACAATGCCGGCACCACCGCCAGAACCACCACAACAACACGGACCACCACATGTCCAAGCTGAGATTCCACCTACACCCATCGCCTGATGACCGTTATCAAAGTTGGTATTGGCTATAACGCCACCTGAAAGCATCTGCCGTCTACCTGTACCATGAGGACCATTTGAACCCCAATCGTTATCAGTACAATGATGCCAGTTAGTTCCGGCCCAAAAACCATATCCAGTTGAAACAGTATTACCTAACCACCATTGACCGGCAGGAAAACTTAAATAATTAATTGCACCAGAAATATAACATTGACTCTGATCAAATCTTCCACAACATCCATGTTTGTATTTTGCAAAAAGACCTCTAGCACCACCATCAGCACCGTAATAACAAGCGGATCTAAATCTAGAACCATCGCTATCGTCCGGATCTCTATCTATAATATCGCAAGCACAAATATATGAGTTACAGCACTTACATGCCCCATATCCTCCTGCTGAACTTACTTTACATCTAACACATTGGCCTGACGTAATGACTGAATGCCCCACAATTCCTGGAGCTCCACCTTCAGCACAAAGATTTGTTAAGCCTGGACCTTTTACGAAAGCCGTGACTCCTCTACATCCACCCATGACATAACATGAGTCGGTAGTTGTATCCCAGGTTCCACCAGATCCCGGTCCGTTATGTGAACCAGTACCGCATAGTTCCCAGTTAACATTTACACCAGCATCTATACAACTTGAAGAGCACTTAGATCCTGTACACAAAACAAATCTTTGACCTGATGTAACTGAAACTTTTTTAAAAGCATATGCTCCGGAGCCACCATTTATTCCTTGATGACAGCAATAGGCCGCAGAGCCGGATCCGCCTGCTCCCCAAAGATGAAAAGTTGCAGTTGATATTCCGGTAGGAACTACCCAATCTTGTCTACCTCCACCGCCGTCTGCAACGTCGCCGTGGTATCCACAAACCCAGGTCTTTCCATCGGTAGTCATTTGTTGATGAAACCAATATAGAGAACCAGTTATAGGCTCTGCTTTACTAGGCGCTAAGTTGATTAAACTTTTTAAATTTTTAGCCATTAATTCTTTCCAATCTTAGCACTATTTATACCAAATCGTATAGAAACCTGATCCACCAGAAGCACCGCAATTACAGCTACCAGCGCCAACAACTGACGATGCACCGCCAATCCCAGCTTCACATATTCCAGCGCGACCAAACCCGAAATTAGTTCCTCCCCACATTTTAGCTAGGCCACACATCTGAGTACTGCCATGCGTATTACAATCGTATCCGTGACCTTTAACTGATACGTAATGAGCTTTTTTAGTGCACCAGTGATTAATAGGATAAACCATTGACATATTACATGCAGCAACATAACAACAACCGGCAACAGCGAATCCTACCTCTTGTTTAAATACATTTACATCTGAATCTGATTGAAGATAATCTCTATCACCAATATGACACTCAGACTCGGCCTGGCAGTACCACGCGTCCGCACCCGAGCATGTACAACAGTTATTAAAGTTACGAACTCTATTAGAGGCATTGGCACTGATGTAACAAACTTCATTGCATTTATTACTGCTATAAAAGTTACATTCCCAACAGGCACAAGTAGGAGAAGTAAAAGCAAAAAGAATTTTTGCCGAATCGTAGTTATAAACTCGCCATCTACAACCTTGCTGTCCACCATTTGTCGCGACACAACATCCACCATTTGGTACGCATAAGTGCAAGCATCGTTGATTAGATGCTTCGGAAGCAGTAAGATTCAAATCCCATACAGCCTTTGCACCGCTAGCTGCAGGTGGACCCCAGCCACAACAGTTTCCACCGGCACCACCACCCCCTGGATTAACCATCCACAGTTTTATCTCAGAAACACGTTTAGCATCAGGAGCAGCTCCGTTATATCCGGTATTACTTGGATATTTAAATATGTGGTTTGATGCTCCTGAATCCGAAGCATTACGTGGACCACATCTGGCTGTACATCCTTGCATTGGGTGAACTATTTCGCTGTACCACTCATTGTTGCCAATTGTAACTGATCCTGACATTCCAGGAGCAAATGTTGTTATATTCTTAGCCATCTATCATCAACTCCTATCTAAATGTAACTCTGGCTTTACCGGAGCCATGGCGAGAACCGCAATGACAACTACCACCACAACTTACGCCGAACCCTCCTCCGGATCCACCCATGTCCCAATTTTGAACCTGAGTGTTGTTTTCTCCAGCACAATAGCCTTGAGCAACATTTTGCATTAAATGTCTATAATTATCGTGAGGCTGTTGAGCATTACAACATGCATTGTGCATTGCATGTCCTCCGCATTTCCCATAGACACTACAATTTGGCAATGCTATCCAAGCTCTAAAATTACAATGAGAAGTAATGCCTTGTCCATTAGCCGACAAGTATCCTTTTCTACCTCTTAATCCACCATCAGCTCCGTAATAACACGCTCTGAATGGTCCACCTGCAGAATCATTTGGAGATTGTCCGTAGTACCTTGTATCACTATCTAATAATGTAGCATAGTTTGTAAGTGTACAAGGGAAACCATTTCCAGAAAAACCACCATCAGCACAAAAGTTTGTTAAACCTGTGCCAGTAACATAAGTTTTTCCATAATGACCCCAATTTCCACCATTACTTTGAACTGGAGCTGTTTGCCAACTTGCTGCAGCAGTAATATCATTACAACAGCACCACATGATGCCAACAGTCATATTATAACAATCACCTGGTGTGACTGAAATTGTTTTATATGCATATGCACCGGAACCGGAAGGAACAGCACTACCGCATCCATCGATTGCAGCTCCAGGACCCCCTGCTCCCCAAACATGAAAAGTGGCTTGAGAAATACCAGGAGGAACGCACCAGCTATGAGTTTGACGTCCATCACTACACGCGCACTCAGATAACGAAAATGATGTTGCGTCAAAAATAAATTGATCCGCTACATCGGCCGGCATGTAAGCACCTGCACCACTTCCGCCAGAGAGACTTTTCACAAACGTTGTTAAATTTTTAGCCATAGTGTATTCCTAAATTTACCGTTTATCCTTGTACTACAAACTGCCATCCGTAAGTATCACCAGACCATACGATCTGTACAGCAATACCTTGAGTATTAATTAAAATGTCACTGTCTTGTCCAAGAATTTTTTCACCAGTCGCCGGAGATATTGTAAAATTATTTGTCGCAAAGTTTTGTGCTAAGTCGACAAAAGTAATTTTACCGTCACCTGCTGTGTTACCACCTACTGAAGGTAGAGTTGCAGTAACTGCGGCTGAAGTTGTATTTACAAAGTGGCCACCATAACTGTCTGCGTTAAAATCAATCGCGTCAGTTGACCAAGTAGTTGATTGTTCGATACCATTTGCTGCTTTAGTAAGATACGCCAATTGCTCTGGTGTTGCAGAAGTAATAGACGTATTGATC
>MDTC01123984.1_pt1 | contig 10659 bp, 8 predicted proteins | sample 811181 | NCBI WGS metagenome assembly MDTC01 (sample SAMN05326644, study PRJNA326480) | marine metagenome | isolation source: seawater | place: Pacific Ocean: North | collected 2011 | reverse complement strand
TTCGAAAGGGATATGGTAGTTGCGGAGGGCGACGGAAATGATTTTGGGACGTGTACCTGGTGCAGGGTTAATCTGAACGAGTCCAGTAAGAGGGATGCATGCGTCGGGAGAATGGGTCGAGAGAATTGATGTGCATGCCCCGCCCGACTCCCAATGGCATCGGAATCCTTGCCAATATTCCGATTCATGATTAATCATTGGCGAACCGTCGTAAGGATTAGTTCTCGAGAGTACACGCTCTTGCCATTCTGCGGATACGGCGTCCTCATAGTGAAGTTGCGCCTCGACTAAGGACGAAATACTTTTTTGCTTAGTGACAATGCTTTGGTCGGTAAAGCTAGTATTTAGCTTAGGCAATTTCTCCATTGATGATTCTCTCTGATCATAATGTAGATGAGTTGCTGCTAAGATCAGTATAATCCAGAAGCAAGCACCCATTCCGAATCCGATCGGCGGAGACGTCTTTAGGTTTTCCCAATCATTTTGTTCTTCGTCTGTGATATTTCGCTTTTTGTGGTTTCCTGCCATTCGGGCGAGTAAGAACAGGACGATGAGAATACCCCCTGATTCAACCCAACCTGCTAGGTCGTGCAAAGTAGGCGCATCTATACCGAAGAGTGAGAAAAGGGGGGCGTGCAGGAGCTCCCCGTGCCCCTTGATTTTGATAAAGGCGAGTGAGAAAGCCCGAAGAAGGTTTAGGCTTAGGGCAACCACGGCACCAGCTAGGCAAAAGATTATTCTATGGATGCTACCCAAGCGGTAGTAAAATCCCAGAAATAAGCTGACGACAAGTGAGGCCTGCAAGCCGTGGATGCCACTACAGGCTTCGTCCACGCCGACTTGGCCGAACACTCCAATATCGATCACATTGCCAAGAAGGCGTACTTCGTGTCCCATGAATAAGAGGATGTTTACGATGAGTGAGGAAACTCGCCCTTGTAGCCATTGGGTAAGTTGCAAGTCGGTAGCTAAGGGCCAAGGTATTGCCACCAAAAAGAATAAGATAGGGAAGGCTAGCATTTTAGCCCGACTAAGCCCCCCTTGATCATACGCAAGAGCGAATGTAAAGCTAGCTGCACAAATATAGAGTGCGACATTCAGCATGCGCCAGTCCGAATTGGCTTCTCGAATGACCCAAAGAGGAAGTAAAGCGAGAAGGCAAGGAATGCCGATAAATAGCCAAGTCCTTGATTCCGATTGTTGAGATGATTCTTTATCGTTTTCTTCTTTGTTTTCAGCTTTAAGAGCAAGATAAAGACATAGTATAGGAACGATGAATCCATGGCTGTATTGATCATTTAACGACCAAGTGAGTTGCAGTTGATAGATGAGCATTCCCCAAACTCCCGCAAGAGATAAAATGCCAAGAACTAAGCGAATGACTGCCTTTGTCTTAGTTTTTGGATTAGAGGTAATGAGTTCTAATGTATCGCTCATTTTGAACTTGAAAAACTATTGGGGAAAAGAGATGTAATAGCCTTTCTTTCAGCTAGACCGATGCTGTCTTTGATGATACTTGACTCGAGCCGAATAGCTGTTCTGGTCTGTTGATTCTGACGAAGGATTTGGCTGCATATCAATATCCACGCCGGTCGTGTTTCACTCCAAGTTCGCCAATCCGATATATCGCCGAGGTCGACAAGGGCTTTATCGGGTTCTTCGTTGCGCAAGTGAGCAAGCGCTGCAGTGATGCGGAATTGTCGATCTTTGTTTTGGGTCAATAGGCGATTTGACTTCTCAACGAGCTTGGAAATTTTGTTTTTTGACGCTGATGGCTCCAATAGCTCAAAATATAGCTCAGCGTTCTTTAGGTCGGCATTCTCGCTGTTAATTTCTCGGAGTTTGGATATCCAATATTGAATTTCGTGAAGTTTTGCCGAAGATGCCCGATATTGCAGAAGTTTGTCCAACGCGTATCGCCTCAAGCCTGGCTCATCTATAACATTCTCAAGGATGTGGCAAAGGCTGCGGACATCTCCGCTAGCTTCTAAGTAACGGCAAGTGGACAATACTCGACGAGTGTCTTTGCTTACTTCCTTTAACAGTTGATCTAAATCTGATGCAGCCTTGTCGAACTCGCCGGAGAGAGAATGGAGGCGCACGGAAATGATGAGCTTCCACTGGGAGGGTATGGCTGGTGCATTTGCCAACTCGTTTTTCATGTCATCCCGTCGTTCCAGCACTGCCAGTGCGTTCATTCTCAGTTTAAAAAGTTCCTCGTTTAGCCTTGCTCTGGCTGCAGGCAATTTCTCCAACAGCAAAGAGAAGGACCTAAGGCGCCCAAGCCAGCGACAGTATGTCTCTAGCTGACTATTGTTGTTGAGGTCGAAAAGTTCGGCGCATTCTTCGAGTACAGCTCTTTTCTCGTGTTCTTGAGCTGCGGAATCAAAACGAAGCGCATGAATGCGAAGAAAATCTATCGATTTGCTGTGAGGGTTTATATTCAGAAACTCTAGGCACCGGTCAAGGGAATGATTGGCAATCGGTAGGGTCGCATGAATCAATGTCATGTGCCGAATGGCATCGATGCCTGTTTTGTCTTGTCGTTTGGCAAACTTTACAAGAAGTCTGCCCGCTTTTTCCAGATATTGGCTTTGACCTAAGTGGGCGGCAAGTTTCGAAAATAGAAAAACGACCTTGGGTGAAACATCTTTCCTTTGCCTGAGTAATTCGTCGACAATCTCTAGGGACTCGAGTGGTTTTCCATTCTCGGCAAGGAATTCTGCCTTCAAAAGCTTATTTTCAATAAAGGACCGCCACTTTGCGTCTGCCTCTAATACTTTTAATTGTTCACTGGCAGTGCGCATGGCGAAATTCCGTGAGTTGTCTTCAAATCTTGTATCCTTGTTTCGAGCCACTTTGAGACAGTGTAGCACCAGCATTTCTCGGTCTTCTAGATTAGCTCCGTTGAGTAGAATTAACTTTTGCCATTCGAGAATGGCCTCCAATGGAGCAGTAACACTTAACAATTCAATATAGTTTCGCGCCACGTTTACCTCCTCGGGTAAAAGCAACATGGCGATCTTCGCCTTATGAATTCCCGTACCAAGAAGACCTGTTGTATCTGTGAGGCTCTCGCTTTTAAACTTTTCGCTGTCTTTTACCAGTTCCTCGGCCTTCCATTTGCGGATTAATGGTAGGTATGAAGGGGCTGTGAAGAAAGCCGTGGCGAAAGAAGCCAAAGCAAACATTAAGATAAGATATGCAACGGGGAGATTTCTCATCAAGTCCTTGACTTCACTGTTTTCATCAATGTTTGGCCTTAACGATCAAAGGGCTCGATCAGGTAATAAAAAAGTCGCGACAACCTAAAATACTTCATTGATAACCCATGCTCATGTTCCTAATCTTCTGAAACTTTTTCCAATATGTTGGAGATTAAAGCCTTGGGAATACAACAATAATCTTATCATTTGGGCAAGCTACCGCCCTTAGCCACTTGCGGGTTTGCCGCAAAGCTTTCCATGTGTGCCCGAATGCAATGAACTTTTATTAACTCACCCTCAAAGGGTGAACCTTAGGGAAATCTAATGAATTTTCGTCTATCTCTATCTCTGTAGAACGACCAAGAAATTCTAATAATACCTTAACTCGCTCTCGGGCAGGAATAAGACGAGTAACTATACCGTTCCCGTCTTTAAAAAGCCCTTCGATTATGTTTACCTCTGATCCAACTTGATGCGGACGGTCAGGGATTTCAAGCAACCCGTCCTCGGTGGTTGCGATTTTCAAATCCTTTATGATTTCAGGATCAACCGGGTCAGGTTTTAGGTTTCGACGAAGTACATATGCAACCCCATGGGAAAAATGCACAGCTCTCATGTTCTGTATAGGATCGAAACGTGCGAATAGGTATCCTGGAAATAGTGCTTGAGCGGGGGTTGCATTTTTCTTTCGCAGAGGAATCGTTTTCGGAAAAAAAACATCAACACCTTGTATTGCTTTAATCGATTGTGCCGCTGTATTCTCCGCTCGAGGTTTGGCTCTCACGCAGTACCAATTAAGCTTCCATTCTTCCATGAGAGATGATTTCACAGTTTCAAGAGACCGGCCATTGCAGGTAATAGCCTTGAACTAGCCTTGGTCAGGCGTTTCAGTTTCTCAATCCGGATTTGATAAAATTCTGCATTTGCGGTGTCAATTTTTCCGCAATTAATTAATTCTTCCATCCTCAAAATGCGTTCCTTGGCACTGTCGAGATGAGGCATGATCTCGTCTTTTATGAAATTTGAGAATAATCTACGAAATTCTGATTCTGCCAAATAATGGTCACGGCGGTCGCCAGCAACATACATTGAGCGGATGGCTTTAAGGGCTCGCAGATTTTTGAGACCTTGGCTTGCTGAACCGATACTGATGCCCAATCGAGAGGTAACCGCGTCCATCGGCAACGGTTTGTCTGAAAAATAAAGCAGTCCGTATATTTCGCCGACAGAGCGAGGCATGCCCATCATGTTCATCAAGCGTACAAAAAAATCTATTCCCTCTAACTCGAGCGAGTTAGTGGAGACCGTAGAACTTTGTTCCTGTATTTGGGCTTTAATGTCTGTGGAATTCAAAATCTGAACTTTCACATCTTTCAAAAAAAAATGAAATCGAGCAAGCCGAAAAATTTTCACTTTTCACTTTTGCTTGCGTGAATTTTCAGCTGGTGTCATTGTTTTATTCCTTAAGGTTTGTTACGCCTTTCCCTTTCCTCCAGTGAATTCGGCCCCCCCTAATTTTTTACTAGATGAATAATAACAGAGTCCGAGGACTATCTTCGCTTCACAACGCATCCCTCTTACTCGTCGTGGTAGTATGTTTTTGGATTATCCATGAAGTTTGGAAGTCTTTGGGTCATGAATTGATCAGTTTGCCATTGAGCTATGTTCTTGCTGCTGTCCTTGGTGTATTCTTGTCATCTTTTGGTACTCTTGAGTCTTATGGCGCTTTTCTGCACTCGATCGGATGGCGTCGACTTGGCGGTTCCGTAATCAAGGCAAACTTCCAAGTCGCTCTCATTGCTTTTTTGGTTTTTGCCTTCTACTTCGCCACAAAGGATAAGGCAACCAGCAGGCTTTTTCTCGCTGTATTTATCGGAGCTTGCTGGCCTGTTCTTATTCTTGCTAATTTTAGTTTTCCAGTACTTTTTCAACGTTTCATTCCAAATTCTCCCAGCGATCGCAAAAGTGTGATCATTGGAGATGGAGAGGCTTTGGACTCTTTAAGTCAATGGCTCGATCGGCACACTGCGCAAGGATTCTCTTTCGCTGGTGTTTTCTCGACTTCTCGTTGTGTACCGGAAAAATTGTCCCTGCCGGACCTTGGGCATTATTCATTGCTCGATGAGTATCTCCAAAACAATGAAATACATCAAGTTGTCGTGGTGCCCGACGAGCACATCGACAACTGGATTCCGCTTGTTGCGGAAAACTCAAATCGTCATGGATGTCGTGTTCTTATTTACAATTCCCTTTCCAGTTTGTTTGATTCACGTTTAGTTTTCGTAGAAGAATCGGGTCGTCAATTCTTTAGACTTCAAAACGAACCGCTTGAAAGTCCTTTCAACCGAATGGTAAAACGAATTTTTGATATTGTTCTCAGCATTCCTGCTCTGCTCTTTGTTTTACCGCCTGCAATGTTTTTCGTCTGGTTGTTCCAAAGTATTCAGTCTTCAGGTCCCCTTTTCTTCCGACAAGAAAGAGTCGGGCTTGCAGGGCGTAAATTTGTTATCTGGAAGTTTCGTTCCATGGGGCATGATTCCTCGGGTAAAAGAAACGAAGCTGCACAGGCGACCCGTGTCGATACAAGGATTTTTCCTGCTGGTCGATTGATGCGGCGCTTTAGCATCGATGAAATTCCACAATTTTTAAATGTTTTAAAAGGTGAGATGAGCCTCGTTGGCCCGCGCCCCTATCTGGCTCAGCACGATTATCTCTTTCAACGCGACTACAAAGCCTATCGTGTTAGGCAATTTGTGAAGCCCGGAGTAACTGGTCCTGCCCAATGCCGTGGTCTACGAGGAGAATTTACTGATCCTGAACTTGTTCGTCGGCGCATCGAGATGGATTTCGATTATGTCGGCAATTGGACCGTTTGGACGGATTGTGAAATTGTGCTCCGCACAGTTGTTCAAGTCATCTTTCCTCCTCGTTCCGCTTACTGACACGATTCTTACTGCTCCAGTGAGTCTCAATACTGATCATCATTTTCACTCACTTCCTGATTTCCCAACTACAACTATTCTTGGTGTTCAGTTTTTTTCGGGTAGTTTGAACGAAGTGTTCGATCATGCCTTGCTTGGTGGTCTTGTCGTCGTGCCGTCCGGACCCGGTTTGGCAAATGACCTTCCTCGTGACGCTGCCTATCGTGATGCCCTCTTGGCCGCCGATCTCGTTCTTCCCGACAGCGGGCTAATGGCTTTATGGTGGAATCGTTCCCATTCGAACGGAAAGGACAAATTGCCTCGTTTATCCGGCTTGCTTTTTCTGAAGGAACTCATCAAGCGGGAAGCCCAAGGAGCCTTGCGGGATTCTTTCTGGATTATGCCCGATGCCTGTCAAGATGCCCACAATCGAGAATGGCTCGCCGAAGCGACTGGACTTGTCATCGAAACGAAGGATGTCTACATCGCTCCCAAATATGCTGGTGCAGGTCTTCTTGCAGACGAGTCTCTTCTTAAGCTTTTGGTCGAACGAAGACCAAAGCTAATAATTGTAAATCTTGGTGGTGGTGTTCAGGAACGCCTCGGACACTATCTGCGGAATCATCTCGAATACCGCCCCGTCATTGTCTGCACTGGGGCCGCAGTTGCCTTCCTGTCGGGGCAGCAAGTACGAATTCCTCACTGGGCTGATAGGCTATACCTTGGTTGGCTCCTTCGTTGTTTAGCCAATCCTGTTCGTTTTATCCCTCGCTATTGGTCGGCTCGCAAACTGGTAGGTCTCCTTAATCGATATGGTGCCGACTCACCTCTCCCTCAATAAACGGAGTTTAGTTAGTCAAGCGTTTTGAAATAACCTGCTTGATTGCCTAGTTTCGATTCTACATCCTTTTCATCTTTTCATGATTGCCGACCGACAGAACAAGCGTGCGTCCGTTCGAGCTCTGGGCTGTCGCCTTAACCAATACGAGGTTACTGCAATTGCCGAGCGTCTTGTTGCGGCAGGCTACCAAGTTGTCCCATTTGGCGAGCCTGCCGACCTCGGAGTCATCAACACCTGTACCGTGACCAACGAGGCCGATGCTAAGTCCCGCAACGTCATTCGCCGCTTCATCCGCGCAAATCCTCGGGCGGTAACGGTGGTGGTCGGTTGCTACTCTCAGGTCGGAGCTTCCTCGGTTGCTGAAATACCTGGAGTCGATTACGTCATCGGCAACCAAGACAAGATGAACCTGCTTGAATACATCGGAGAGGAAAAAACTGATTGTCCCGTTGTAATTAGGGAAAGAATCGCAAGAGATGATTTCTCTCTCTCTATTAACGGCGACACCCCTTTCGAGTGGCGGGCGAATCTTAAGGTTCAGGACGGTTGCGATTTCATGTGTGCCTTTTGTATCATACCCTTTGCTCGCGGCAGGGCTCGCTCAAGAGCCTTTGGAAACCTAATGGAAGAGGCTCGCTCGCTCGCGGTTCGAGGAGTTCGGGAGGTTGTTCTCACGGGTGTCAATGTCGGTACCTACCAATCGGAAGGTCACGATTTTCTTGCAATGGTCGAAGCCCTTGCCTCTATTCCGGATTTAGCTCGCATTCGCATCAGCAGCATCGAGCCCACAACCATTTCCGAAGAGCTTTTCCCGCTTATGGCCGATCCCTGTCATCCACTTCTCCCATATTTGCACCTACCACTACAAGCGGGATGTGATCGGACGCTTGACGCCATGAAGCGTAAATATAAACTCGATGAGGTCACCGCTTTTATCCGAAAGGCAAACGACCTTGTCCCGAATTTATGCATTGGGACCGATCTCATGGCGGGTTTCCCCGGAGAGAACAATGATGATTTCGAGCAGACCTGTCGTACCTTTTTGGAGCAGCCCTTTTCCTACTGTCACGTTTTCACTTTTTCCGAGCGTTCGGGAACACCGGCTGCGAGATCAGACGATCAGGTTCCTATGGAAGAGCGGCGTCGGCGCAGCGACCGTCTTCGTGTCTTGTCCGCATCAAGACGTCATGACTTTTACGAGGCTCAAGCCGGGCGGGAAGCTCAAATTCTAATAGAGGATCCGAAGAACGGTTGCTGGCCTGCCTATACGGAGAATTACGTTCGCGTTCTTTTACGTTCGGATCGATCGGATCTTGCCAATCGTCTAGCCCGGGTGCGGCTCGGTCGAGCCAGACCCGAATACGTCGAAGCCGAGCTTCTTGAAGTTTTTGACCACACCTGATCTATGTCGTGACCGCTCTTCTTCTTTGGGATATCGACGAAACTTTAGTCACTACAGCCGGGGCAGGAGAGCGAGCGATCGTACGCTCGGCCCGTAAGCACTGGTCCGTAGAGGTCGACCTTTCGCTTATCCCTTATGCCGGTTGTACGGATCGCCGGATCGGGCACCTTATTCGCAAGCATTTCGGAATTGCCGAGGACGAATCTACTCTACGAGCTTATCTCGATGACTTCGTAAACTTTGTTTCCGAGGAGCTTCCTGTCTCCGGTTCCCGTATCTTGCCTGGAATTTCAGAAGTTGTAGAAGCAGTCCGCACTTCCCCCGATCATCAGCAAGGTCTCCTCACTGGAAACCTCCGGGCGTCTGCGGAGGCCAAGCTAGCCCCCTTTGGTTTATGGGATTATTTTCCCTTTGGAGCCTTCGCCGAAGATGCGATCGAACGCTTGGATCTTGGGCCGATCGCTCTGGCTCGGGCTTCTCAGTATTACGGATTCACTTTTGCTCGAGAAGAAGTGACCGTCATAGGGGATACCCCTCATGACGTCGCTTGCGCCCACGCCATCGGTGCTCAATCACTTGCCGTTGCATCTGGTCGTTTTACTCCGGAGGAACTTGCCGGATGTGAACCGACCTGCCTCGTCAGTTCGCTCGAAGAGTCTGCCGCCCTTTCTTTTCTTTCCCTTTAGACTTGCGAGAGGAGCCATCCCCCGTCTTTTCTCCTTACATATGGCCAAGATTCTTTTATGTGATGGGCACAACCTTGCCTTCCGCGCCTTTTACGGGATAACCGAACTTTCTCGATCGGATGGTTTCCCAACTAACATGATACACGGCTGGCTCCGTACCTTTTGGAAGCTGGAAGACGATGAAAAGCCCGATGTCGTGCGAGTTTATTTCGATAAAGGTACTCCCGCTCGCCGTGTAGACTTGCTTCCCGAGTATAAGGCAAACCGCGGTGCATCTCCCGAACCTTTCAAGCAGCAGCTTCCCTGGGTCAAGCAACTGACCGTGGCCCTCGGTTATACTTCCGAAGAGAGAGAAGGCTTGGAAGCGGATGACCTCATTGCCGCCGCCGCCACCGCTCTTGCCGAGCAGAATCAGGAGGTCTTAATTGTGAGCGCCGATAAGGATCTTTCCCAGCTTATCTGCCCTGGTGTTCGCCAGCTCTTGCCCCCTCCGACCGCGAATCCACGGCTTGGTTGGAGAACCTTGGACGTCGAGGGTGTTTCCGACAAGTTTGGTGTGCCTCCCGAATGTATTCTCGATTATCTCGCTCTTATCGGCGATACTTCGGACAACATCCCGGGTCTCCCCGGCGTAGGTCCGAAGACCGCTGTTAAGTGGCTTTCGGAGTATGGCACCTTAGAGAACGTAATTGAAAATGCTGGACGGCTTACCCCAAAGCGTTTCTGCTCAATAGTATACGAAAATCAAGAAATTCTTCGCCGAAACATTGAGTTGGTTCGTCTTGAACACGATATCGAGATCGATCTTTCCCCTCCATCGCCTCCCAACCTGCAGGCCCTTTGCGAAATTCTTACTGAAATGGAAATGCATCGCTCCATCGAAGAGGCGGAACGGCGCTACGCCTCCTGAATCCTGCCGCTTCATCTTGACCGGTCAGAGAGGTATCCAAAGTCCTCTTTCTTAAAGCGATGTACTCGGATGGAAGTGCCGCGTCTGCCACTTTAGCTCGGTGCTTCAGTCACGATTTGTTCCAGCAGGGTGAGTAAGTCCTTCTTTGCCCTATGAAAATCCCGGTAGCCAAACAATACAATCAAAAGCACCTTCCGCTCGTAGGAGATTTTCCCCGTGAGGAACCCTCTTGCCTTTTCCGACCAACTCTTGTCTGGGCCGGCAAAGAGTCCACTGCGGTCATCCTTGATCCACGGACACCAGAATATGTGCATAGGGTAATGTCCATAGGCGTTTTTTGGGCCGGTTACATAGTGGCGGAAGATTAGACAGGCTCCATTCTGAGTCATGTAGGTAGACTCGCCTTCCCCCCCCAGCAACTGTACGCCCATGGCCTGCATACAGTGGTAGGGACTGTGTTCCAGAGTACATAAGCTGGCGGCGATATCGGAACCGTCGTATCCGAAGAAATGCGCCTCCGTTTTCCCTATCTGCCTCAAGTTCATTTCCACCCGCTCGCCGTAGTCGAACTGCAGGACGTCTTCCACCCCCTTGGATATCGGGAATCGTTTGACGGTTGCGTTTTCATCCATGGGCCAGCGGATCGTCCAGTTCGGACTGTCCTGCGGCGTCGCTACATAGCGGAACCATGTC
>MDTC01060978.1_pt1 | contig 10659 bp, 6 predicted proteins | sample 811181 | NCBI WGS metagenome assembly MDTC01 (sample SAMN05326644, study PRJNA326480) | marine metagenome | isolation source: seawater | place: Pacific Ocean: North | collected 2011 | reverse complement strand
TATGATGTACCTAAATCAAAACAAAAGTGGTGAGGAATTAAAAAATGGAGATATTAATCCAGTTTTTGCTCCAGGATATAAAGTACAAGAACAAGGAGGTGCTGGAACACACAGAGTTGGAGAACTTGATGGTGTGCAAATGATAGAGATTGAGGACGTGTTTGGATTGGCAACCTACGAGGGTTCAGGAGATAATAAAACTCAAGTGGAATGGTCCATAATCTTTGACGATATGGGGGAAATGAAAGTCGGTCCTACATTTATTTATGACTATAAACAATATGATTTGGAACCGGATGAAATTGATTACTGGAGTATAGGTGGGAGTAATGCAGAAAATCTTTTAGCGGTTTTATTGAGTTTTTATAGAAAATATGGTGATGTTGATCTTATTACAGGTAGAAGTGGAAACAGTCTCTATGAAGAAATCGATACAGAAATTAAATATGCCATTGACCAACAATACCGTAATGATCCAGAAGAAAGAAAAGACTTATTAGATTCTTTAGAGTTTGACCCTTATAAGGATAGAGATTTGTACGTAGGTGGTTATAAAGAATTACAATTTGATGTTGAACCCAGAACGTTAATTGATAAATTAGCCCAAGAAAAAGGTTATGGGAGAGTTGTAGATGAAATGTTAGGTGGAAATGGTACGGCTTATTTTACATCAAAAGGAAATGTTATTAAATTAACAGGAGATAAAAGTGAATATGAAACCGCTAATGTAATTAAAGGAAAACAAAACAAATATATTGCCGATGTTTTCGAAAGTGGAAAATTAGACTCTTCTCATATTATTAGTGGTGACGCTTATATTATTATTATGGAAGAATTAGGTTTACCTAAAAGAATATCAGAAACATTTGAAGATTGTTGTTGTGGGGTTAATAAACCAATCTATATTGAATACAACGAAACTCCGGCAGTTATTCACCCTCCAGTTAATGGAAAAGAAGAATGTGAAAAATTACACAAAAACTTATTAATGATTAGACAAGAACTAACACAACACGGTATTAGTTGGAGCGATATTGGTATCGACAACTTAGGTATGAAAAATGGTAAACTAGCTTTATTAGATTTAGGTGAAACAACAGGGGGTATAGATACTGGTCAGACTATAGAATTAAATGAACATGAAGAACCTGGATTAAGTCCTGAACTAGAAATAGGTGACGTTATAAAAGTAGTAGACATAGATAGAGAGGTAGAGAATAATTCAATAAAATATCATATCCCACCACCAGAGCTAAGACCAGAAAAATTTACACCATACGGAGTAGTAGACAAAGAAAGTAATGGTTCGGCATCAAAATATCCTTTCCGATATACATTAGTTCCAGAAGACGAACTGGATGAATATGAAAGATATGAAGCACTCCATAACAACCCTCTCTATCAGAAAAAAATTGGAGCAAAACTTCTATTCCCTTGGGTACACCAATGGATTTATGCAGACACCCCAATGGCAAATAAGGTGGATAGATTAACAATTAGTGAAAATATTGAACGAGAATTAAATTCTGACTTAGGAGAGGATTATATACAAGAGATAGTGGATAAAGTTTATCCTCACATAGTGAATAAATTAGGTCCGAGTAAATACTTTAACGAACCCCCTACTGTTGAATTATGGAGAGACATATATTCTAGAATAAGTGGTATTGATGGTATGGAAGGTGAGCATAGTGCTACTAGTAAAGCTCAATTTGATGACAGTGTAAATGTAATTTATATCTATTATCCTAATATGGAAGACGAAGAAGATGTTATTAAGTCTTTATTACATGAATATACTCATTACTTACAAGACCCAGATGAACGTGAAGAAAATCGAAAAGGTGGATATGACCTGGACCCAGATGAGATAGCCTCAGCAAAGGCAGAACTCAAATGGAAAGATTATCTCGTATACCTTGAAGATAGATTAAATGAAAGTGGAGATAATACTTCCTGGTCAAATGACGAGGATAAAATTACATTACAACATATTTTAGATTTAACTGAACATATTAAGGTAGTAGATTACCCAACTGAAGAATTGTCACCTATTGTCTTAGGATGGAAAGATAACCCCGAAGAAATAGAAAGAATTAATCAGGTAGAAGTCTCAAAACAATATCCTATTTTAATTATGGTAACTAAAGACGATAAACTATTATGGATACTTGACGGTAATCATCGAGCACAACAAGCATTAAAGAATGATATTCCGACTATCCCAGCCAAACTAATAAAACCATCAGATCTAGATGAAAGGTCCATAAAAATGTTTTTCCCAAAGGGAATACCATCTACTAAACAAACAATTGAATTAAATGAACGAGAACAACTAGAATTAGAATTACCAACACCAATTGGAGAATTTGAATTTCCTGTGGGTTATGAAGATTATACTGTAGATGGTAAACTTTATGACGGAGACGAACAAGAAAGTGTAGATGTAATTAAAGATGCCGTAAGTAATGAGGCAGTAACATATCTTTTTAAGAAATGGGATAAATCCGGTATAAGTTTTGAGGACTTAAAGTTATTAGGGATTCCGACAAACAATTCTTTAACTAGAACAATGTTAGTAAAAAGATATCTTAAAAACACCTATAAAAACATTCCAGTATCTCATGAGTTTGACTGTGACGAACTTGCAGATATGTTTATTAAAAATCCCAGAGATTACAGTACAGACTACATTCAAAAATATTTATGTGCGGACGACTCCTGGATGGACTATGACGGTTGGTATGATAGTGACTGGTACAACGGGATGGCAGATGGTTTAGATGAACAAAATTGGGAAACCATAGTCAAGATACTAAAGGTACCCAACAAAGAAATAGCCGATAACTTAATCAACGATAGACCACAAAATGAGGAAGAGGAAAGAATGGTAAATGAGTTAGAGGAAGAGATTAGCGAAATTAAAAATAGTATAGTGTGGGGACATAATGATGAGTCTGAATATGCCACCAAAAATGCTATGGCTGAAGATATTACTGATAAATTAGCAGAACATTTTGAGGGAGATGGTAAACTAATCCAAAATGACAATGGAATGTTTTCGTGGAGAATTGAGGGAAATCTATTAGATTATCTAGAGGACGATATGTGGGATAATACAGAAGTATTCCAACACCATCCAGATTATGCTGGTGCTACTTTAGAAGATTGGTTACAGGACATTACACACGGTTTACCCCAATCAATATTCCAAGCGCTTATGTTAGAAGAATTTACCTTCCTAGATTATGACTATGGTAAAAGAGGTGATTTGTTAGAACCAGAAACAAAATGGTTTGATGGTTATTACCATCCTGACTACGATATTAACCAAGCCGTGTTTGATAGATTGAGGGAGGTAGAATACGAGTTTTCTTCTAATAGTACTGAACAATTAGACGAAGAAACTGATATTTTTGGACAAGGTTTAATGGATACAATCAAACCAGAAGGATTTGAAGGGAGTGATGAAGAATGGGAAGAATTAATGAAACTAAACGAACCTGAAGAGAAAGAAGATGAATATGTTTATACTGGTGGTGAAACGGATCCATCTAAAGGTTTTGTTGCCCCTTCTAAAGAAGTTACAGATAATATCTGTACGGTGGAAGGTTTCTGTCAAGAACAAGGACCAATAACCTTTGGACAACTTAAAGCTTTAGTTGAAGCCGCAACTAAAAAAAGAATAGCCGCAGATATGGGACGTGGGGCGTTTAAGACACTGTGGAGAATCATACCATTTTTTATACCACAAATATTATTAGCGGCGGTTGGTGTTACCGCAACTAGGGCAATTAATAAAATGGTTACACCAGCACTTAAAGACACAAGAGGTTATAAATCATGGTGGGGTAAAGTAGTACTTAAGGCAATGGACATAGCAGAGGGTGATTACATACCAGACGTTGCTCTAGGGGATGATCCGTTAGGAAAAGTATTTTTTGTGTCCGACGGACTACTTCAGATGATTAAAGATAAGTATAAATTAAAGTTTGCCCGATACGTTGCAGATGTTGCCTCAACACGACCAGATAACGAACCAGTTCCAGATTGGTTTGTTGAGAATTTATTAAGGGATTACCTAAACCAAAAGTTTTTATTGGAGCCACCTTTACAACCAAAAAAGGGTATAGAGATAGAGGACTTGAAACCAACCGAAGATAGAACAATTAATGAAGAATATGAATCAGAAAGAAAATTTGATAAAGGAGAACTCTTAGTATTAAAACATGTACATAAAAATTTCACTAAAGAAAATCTTAAACAGTTGACAGATGAAACTCCACAATACGGAGGAGAGTCTAACAAATGGTCCAAACTTATGAAAATGTTTGGGATACCGACTCGTTCAATGGAACAACTGGCGACATCAACTCAATATGCAAAATACGCTTTAGATAATTGGAATGAAGAGGGTGATTACACTATGGAATATCCTAAAAGAAATATGATAGGTTGGTGGGATGTTAGTCGTGACGAAACAGGGTCACAGATTGAATATAAGTCAGGTGGTACGGATGTACTTGCGTTTAACAGCGACGACGCTGAGGAGAGGGGAGATAATGAATTTCATGACTGGAACGGAGATATGGAGACCGTTGATTGGGGAGATTATGAGGCCTATGATTCTGAAATAAGAGAAGTAGAACCTTCTAGTAAATATGTGGATATTCCTAAAATATCGGAAGGGGTTGCTGGTGACCAAGAAAAACACACAGGTGAACAAGGAGGGTTTTTTACCCTAGATGGAAGTGATAACATAGGTAATACCGATTTATATAAAGACGATGGTTTCGACATTATTCACCAACATAGAGGTAACGTTCATTTATCTGATATTTCACCAGATGAAAGTGAGACGGCAATACCACAAGGAACTAAAAAAGTTAAAAAGACAGTACTTAAACCAAGACTTGATAAAGGACCATTTAACATACCTGTTAAAATGAACGAACACCAAGGGTTTGATAATGTAGAAGATAATCCTGATCTTAACCCAGAAGTGGTGGAAGGAGATGTTATTGAATTAATTTATATGGACGACCCATACAGTATTCCAGTTAAAACAAAAGGAGTGGTGATGGGTTTTGAAGGTAAGCCCGGAGATTTCGCATATAAGATTTTAGTAAACTGGATTATGGGACCAGAAAGTATTACACCAATGGCATTACTTCCAGAAGCCGACATTTATCGTTTCCCAAAGAAAAAAGTAACACTAAATGAACAACAATTTGAAAAACCTTATAATGACCCTAGAGCGGTAATAAATGGAAAAGAAATACAATTAGACGTGGCCGACACATCTTTTTTGAAGTCAAAAGGTATGATGTACAAAACTTCTTATCCAAACAATCGAGGAATGTTATTTTTGTGGGATGACATAGTACCAATATCGATGTGGATGAAAAATACTTTTTTACCGTTAGATATAATTTATATGGTAGATGGGGAAGTGGTTGACTATGATAAAGATGTACAACCTTGTGAAGAACAACAATGTGAAAATTATGGTAATGTAAATGGAAACCAAGCTTTAGAACTTGTTAGTGGTGGCGTAGATAATTATAATATAAAGATAGGAGATAAAATTGAATTAATTGATGTGTAATGAGTAAAATTATAGTAACCGAGGAACAACTTAGATTATTAAATGGACAGAATGAGAAACTTTTGAAGTCTCTTCATGAGGAATATTTATATGAATTTATGAAGAGTGACCCATACGCCGATAAAAGTCTAATAAAAAAAGTAGGTGAGCAATTTGGTATGGATTTAACTTTTATGTTTACTTATGGTGCTGGTATTACCGCACTAGTGGGACCAACAAGTGAGTTATTGTCTGGTGAATTCCCTAATTTGAATGAGGTACAGACAATTGCTTTACTTATTGCCGCCGTAGGAGTTATAGTTTTTGGTAATAAAACAGAAATAGTTAATCTAGTAAAAACACTTAAAGATGAAGGTCTATCTAAAGCCTTTAATAAAGTTTTATCCTTTGTTAGTAGTTTTGAAAGTTTGATGGAGCACATACTTCGTACTGCTGGTATGACTGTAAGAGGACTATCAAAGATTATGGGGTTTGCCTTTATTGTTCCAGTAATCACAACTTTATCCGAGATTATGTTAAATATGGGTGGTAGTATAGACCAAGTAGAAGATATAGTTACAAGAATGTTGGCGTACTTAGGAACAATATCAGTTGGGGAAGCATTTGCTAATATCCTCGAAAAACTAAAATCAAAGTTCAAAAAAAATAGTAGTCTAGAGGAACAATTTTTAATAGAGCATTTAACCTCAAGTGGAGGATCTAAACCGAGTAGAAGATTCCCAGACAAAATGTTTGAAAAATTCAAAAAAATGTTTAATAAGGTTAAGTTAACAAAATCTGGAGGTTGGGGACGTACTTCAAGAGTTTATTTATTATGGACAAGTCCGTTAGGTAAAGTGGCTCGTATTGAAACTAATAGTGCTGCCTCACTTAATGATATACCTTTTGAGGAGTTCGGTGAATACTCATTACAAGAGTTTCGTAATTTTGCGGAAGATAATGGAATGGAAATAGAAGTCGAAGGTAAGTTTAAGTAAGTCTTTATTGACTCCTAATTGTTTATATGTTATTATTAGTGTAATTAATAATGAATTCAAAAATACGAATATGAGTAAGATTAAATTAGAATATATCTGGTTAGATGGGTATAATCCAGAACAGAATATAAGAAGTAAAACAAAAGTAATAGACTCAAAAGAAATAGAGGATGGATTAAAGGTAGAGAATCTACCAGTTTGGTCTTTTGATGGTAGTTCCACAAAACAAGCAGAAGGTAATGACTCTGACTGTCTTTTACAACCCGTGTACATTGTAAAAGATTCAACAAGAGAAAATGGATATTTGGTTTTATGTGAGGTATTAAATGCTGATTGGACACCTCATGAAAGTAATACTAGACATAAACTAAGGGAAATTAGTAAAATCGCTCAAAAACATAAATTTTGGTTTGCTTTTGAACAGGAATATGTTTTAACTAACGTACAGGATAAACCCTTAGGGTTTCCAACAATAGGTTATCCGGACCCACAAGGAAAATACTATTGTGGTGTAGGTGCGGGTAATGTAGAAGGGAGAGATTTAGCAGAAGAACATTTAGATATTTGTTTAGAAACTGGGTTGGACATTACTGGTATTAATGCGGAAGTTATGGTAGGTCAGTGGGAATACCAACTAATCTCTAAAAACACACTAAGAGCGGCGGATGACTTAATCTTATCTAGATACTTACTTATAAAATTAATGGAAAGATACCAAGTTGTAGTTAACCTATCTCCAAAACCAGTTGAGGGTGATTGGAATGGGTCAGGAATGCACGTAAATTTTTCAACTGAAGAAACTAGGGAAAAGGGAGGTAAAAAATTATTTGACGGAATTTGTGATAGTTTAGGTTTTTACCATAAAGAACATATAGATGTTTATGGAAATGAAAACGAAAAAAGACTTACGGGTTTACATGAAACACAATCGATAGATAAGTTTAGTTATGGAGTTTCAGATAGGGGGTCAAGTATTAGAATACCCATCTCTACTGTAAAAAATAACTGGAAAGGGTATTTAGAAGATAGGAGACCTGCAAGTAATGGTGACCCTTACTTAATATTAGAAAAATTAGTAGATACTGTATCAGGCGCACTTAAAATAGAATCTTTACAAGAAGTCTAATAAAATAAACAAATCTTTAAGACTATTTATCTTTAGTATGGATCGTATAAAATTAACAGAACAAGAAATAAGTAATCTAATAGATAAAGTTTTACTTAAAGAGACAGGTATAAGAGACATTAAAAAACTCGCCAAACGGTATCCTAAAGCTGAAATATATTTTCACCAAGACACTGATGGAGTTGCCACAGCGATAGCTATGAGAGAATACCTAAAAAATAATGGTATTGAAACAGTAGACTCACACGTAATACAGTACGGAGAAAAAGAATTCCAAGTTAAAAAACCTGACGCAACTGGAGATGTTATGCCAGTTCTTGTTGATTTCGCTCATGGTAAACCACAGTTTACAATTCACACCGATCATCACGATTCCCAATCTGGGGTTGAAAAGGACACTTCCACACAATTTAGGGGAGCTCGTTCTAATGTAGAAACAATTTCACAAGTAGTTAGTCCCCAAGATATTTTTCCTAATGAAGATATCGCTATGATATCAGCGGTAGATTCAGCTGATTTTGTTAAACATGGTATTAAACCAGAGGATGTAATGAATTTTATGTTAAACATCGATAAACAAAAGTCTTCTTCTGAAAATAAAAAAATGATAGGTCTTCTAGCCAATAAATTACTATTAGCATATAAAAATAAACCTGATTTTTTAGAAAGTTTAGTAATGAATTCGTCACCTTCACTTCTAAATATATTAATTAATATTAAAAAAATTGCTTCTGAAAAAGGATATGCAACACCGGAGGAAATGTTACAGAATCAAACAGATTACATCGAACGACAAAAAGATAGTGAAAAAGTTAAATATGAAGATGGTATTATTTCGCAATATGGTGGTGGTTACTTAATGAAACCAGGGTCCTATGATCGTTATGTACCATTTAAGAACCATCCCGACGCTAACTTTTTTGTAATTGCTTGGCCAATGGGATTAGTTCAAGCTTCATGTAATCCATTTAAGGAAGAGAGAAGTCTAAAAGGTATTAATTTAGGTGATATTGCTCAAGAAGTACTAAACCAATATAAAAGTGTTCTAGAAAACGAAAAAATAACAGTAGATAGAATTAAATGGACAAGTGAACGTAAAACACAAGAATTTAGTGCTGGTTTTGGTTTGGCTGACCTAAAAGCTTTTTATGGGGATAACCTAAGAGGAATAAACCTCAACCAAGACTCTAGTTACACTAAACTATTTAAGGATATAATGGATAAACCTCAGAATAAACTTTCTGATAAACAACAAAAAATATTAAAGTCGGGTTGGGTTTCTGCTTGGGACATTATCCAAGCCAACTCCGGTGGACATAAATGTATAACTAACATTAGTGGAATAATGTACTTACCTAAAGAAATGAGAAAAGAAATGTTAATGAATTTTCAACAAGGTATTATCTCAGTCCTTAAGAATAGAATCAAAGAACAAGAATAGATAGGGATCAACCTTATGGCCATTTATACCAACTTCATAATGTAAATGTTGCCCAGTAGCGGTTCCAGTTTTTCCACATTTTCCTAAAGGTTGCCCCTTAACAACAGAATCACCTTTTTTAACAAAAATACGAGAGAGATGGGCATACTTACTAGAGTATCCGAGTATATGGTCAACCTTTACACATTTCCCATAACCATAATTCCACCCAGACATAGAGACCAGACCAACACCTGTTGAGTAGACCGTGTCCCACTTAGTACCTTTTAAGTCAATTCCAGAATGCATTTGCCAACCACTACCCACTGGGCGTTTCCTCACTCCATAGTTTGAGGAAATAGAAATGGTACCTAAAGGGGATCCAAGAGGTAGAGAATCTAAGGCGTTTTGATATATCCGATTAATACTATCAACAGTACAATAAAAATTTTGTTGTTCATTCTCTATATTTATTTTTAGATTATTTATTTTAATTTGAAACCTTTGGACGGTACTCATCGTATAATATAACAGACACCCCAATAATGAAATGGTGATAACTGTTCTGAATGTCTTTTTACTCATTTAATTTGGTATTATCAAAAATTTATTGTATCTTTACCCTAATATTAACCACATAAAAATAAATACTATGTTTGAACACATCCTCTACTACCTTTTAGTTTCAGTTTTAATTATGACCTACTTTATCCAAGTTAATGGAGAAATGTTGTATAATAATTACTTGAGATTCGAAGAGAAGAGAGGAAATACTCCGAGTAAGGGATGGTTCAATTTTTATATTTTCGTACACTACTTAAAGTCACCATTCTTAACACCCCTAATCCTAATCAATATTTTATTAGGAGGTGGTGGAGAGATTACCGAAGAAGATAGAGACGAAGCATAAAAAAAACCCCGAAAGGGGTTTTTCTATTTTATATTAAGTTTTTATTAAAATCCACTAAGATAAGATTTCTTCATTCTTTCTGCTCCTTGTTTACTTTCTTCAGCATCTTCAACCCCAGGATAAGGAATATCACTTAATTGTGAATATAACCATTCGTCATCTACACCTCTTTGAGATTTTCCTGATCCCATATAAGTTCCTATAACTGACAGTGTATTACTTAGTCTCACAATACTGTTCATAATCATTTTACCAGTTTCTTGATCTTTAACAAATTCATAAGCTTTTTTAAGACCTTTTATTACCTCCTCTACACCATTAGCTGCTGATTCACCTGGATGATTTCTGTTACTTCCTGTGCCGTAAAATGATTCAGAAAGAATAGGTACATAGTTTCTAATATCTAAACCTGTTATTCCTTCTTTCACTATACCAATTCTAATTTTATTGTGTACCCTATTAATTTCTTCGTTCATTCTAACGAAGTCAATTGTAGGTGTATTACTGGTCATCACCTTTCTTTTCTTAAGTGATTCCGAGATTAATTTTTGTAAGTGTTTCTTTTTTACGATAGTTCTTGACATAATTTATATTTTATTAATAAATACTCTAAAAGTT
>MDTC01028563.1_pt1 | contig 10659 bp, 20 predicted proteins | sample 811181 | NCBI WGS metagenome assembly MDTC01 (sample SAMN05326644, study PRJNA326480) | marine metagenome | isolation source: seawater | place: Pacific Ocean: North | collected 2011 | reverse complement strand
CTGAAGTGATGGCTGACTCTAAGGACAGGCTTGCTCCAGAAGACAAGACCTTCGTTTTTCTCTAGCGTGAACGCTGGATTATCAGGAGTCTGACCATATCCGTAGATACAGCCGGATCCATTAATACCCATGACTACAGTGTTAGTCTCGGGTTTGAACTGTCTAGTAGTGTCAACTACAGCAGTATCAGTGGTGAGAGAACTCGTGTTAGAACTCATAAAACAAAAGCAACAACATAAAACGTACTGATGAACAGCCGCACAAAAAGCTCTCCTAAGATAGGGATAATCGCATCTTTTAGATGGAACTACATAACGCTCCTGTACCAGAATCTCCAGACCAACCAAAGTTGGAACTAATGGTGCAAGGAGAATCTTACGAAGATAAAGTTGGAGCTATTGGAGAGAAGTTGGTTTTATTAGCTGCGTTTGCGAAGGAATTACAGACACAATCTCACCTTATTCATTTTAATTACGAAGGATCTAACTTCCTTGCAGTGCATAAGTTCTTGAAGGATCAGTATGAATTACATACAGAGCAATTTGATACTTTAGGTGAGTTAGTGAGGACGCTTAATTATTGGATGCCTATGTGTTCTAAAGGATTAAAAGAATCGTTAGGTCCTTGTTTTAAGCATTGCGATTGCTACGAGGGTAATGCAATGTTGGCTACGTATTATAGGAATCTAGAATCATTCTCCAGCATGGTCAAAATGGTTGAACCAGCTGCACAAGAAACACAGCATTATGATATTGCTAATTATCTAGGTGAATTAATTGGTCAGATATGGAAAACTTGTTGGATGGTTAAGGCGACTCTGAAGAATTAGTAATCACATCAGGAGTATCTCGCTGCTCAAAAGCTGAAGCAGGGAGATCAGCAGGAGCAGTAGATGGAAGACTATGAGAAGGTAAGGATTTATTAGCTAAATCGGCATCATCATTACAGAGCCATTTGACGATGGTAACTGGGAATGTCAATGATTGTTCTTCTCTACCAGGTACTTCCAACATTATTTTGGATGTTATCCATGCTATTAATTCTTTCTTGGAAGAAAAAGTATCTAATTCATTAGCCTTGGGTCCATGAATACCTTGCCTGACAGCATATATCTGTTGAATAGTCATAGTTTTTTGCAATCTGCAAATATATTAGTTCAACTGTAGTCATATGTCGGTAGAACTTGCCACACATCTGCCGAACCTCGATGACAAGCTGGGATAGATGCAAGAAATCTTTCCATGGCTGTATGAGATGTACATCCATACGCTAAGAAATGGAAGGGATACGACTCCCCTGGCGGTCGGTATCGAACTTGCCAGTCACCTAAGTATGTGCCTTGCATATTAGTAGGATGGAACGTCTAAAAAAGCTTCGTCTCTACAATCACTCGAGCAGGTTTGATCGTTGATGGCACATTCAGATAAACATTCAAAATATTGATCTACTTGATCTAATTTGGTTGCGTCTTTAGGTAGGAGATTGGGTGAAATTGTCTTCATGTTGGTGCCTCCTTGCTTGTCTGTATTTGGCTTTTCGTTGGATACCATAGAGAATAATAAACCAAGAAAAGAATCCTAATAAGTCTAAGAAATTCATAAAAATAAGTCCATGTAGTGAAAACAACAGTCTGCTAGTATTACCTCCCTCGAGGGATTAATGTAATATTTTTAACTCCACTTCCTTTTGTCCACTTGATTCTCACTTTGTGAGAAGGATATTGGTAGGACAACTTAAGCCATTGGATAAGACGTTTGAAATGTTTCATAAATCTATCAGTTCTTTAATGAGTAGGTATTCTGTCTGGGCATTACGCCAAGGAATTAGTTTTGCATGTCCTCCTGTCCCTTTCTTGAAAGAATAAGAGAGGACTCGACTACCTGACTTCTTCCATGCGTAACAATCCTTTTGGTCTTTAGAGCAGACAGAGATAGTTTTACCTAGCTCTAGATCTAAAAGAACACTTTTGCGAAGATGGTCATCGTTGTTCTTCTTCATTTTCTTTGCGTTCCTCCTCGAAGAAATGTTCTAAGGCAGGATCTCCTATGCAATTTTGAATGTTATAGGAGTCCAAAGTATAAGGAGGTGGATAGTCGCTTTTGATAGGCCAGTCCACCTCTTTGTCGACATAAGAGATAGTAATCTCTTCTGGTAATGGCTCAATAGAACTGTCTGCAATCTTTCCATCCTTAATAGTGAGAATGATTTTGTAATCTTGCATCGTATTCAATACCTATTGAGACATATATTAGTTATGTATCAGCCTCTTGGCTAAATTGTTCTTGCCTTCTGATCTGGCCGTTAGCAATAAAGTCTTTACCGCTATTAATGGCACAGGAGACAACGGATCTTTGAATATGGTCGACTGTAAAAGCAGGTTTGCATCCTAAGCGTTTAGCAGCATAAAGCATGCCATCACATAGCTGTTCGATCATATATTGGAAGTCTGGGTCCAACTGTCTAGAAGAGTCAGTGGAATTGACACCATTTGTTCCGTAGTTATCGGAGTAACCTTCAAATCCAGAGTCTTGCCAGTCTGTTGAAAGGAACGTAGAGTCGTCTTCCATTTTCGTGTTGCTTGCTTGTTGCTCGTCGCTAAAAATGAGTACGTCGACGCCGAGGTCACGGTCGTATTGGATTCTTGTTGTGTAATGGTTTCCTTCGATTGGAGTTCCATCTGTACTGAATGGCTCTCCTTTCTTGAATAACTCATTAACTCTTGTTCTTGCTGATGCAGGGAATGAGACTGTTGCGTTGACAGGTGCTCCGTTCCTTCCTCTGACGAGGTAGTCGAATCTAACGAACCAATATCCTGCGTGTGCAGGTTTTGATTTGACGCAGGCTGTTGGGACTCCTGTGAATTTATGAAAGGACTGGTAAGGTGATTTGGTTTTCGTAGGGGTGGTAACCATTTGACTGAATAGGTGGGTGGAATGAAATGGGTAACGATAGCTTCTATGTCTCGAAGACAGAAGACAATAGAGTCTCCTTGTCTGGAGGAGTTGCCTCCGACAAATACATCAGTCCATAGGAAAGCTAACGCTTCTTGCGTAACAGGAGTAAGGAAAACTTCACTAGCTCCTTTACGTGTTGAGACTAAGAAGTCATGTGTCATTCGAATCTAAAAGCTCGACGACTGTGCATCTTAACTCCTTGGAATTGAACTCCATGTTTAAGGTGGTCTTTGATGGCTGATTTCTTAATAGAAACAGATACTTCTTTACAATCAAGAGGTATTTCTTCCCAATCGATATTGTCGTAGTCGACGTCAACGACATTGGAAACCATCTTGGATTTCATCTCGAAGCTTGGAAAGCTGTATTTAGTTTCATTGGGATGCAAGATGCTCATAACATCTAGGATCCTTTCCTCTATTTGATCAGCTTTGTGTTGAGCTTCTGAAGCTAAAGCATTTAGTCTTTTGACCTCTTGCTTACGTGCTTGCACCAAGGAGAGATATTTCTGCCTGAGGTGAAGGATGCGATCAGCTTCTTGTTCGAACTGTTCAGACTTACGTAAATACTCCTGAATGCTCTGATATAATTCATCTCTTTCTTCGTCTGTTTCTACATCTGCAAGTGAATCTATGAAGATCTCAATCGGACTTAAAGATCCTTTCCTTTGAATGTCGAGGTCGAAGGATGAAATCTGGGACTTTAGTTGGGTGGAGATCCCCTTCGCAGAGGTCACCGGAGTAGAGGGCGAGGCAGTAGTTACCTGCGTCTTCTGTTGTGTCGAAGCTTTCGACCCATTGGAAGTTGGTTTTGTGGTCATGAATTTGAATCCTTTTGAAATTGTCTCGATAAGGTGTGGCTGTGTATCTATCCATGGGTTCTACCGAGTCTTGAGGTAAGTAGGCAGACCAATGAACGTACACGTCTTGCTTTGGGCTGTGGAATATCCTGAAGGGATTCATGTGAACTATTAATCGCTTCAAGAAGTTGTTGCATTGCGTCATTACGGCAATTGATCTTAGAAGCAGAACCATGTGCTAGCATTTCTAACTTGTATGTAATTAGATGATGCCGAATAAAACAAGTTTTGGGTAGTCCTGGTCTTAAGCTTTAGCCAGAAAAGTGGAGCAGACCATCCACAAGATTGGATTGCAGCCAGGACTATCACTTGTTATGCAGCAGCAGGTGCTCGCTTCTTGACAGTATTGTTCTTAGCAATGGCAGCATTGTCAGCGGCTGACTGTTGAACCATCTTTGCTATGTACTCGCCAGAGATTGTCCAGCCTTGGTAGATCCTGCTTTCGTAGGTCTGACCTGTAGTCGGACATGTGAAGTCTTCCCCTTCAGCAACTGGACATGACATCAATTCAGCGACAGAAGTCTTTTTGATGATGTCAGCACAATCTTCGTAGGAAGTTTTAAATACTTTTGGGATACCTTCGTTACGACCAGAAAGCCTATTGAGCTCCCATACGTTGACGGTGGCTCCGCCTTCTCTGTATCGGTAGTAAGAGATGAGTCCTCCGAAGAATTCCGCGAATGCAGGTGCTTCTTTGGTGTAGAACTTGGGTTTTGGTTTTGAGTTCATTGAGATTGTGAACGTGAACAACCCCCATCATCAACACAAAAAGTACTGATGAAAAAGGTCAAATAAGAAAATGAAACAACGTTAAACTATAGAGAGTACGGTTGTTTCATTAGTAAGAATGAGAAGACAGTTAAGAGATCTAGAGGCCGCGATTATAAATCAGGCTCGAACTCGATCTCAACAAGCTAGGAAAGGTCAGGTAGACGAAATTACCGAGGCTTACAAGAGAAAGCTTGGCGTCACGGGTGAAGGTGAGATGACCAACGAGAATGTATATAAGGTTGCAGCCGATACATTAGGAATAGATGTTGAGGACTTAAAAGCGCGTGTCCAGGCAGATGGAGCAGAGAATATAGCTAGAGATGTAGCAGAGAGGACTCAAGATCCTAGGAATTTCAATTTCGGCACCAGATATAAAGGTGTTGAAGCAGATATTAATGATCAAATAGCTCAAAACATTTGGATGAGGAGAGCTATTGCTCCTGCTGCTGCTGCTAGTGGTGCAGGTGCTGCTGGTGTTGCAGTTATGAATTGGATCGACCCTGAGAGAGGAATGTCGATCAGTACTGGGATGAATCCAGAAATGCAAACTATTACAGCTTTAAATGAATTTTTGAATGACAGTACACCTATTAAGAGAGAAACTCAGGCACTACCTGGGGTAGGTACACCAGTACAAGCCACTGCTAAGCAAAATTTATCGTGGCATCAAAAGCCTTATAGCGAAAGGAATGCTATAGAGAAAGCTCAGACGATGGCACGTAACTTAGTACTTGGATTGAATCCTGTCGTAGCGGCAACGGTTGCCACCACTACCGACATATGGGATAAAGATCGTTACTCATGAGATTAGCTGGCGACCTATTTGATTTTGATCTGACTGAGGGTTTACCTGCAGGTAATATTGACAGTCTGAGGCGTGGTTTCAGGGCTGACAAGATGATACCTAAGTCTTTGACTCGTGGTTTCTACAATCTTGGAGATATCAAGAGAAATGAAATGGCTCCTGAAAACAGTGAGCCTGAATACACATTGACAGGTGCTTACCAACCTGAGGTTACTTATGGGCTTTAAGCTTTTCTCCGTAGTAATTAAGGTTAATAACTGACCTATATGGTTGGTCGGTGCATGCTACACCTCTGTGTTGGTATTTGTTAGAGAAGATAATAACTCTATTAGCAACAGTATCTATCTTCTGCTCAAAGTTATCTAGGTCTGGGTGAAGAATACTTGTCCATCCGTTACATGTTGTTAAATGAAGTATGGCAACAGTGCAATTATCTCCATATACCTCAGGTGGATTTGCGTCATGGTGGTAGGGAGCATGTATATGCTGTTCTTTGGCAACATTAAGGTTGACCTTCAGCCTGACAGGCACTCTTGCTTTAAGATTTTGAAATAATGGAATAAATCGTGGAAAATTGTCAGATATAAAGTAAGTCGGTGAGAATGATATGTGGGTTGCAACAAACTGTATATTGGCATCAGGTGGTAAGTCTTTGAAATGATCAATATATCTCTGCGTTTCTTCGTCTGGCATATTAGGAGCTCCGAACCCGGCTAGGGAACTTAAGCTCCACGGTTGGGCAACTTCTATCCATTCTTTCAGTTGATCGAAGTATTCCTGACTGCAGAAGTTATCAATAATTTGGACGTCTTCTAATGCCATTAGTAATTTTGATAGACATAGTTAACAATAAGGTAAACGCTGACAACAATGATTGCCAATAATAAGAGGTGAGTCATGGGTGCTGATGTAAGAGAGAAAAAAAGCCCTAACAGTTAGAGCTATTAGGGCAATATATTAGTCCTTGTTTGGGTAGAAGTTGGGGTACTTCTTCTTGCTGATAACGTGATTGTTTATATTACGAGGCACACCTCGCTTATCACGGTAGACGCAAATTTCACCATCGTAAAACTCAGCTAGAAATTGAGCTAGTTCTAGTGGTACGTTCCTCATTGCAAAGAGGAGTTTAACTATAAGAGGAATAACTGGTCGAGAGGCTGCATTAATAAAACGAGCAAGAAGGTCAAGAATGTTCTTTGCCTTCCGATAGGTTTTCATTGCTAATTCGGAAAGTCTTGCCATAAGATTAACGCGGTTTGACTCATTTAGCTCTTCATAGTCAATGTCAAGGACTTCTCCAGGGACTTCGGTAGTCAGGATGGAGTTCATAAAAGTACTGATGAAAAGGTACAAAAAAGCCCCACCTCAAGGGCAGGGCTGGGATTTAGATGTGAGATTCATCAAGAGTGTCGTCAAAGAGAAGTTCACCGGCTGCGTAGCCTACTCTGTCTGGGATCTCTTCTTCCTCGTAAAGACTGGTAGTTAGGTGGGTGCCTACCCATTCAGTCTTATCAGGGTTGATCTTCTTAGGAAGACCTTCGAAGCCACGTCGGTCACTCATTAGTTGTCCTCGTTGAGATCTGAGTATTCTGACATAGCCTTCTCCTCTTTTGACTCGATTGCAGCCTGACGCTTGGCATAATCAACAAGTTGCATCTTGCTTTGATCGTGAGACCATTTCAAGATGTCATATCTATGGTTGATCTTTTCGAGTAGAGTCTTGTGAATTCTCTCTAGGCCGGGCTTGTTGAAGAGGTGCATAGCATCAATAAGAGCTAGTGCCTCCTTAACAGTGATCCATCCTAGATCAATATCCAGATCTTCTACTTTGGGTTCAGGCTGATCGTACTTAGATAGCATGTCGTACTGATGAAAAGGTACAAAAAAGCCCCATCCAGCATGTGAAAGCTAGACAGGGCTGTTGGGTTAGAAGTCAGCAATAGCAGTATTCTCTTTAGGAGCGCTAGTCAAGACATCGAAGGCAAAAACCTTCTTGCTTGGGTTGTAGCGCAGAGTCTTCTCTTTCTGACCAGTAGGTTGACCATTGTCATCCAAGATGTCTCTTAGTTCAATGTCTTCCTTCTTTGAGTACCATTCCCAGTAGAGTCTTACAACTGCATATTCAGTCGTGTCAACCAATTCCATGATTTGGTCTCCTACTGGGTTTGGCTCTGCCTCTGTGCCATTATTCCAGAAGTCAAACCAGGTCTCCCTGACTTTAACTTTCTGGTAATTGCCGTCACCCATGAAGATGTCGACTGACTCTCTTACAGGAGCAACAAAGAGGTTGGGAGAGATAACTGTGCCATCCTTCCTAGTACCAGGTTTTGCATAATTGATTAGACCAACCGTAGTAAAGTCTGCTCTCTGCTTACGGATCTCTAGCTTGGAAAGGGTTGGAGACTGAACAGCTAATAGCTCTTCATAATTGTCAGCAACCTCATTCTTTGTGCCAGATGCAATCCTTTGCTTAGGAGTCATTTCTGCAAAAGTGGTAGAAGCGTTAGCCATAGTACGCAGCACTAAAAGTACTGATGAAAAGGTACAAAAAAGCCCCCACTCAGAGAAGTTGAGCAGGGGCGTTGGGTTAGTCAGTCCAAAAATCGAAGCTACTATCCCAGCCTTCAGCTGAAATATGTCTATAGGCATCGACACGAGCGTGGGCTCTTTGGGCTGACCCGTCTTCTAAGAATGAAAGCAACGCTGCACGTATAGAATCTTGTGCGGTGGCAGGCCGACCTTCATACAAAAAACTAGAAGCCATGGTGGTGAGCAGTACCTAAAACGTACTGATGAAAATGGACAAAAAACCCCCACTCATACAAAAGATGAGCAGGGGTGTTGGGTTAGAAAGGGCAGTTTGGATCTGCTACCATCGCATTCAAAGCATCACTCTCGATTCTTATCAGATTGTCATCAACTGTCTTCTTGATCATGATCAACTGTTTCTGCGTTAGAACTTGGCTGTGGCCATGCTCAAGCAAATCCATGATCTTCTCAAAGTAAGACAGGCCGATCTCAGACCTCGAAGGAGGCTGTGGGGTAGCTTTGAAATCTGCGTAAGGAGAGGAGATTTGTGGCGCTTGTGTCGTCATCGTAAAAGTACTGATGAAAAGGGACAAAAATACCCCCACTCAAGCAGAGCAGGGGTAAAACCTTAGTGCCAGATTAAGCCTTCTTTACATATTTCTAGAATCTCAAGGGATTCATCATATGTCAGATCGACACTGGCAGAGAGGAGGAGTCTGAGACAGAGCTCAGGGTCTTTGGTGGATCCGATGGACTCATCCTCAGGAATGAGACTGAGATCGAACTTACCCCATCCGTGGGATAGGAAGTCACGATATTTACCAATAGGACCCTCCTTGACAGCGCAATAAAATGCTAAATCAACTTCGTCGACTTCCATTTTCTCATAAGCGCAGTCCAAGACATTCAGAAGAGTCTGGTGATAATAGGCAGTCCCAGGAGGGACACAGGCTAACTTCTCAAGATCACTATCTGAACACTTAGTGGGATAAAGACGCGTACCCATAATGTACCGATGAAAAGGAACAAAAAAACCCCACCTAGCGGCGGGGTAGCGCGCAGTAGTACGGGACTACTACATGAAGATAGGAGCTAAAGGATTGAAGAATCTAGTGACAGACTGACCAACCCAGTACCAACGGATGACGGTGCCTAGGGCTATGCAGATGGTGAGATACCAGCCGGTATGCTCCATCGCAAAGTCAACAACGTTGTGAAATAAGCTATTCATGAAAGTACTGATGAAAGGGTACAAAAAACCCCCACTTCATAGAAACGAAGCAGGGGATTTAAGGTTATGACCACTGTCTAACGACTTGTGGATTACCTTTGCCGAAGTCTGTTTTCCACTGCTGAAGCTGGTGAAAAGCATCCTTTGGGCCAAGATCAGGGACTAACTTGCCTAAGCGTCTGCACTTAGCACTCATGATCACACCATGCCTGGCGATGATGGCGAGCTTATTACCTTGTGCAAAATCGTAGCGAGTTTCAGTAAACATGAAAATGTACCGATGAAAAGTGACACTAACATCGGATTAACATAGTTTTGACATACGTCTACGCTTGGTAGCCATCGAGGGAACAATAGCTACAAGCGAATGTTATGTGAGAAGAATTGCATAGCAATTCGAACACAAACATGAGCGACAATAAGGATAGCGAATAGCGAATATTAATGTGATTAATCACGAAGTGATTTGAACATAATATGAGCGTAATGAGCGTTCAAAGGTTCCCCAGTGATGCGTAAACGCAGCAGCTATGTAGGGTTGTCAAGGGATTTGGCGTACTCGCAAGCGCAAGAGGGAGGCGTGGGATAAACGCGCTATGCATGCGCATAGACGCTGGATAACTGTTGCTAACGCAGAAGACAAAGGGGAACAGGTGAACGCACAAGAGTTGACAAAGGAACGCGTCCCTCTAGCGAGCGATTGATGCGCTAATTAGGAACTAATTACGCACAATTGCGAGCGCTAAATAACACACACTTAACAGAAACGTTGCGACGCTTAACATCACAGCAACATCGGTGCGCTAGAATCGCCCCTTATTTTTTTGTTTGAACGGTATCGCAACTTGTAGTGGGTGTTTAATGTATAGCGCGGAGAGCAAAAAATTAGCAATTCTCCCCGCGAGACTAAATAGGGAATAACATCGCTTCATAGTGAAAATTCGCGACGTCAAATTCTGTGAAATTTTTTGTTCCCTATTTCCCGCGAGGCGCTTACCGGCAAAACCCTAGTAATCAGAGCCGATAGACTTGTAATACGTGGAATGTGTATCTGAGTCGAATGAACGCTTGGGAACGGTTAGTTAATCTGGATCAAAGCAAGATGCAAGATCCAAAAAATACTTATTTCGGTCAAAAATATCCCGGAACGACGAATGAAAAGAAGCAAACTATTGTCGATATGCTTGAACCATTCAAGTTGCTAGGTGGTTTACCTCCCCGAGACGGACGGAAATCGTTATTTCCGCCGACAACCATAAATAAGCCTGTCGATAATTATCAAATTCCAACTGTCTCTAATACTCAATACGCTCCTGCTAAAAAAATAGCTGCAATCGCTACCAGTCCCGGTCAAATGAGACCCACTGCAAAAGTTGCTTTACCTGTAGGCAAGATTGTTGTCCCTGAAATGCAGCAAATTACGGAGAAGAACGCTACAAATTTGAAAGCAACAGGAAATCTGCGCTTAACGACGCCTGCTAAAGGTGATTCTTGGGATTTATCTGGTTTT
>MDTC01241820.1_pt1 | contig 10660 bp, 7 predicted proteins | sample 811181 | NCBI WGS metagenome assembly MDTC01 (sample SAMN05326644, study PRJNA326480) | marine metagenome | isolation source: seawater | place: Pacific Ocean: North | collected 2011 | reverse complement strand
GTTCTCATAATCTCAGCAGGGAAAGATACAAAGTTTCCTAGAGGAAGTTTTCTTGTTGCTCTAATAAAGTCATTAACCATGTCATAGTTAGGTATTTGATTTCTAATTATATCAGCAGCTTCTTCGTCTAGTTCATCTATAGTTTTGTTAATACCATACTTTGAGTATGCTTTATTTAAACGTTGACGCTCTAAAGCATAAGAAGTTATTTTCCAGAAGTCATCCTCAGCAGTGTACATGTCCTCTGTCCATTTTTTAGCTTTAGATAATGGTTGCATTAAACCGCGTAACGCTTTTCTAGAGTTAACTGTTTCACCGAAGTTAGTATCCTTAAGTAGTTTAGTTAGATCACCAAGACGAACGTTACTATTAACAACACCTAGTGATAATAGTTTCCTGTATTCATCATTGGCCATTCTTGATCCAGGTATCTGTAAAGCTTTGAAAGCATCTTTCATAGCTGCAGCTATTTCATCTGGAGATTGTAAGAATAAACCATTAGAAGAAGCAAATGCTCCTGCAGATATAAAGTTTCTAACATGAGTAACTGGACTTAAAATTGTTTTAGCCATTTGTGAAGTAGCTTTAGGATATAAAACAAAACTATCATACAATTGTTGCAGTGTTGATTTATCTCTAGCTATCATAGAAGACTCTTCTATAGCTTCCGCTACTCCTTTTTCAGCGTACTTGCCATTTAAAGGATTAGTTATACCTGCTTCAATAGTTCTGCTTGGGTCTATGTCTATCTGTTTAATATTTTGACCAAACGCTTCTACTGCTTCTCTTTCTGTTTCCCTAAAGAATCCTCTCATAGTATTAGGTGTAACTCCTCCAGGATTTTCTGCTAAGAATTTAGCGCGTTCCGCGGTCATCAATTCGTCTGACTTTAACAACTCATTAAAGAATTGATTACGTCTAGCAATTAGAGAAAGTCTGTTTGTTCCAGTTAGCATAGTTTGCATTGGATCGCTAACTTTACCAAACAGTTCTCCAAAAGCTTTTTTGTCAGTATTAATTAAATCTTCAAGGGCAACTGTTCCTCTTCCTTCTATTTCGCTAAGGGTAGTTCTGTTTGCAAAAAAGTCAGGAGCATTGAAATATATACCTGATGTTTTTTCTCCAGAGGTAGCTAAGTCTCTTGGAAGTTTAGCTGTCTCTACTACTTGGTTCGCGTAGAACTCTGCTTGTTCTCTTGTAATAGGTTTCCCTGCATCCTCTGCTGAATCTTGAAATATTTTTATAACTTTATCTAAGGATTCTTGTGTTGGCTTATATCTCATTAAAGGTAGTAGAGATTTATTTTGGAATATTTCATAAGTGGAGCCTAAATAATCTTTGAACTTTTTAGCGAACAAAGGAGCAAACTCTTTTCTAACATCATCATCCATAGTGGTACCAAGACGACTGAACATTCTTCCCCATCTTCCTCTTATAGATTCAAATGAATCAAACACTCCTTCGATGTCTTTTTGTTTAGCTCCTCTAGACTTCATAATTGAGGTTACTTCATCCATTAATGTTTTATCCATAGTTCCAAACTCAACTTTACCAATTCCATTCATAACTGACTCGCCAGATAATAATGTTTCATTTAGTTTGTCCATAAACTCTGTTCTTCCTTTGTTACCCATTTGGTTAAATGGATTTTTAATAAAAGGAAATATAGCATCAATATGTTTGTCTAGTTTACGCGCTTCTTGACTCGCAAAGTTTATATCAGTAGCCCGAACACCAATGTTTCTTCTTTCCATATCAAAATATTCTTGAGACTTTCTGCCTCTAGGTCTAAACGCTGCTAAGAATTTATCTATAGCATCGTTATTAGAAGCCAAATCATTTCTTCTTCTGTATAAAGATTTAATTGATGAACCAGTTCCTCCGATTAAACCTAAGAATAAAGAACCATCTAAACCAAATTTCATTCTGTTTACAATTTCCCTGGACGCAATCTTTTCATCATTGGGGTCTAGCTCGGTAGGGCCTCCTCCAACCATATCTCCAAATGTACCAACACCTTCTGGATCACCTACAAAAATAGCGTCAGTTACACCTGCTCCCGCTGCTCCGCCAAGAGTTGCCATTAATCTTCCGCCTGCATTTAATGAAGTATTAAATTTTTCTACAAGTGCAGGGTCAGTTAGTTTGAAATAATTCCCGTTACGTTTTGCGAGCAGTGCCTGACGTGCTAGTTTTTCTCCAGCTTTCCAACCATAGTATCCAGGGACACCTAGATTAACACCAACTTTAGCAACCTCTCCTAACCAATGTTCTTTTGCTTTTTCATCGAACTCAGTTAAGTCATCAAACCAAGAAGAAACTTTAGCTGCGTTGTTAGTACCAAAACCTAAGTCTAATAAAGAAGCCCCAAGTGTGAAAGCCCCTTTTGGTATATCAATTAAACCAGATGCAATGCCTGACAATAAACTTTCAACAGCTCCTATTTTGTTTGTTACCTCTAAACCATATTGACCACCGCCAACAGATCCTCCTGATGCAAATTTCTTTCTATCCTTTATAGGTATAGCGGAAGCTCTATCTTTCATAATTTCAAGAACAGAATCACCTAAACCTAATCCTGTTAAATCCATCATTTGTCTAACTTCTGAATCAAAAGTTGTTTTTGGATTTTCTATTGGTTGTACACCTGCTGGACCTGGTCCGTCAGCATATCCAATACGGCCACCATCTTTAACTCCGGTTACTAGATTTGGAGTTGTACCTGTTATCCCTTTTTTTAAAGCTATTGTTTTACTTGTTGAAGTAGGCAACTCTCCAAAATATTTTAATTTACCAGTCACAGGATCATTAAATACTGATTGTACTTGTAGAGCTTTCATATTCTCATCTATTTTATCTAGTTCTAATTGATTAAGTTTTAGCTCTTTGTACATTCTTGCTTTTTTTGCTGCTTGATATTCTGGTATCTCATCTAATTTTTTTAAAATTGCTTCTCGCTTAGCTAATTTATCTAAAAGTTTAGGTTCCATACCTTTATGAAAAAATTGATTTTTAGTACTAGTGGTTAAAAAAGAAGGCTTTAATAACTTAGTATCCTTAGTAAATAAATCAGGCATGTCATCCACAGCAATTTTATACCTGCCACCTTGAGTTGCATTACCAGCTACATGAGAGCTATCTAATTGAAAATCATTTAAATCATCACCAAGACTTTTTCCCAGTGATGTGTTGTGTCCTTTGTTTACGTCTCTTGGATTAAGTCCTTTTGTTTTACGTACACCTTCTCTAACCATTTTTTTAGTTAGCATCATTGCTTGACTTGCAGAGCTGCTGATGTTTGATGGACCAGCTCTTTCTTTAACTAAACCTAAAGTCTTTTTGCCATAATAATGTACATGGTCGCTTATAGTACTCCAGTCTCTTTTGCCTTTGTACAAATTTAGTAGTTTACCAACCACTGAATTCGGAACTTGTCCTTCCGGGTATTTAAAAAATTCTTTAACTAACGATACAAACTCTTCTTTTTGAGTACCATTAGAAAAAGAAGCTCCGTGTGGATTTACAATAGGAATATCACTACTTTCTCTAAGGTTTTTTGAACGTACTTTACCCGACGCTTTTCTTGCTAATTTGTTTTGTTTAGAAATTGATTGTAACGGAGCAAACTCTATATTACTGACTAATGAAGATTTACTTGGTCGACTTGTTTTAGTTGTTCTTATTAATCTATCAAATTCATTTTTACCAATCTTAGCACCTGCTAATTTTTCATAATTTTTAGCAAAAGTTTCGTAGATTCTTCTTTTACTGGCGTCAAAGGCGTGACTTTTTAAAGGGTTTGATTCTGAAGTAAGACCTCTTCTGGGTTTAGGGGCGTTTTTAGCTAAATCAGCAATTTCTTTTTTAGCTACTTTAGCTAGTTTAACTACAGCTGGAGCAAATAGTTTAATACTCATACTGTCCCCCTAGGTAAGAGTACCATTAATGAAGGCTTTAGCTCTCTCTAAACTATTAAATGCTTTTACAACTCCGTCCATATTAACAGCTACATAATAACCACCACTTCTTTGATCATAGTCAACGAAGACCTGTCCGAGTTTTTTGGATAGTTCGTCTGTATCTATTTCATCACCATCATCTATGTAAGGGCCTACTGATGGAACGCCTGCTGCGTTAGCTTCTTGTTGAATTTGTACTGTTTGTAAGAAGTCTGTGTCACCGCCCGCTACTGCTTGTAGGTTAGCTTGTTGTAACATTTGATCACTACCTGTAATATCTGCAAATGCTTGGTTGACCGCGGCTGTGTTTATATCTTGTTTAGCTGTTCTTCTAGATTTTACTTCATCACCTAGTGCTCGATTACCTTCTCGTAATGCTCCGCTCCAACCCTCGCCTTCTTCTAAAGCACCTGACATAGCAAACATAGTATCTGCAAAGGTACCTAAGTTATCATCTTTAGTTTCTGCTCCTAATAACTCTTTATAGAGTTCAATTTTTGCTAAGTATTCTTGTTTCATTTTTTCTTGTTGCTCTGCAGCTGTTGCAAACTCAACGGGCTTAAGATCTGTATTATCAATTACTGCAGCTTCGGGATCTTCTTTTGTGTAACCAAACCAGTTATGACTTGCAGATCCATAACCTCTTAAGTTATCCACAATATCTTCTGGTTTCCCTGTGAGAGTGTCATAAAGAGATAGACCCGCTTGCATTGGCAATCTAGCCATCTGTTGCGCTCCATATCCTGCATAATCTAACAGAGTTGAATCCTCATCAAGTTCATATGTAGGAATCCGAGAACTTGGCATTGATCCTGCAATGTAAGCTGCTGGAACAGCTCCCATAGCAGCAGTTCTTCCTATTTGACCAGGTAGAGACATTATACCTGTTCCTAATCCTTTTCTTCCGTCTCTTCCAAATTGTTTTAATAACTCTCTTCGATTAGCAAAAGCTGCTTTCTTAGCGTCTGCAGCTGATTTAGCTGCTGCTGCAGCATCAGCTTTACCTTTTTTACCAGCTTTTTTAAGGGCAGCTTTAGCTGCTTCATCAGCTTCTCTTGCAGCCTTTGCTGCTGCTTGAGCTGTTTTTATGTCTGCTTGTCTTTGCTGTATGGTTTTTAATCCTTTTTTACCAAACTTTAGATAATCTTTTATGCCTGACGGTCCGCCTTTTGTACCTGCTTTTAAGCCGCCAAAAAAAGTTCTAGCTCCAGGAGCTATAAACCTTCCGAGTCCTTTTGCTCCTTGAACTAACCATCCGTAGTGGCCTTCTCTATCTCCTTGCTTTGCTGGAGACCAATCTGGTTGATAACCAACTCTTCCAGGAACAAATCCTTTTGGTAAGACATGTCCGCCTGTTTTATATCCTTGTGCCATCGGTCCGCGCTGCGGTGGAACCGTTTTAGTTAATCCGGAAGTTAATCCAACACCGTGAGCCTTATCTACATTGCCACCCATCGTGAACATCTTCCTTCTTAAAGCAACCGGTCCTCCGTTTGCATATTGTCCATAATAATTTTCAGCTTCATCTAAATTCATAAAAGGTTGCCAACCAGTATTTGAAGGAGCTGGTGAATATGAGTTAGTTGCTGCGTTATAAGTACCTGGTGCTCCTCCACTTGCATTTGTATTTACAGGTGTTGTGTTTGCATTGTTTGCATTAGTTAAAGCTGTATGTTGAGCAGTCGTAGCCCACGGAGCTATATTCCCTTGTAATTGTGATGTAGCTCCAGCCGCTACTGTAGTTGGATCCATACCAAGAACACTCGTTATTCTGTCATGATAATCTTTATATTTATATGTGTTATCAATTTCTCCTGGTGCTTGATATCTAGTGTTTGTTATATTACCGGTGAATAGTCCTCTTGGATCTCCTGCTTCTATAATATTTCTTTTATAAGCTTCAGCTGCTTTATAAGCGGGTGAATCTGATCCTAGTCCTTTGTGATACTCTTGCCAGTCATTATCTCTAAATGACTCCTCTCTAAGAGTAGTACCTGGCATTCCAGGAAGCCAACTATATAAATACTCTTCTGGGTCTATATCTCTACCGCCAGCCCAGCTACTTGCTTTTTTGTTCTTTTTGACATAATCCATGTTACCTTCCATCATAGCATTGTAGAGGTTTCTTTCTCTTTCCTGTCTAGCTAATTGTAAGTCTCCTCCTGACATATTAACCTCCTCCTCCTTGTCCGAATAAGCTACCTAAGTTACCTAGTATTCCAGCTGTATTCATAATTCCACTAGCCATGCTTTGACTACCGCTAGGTCCTGGTCCAGCAGTTGATCCAATAGTAGTACCTGTTCCGTATCCACCCATTAAACCTGAAATCTGTTGTCCAACAAAACCAAGTTGTTCATAAGGAGCATACTGAGCAAGTTTATTTTTATTAGCCATTGCATCAATACCTGCTTGAGCATATTTCTGTTGTTGATCACCGAAGCTAGATAGAACACCAAACTGTTGAGCACCTAATCTTCCTACATCTCCAGCCAACTGAGACTGAGCTGCTAGTGTATTTTGGAAAGGCGACATTTGTGATCCAGCTAATTGACCTTGAGCTGTTCCTGCTTGTTGTAATGCACCGATATCTTGACCAGCATAACCAGAAGCAGCTTGTCCTAGAGCACCTGTTTGTTGACTAACACCCATTCGATTAGCTATATCTTGTTGTCTTCTAGTCGCAGCATCTGTAAACATTTCTCTATTTAATCTTCCAGATAATAAGTTTCTATTTAACTGATCTTGTTGTGCTTGTGCTATCTGTGCCTGGGCTGCTCTTGTTCCACCAAACACACCCATCCGACCTTGATCTAATCTTAAATCTTGAATTCTTTGAGCTGCGCCTTGATCATAAGCAGCAAGTTCAGCGTCAACGTAAGCTTGTCTTTGAGGATCCATATACTCATCAATAGAACCAGCCCCGGTCCCCGCTCCAGGACCCGCTAGTCCTCTTGCGCCAGCAAGGTCAGCCATTGCTTGTTGCTGATACGGAGTTGCAGCCCCCGATATCGCTTGAGCTCCTGCCATCCCTTGCATTTGATTCATTGCTGCTTGAGCATTACTTAATGCTGTAGCACCGGCACCTTGAATTTGGTTTGCGGCTGTTGTCGCTCTATCTAAATATGGTTGGAAAGCCGCGATCCCCGATCCGCTGACCGCGCCTGTTGCTGGATCGTATTGAAACCCTTGTTGACCAAGAGCTGTTTGCATTGCTTGTTGTTGCGCTTGGTTTTGTGCAGCTACACTAGGAGCAAATGCTGCAGTATTAATATTACCACCCATTATCCCCGCTAGTTTAGGGCCGAACGTGGCCAGCATGGATTCTATATGTGGTGATGATAACGTGGTTGACGTTGTTTCCGCTCTATCTACCATTATACTTTAGCCTCCAAGTTATTCATTAAATCATACATTACTTGTGCCCCTTTATTTACATCTCCATTACCTGCTGCTTTAACAGCATCGCGGGTCATCACAAATTCGTCCTTTGATAGCATTGCGGGCACATCATCGGCTTGTGGCACTTCACCCATTGGCATAAATCCACCTTGACGTCCGTCCCATTGTGTTCCTTTAGGTGGCATCATTGCTTGCCCTGGAGTAGTAACAGCAGGAGCATTCATAATACCTCCGATGTTTCTGTGTACACGGCCACCTGTATTGTAGAAATCATTCATATTCATTTCATCTAAATTAAATTCTAGCATTTCAATTTCTTTTGGTGATAATTTATCTAGAGATTTACCATACTGCTCTAGTGCCATGTTTTCCAAAGTATCCATACGTTCTGCCATTGGATCTGGTGCTGATGCCATTTGCATATTTCCAGAATCAGAGAATTTATTTCTAAGTCTCATCATCTCTTCTTCAAAATCATCCAGTTCATCTGGAGTTAAATCTTTATATTCTTTATTAAACATTCTTTGAGCATGGTCATCTGCATCTTCAGGAGAACTCCATCCTCCCCAACTAAACCCTATACGACCACCGTTTGCTTTTACTTCAGGAGCGGTCAATCTTTCAAGTAAGAAAGCTTTATCTTCTTCACTCAGATTTCCTCCTCCTATCAAACCAATAATTTCATCAGGATCTTCATGACCTATTCCTTTTAGATACCGTACTTGACTTAATAAATCCTGTTGGTCTTTAGTTGGTCTGTAATGGTCGGTGTCGCTTGCTTCCACATCTTCTGGATCACCACCCGTCAATCCTTTTAATAAACCTCCAAGCCAAAATCCTGGTCTTTCTATACGACCACCGTTAGCTGCGCCTTGTGTTGTGTAAATTGGATAATTAGTTCCTGGGAATTGTATTCTTCTACGTTGGCTAGGATCAGCTGGTACTTCTGTGTGACCTCCGCCCATCATCTCTCCTAAAGGTCCATAAATTGTGTTTATATCTTCATTTGTATAACCAGCATTCTGACCATACATTCTCATCATATTATAGTTTGCTTGATTAAGAGCTTTTCTATCAATTGGATCTTCTGCTTTTTCAGGTTTATCTCCTAGCATTCCCATACCAAGAGCAGCTAAGCCACCGTAAGTCGCAAGACCTTTTTTTGATAAAGGATTTGCTAAGCCAGACATTATTCCTTTTGCTAAAGTTCCTTTACCTAAGGCAAGTTTACCTCCTGTACCAAAAAGACCTGGTGTTGCTGCAGTAAGACCTTTCTCTCCTAAGAAAGGTAATAATGAACCTCCTGCTGTTCCCGTTCCGCCTATTGCTGCTTTTCCAAGCATAGCTCCTTTACCCCCGGCAAACATACCACTCATACCACCAGTAGCTGCCATTAAAGCGAGAGGTATTAATACCTTTGGCCTAGCTATTTTCTTAACAACTTTTTTAAGACTCTTTCCAATCGATCCCATTATATCATGTATTCCTTAGTTGTAATTTTCATGTGATTTCTTATTAATCCGTTTGGAGCTAATCTTAACCATTGAACTGGTTTTCCTACTCCTAATAAATGTGTGAAGAATGTTTTATAAAATGTCATAGCTTCGTTATGTTTCCTTTTAAAGATTGTATCAATGACCCAAGTTCTATCTCCACTATTCCAATCATTGAAACCAATCTCCCTAGTTTCTAAATATCTTTTTTCAGCTTCCTCACTTAAGAAAGCCCAATTTCGGAACCCATAAAGTCCATCATCGTCGGTATGGATTTTAAATTGTCCCAAAACAATTGAGGGGTAAATATGTAAGTAGATTTCTTTTAGACTGTTATCAAACCATATTGGGTATTCGAACTTATATAATTCGATGATGTCAAAAAGCTCATCCATATTTCACCGCAAGATGGTTAGTCTTGTTTACTCGCCGCTACCAGAACCTATAGGTAACTGAACGACTTTAACCTGTATATCTTTGACCTTGTTCGCGCTCCATGCTTGGCCGCAATTCGAACAATTTCCGGTCGCTTGTTCATCTGAATCTACCTCATTATCACAATTTTTGCAATAAATTCTATGATGAACCTCTGGTTGAATTACAGGAACCTCTTTACCTTCAACCATTGTTGCTCCTAAAACCTTAGATTCTTGTATTTTTACCATTATGTAATCTCCACTAGAGAGCAAATAACATGCAGTGCATTAGCCCCTGAGGCTGTTGCTTTCAATACATCTCCTTCTTCTAATACCAAAGGATTGGTTAATAGCTCTAGTGTTGTATTAGAAGCAACTGCTTTTGCTTTATACATCACTATATCAGCAGGACCTAAACTCTGATCCGCTATTTTAACATCTAAGTTTACAGAACCACCTGAGTCATTACATACCAGTAATGATTTAACTATAGTAACTGTAGGTGGTATAGGCGGACTAGATAACTGAGACGTAGGCACAGTATATATGTTTGTTTCGTTTGTATTGATGAAGTCTACGCTCTTATTTAAATATCTATCTGCCATTATATTCCAAACCAGCTCCTTGCTGACTGTTGATCTCTTAGGTCGTCTTGATAAGAAAAGTTTAACTGATCTATAAGACTTTCTAGCTCACGAATCAAGACATCTTGCTGTTCTCGACTAAATTCGTCTGCTGGTAAAGGTAGTCTTACAACTGAAATCTGTGCCATTATCTTCCCCCATCCTGTTTTAAGTCATATCTAATTGTTCCAAATCTCCAATCAGAATCAGCAGCGTTACTAGCTATCTTTATATTAGCCTGTCTGCCCCGACCTCTAACAGAGAAAAATTTAGTAGCTGAGTTTATAACTTTTGTAAAAGCCCTTGTATTAGTAGATGCTGGATAGTTAGCAAAAGTAGTAGTTACATTTGCATCGCCTGCTAAAACCTTAAAATCAGGAATAACTCTACTAACGTGATAAACCTCATTACCGTCTTCTATATCAATATCTCCTGAAGTTATAAAACAATCCATAGCATTTCCATCGTTATTTACTCCATCTTCATGAGCGTAAAGCTGCGAGCATCCTGCTGTCACCCCTAAAATATTTTCATTGTTTGCAGAAGTAGAAGTAGAATAAGAAGTACCATAAGGATTAGCAAAAACACCTCTATCTGTCCACGCTGTTCTAGAAAAACCATCATTAGTATACCAAACTTGTTCTAAATAATTATAGGTTACACTTCTATCTAAATAATCAGAACCATCACTTGGATAGAACCAAGTAACTTCATTAAAGTCTACATTAAGACCACAGTAAGTTTGTACTTGTGCTGATGGACTAACATT
>MDTC01145313.1_pt1 | contig 10660 bp, 8 predicted proteins | sample 811181 | NCBI WGS metagenome assembly MDTC01 (sample SAMN05326644, study PRJNA326480) | marine metagenome | isolation source: seawater | place: Pacific Ocean: North | collected 2011 | reverse complement strand
TATTTTTGTCTTTTCAGATCATGGTTTTAAATTTGCTCACGAAGTTAACCTTGATCCGGAGTTTATGCTACTAAATGAAGATCGTACTAATACTGTGCTTCTACACCGAAAAAAATACGATCTTGGTCTGACATCCAGTAAAAAATTGTGTTCGTTAACAGATCTTTACCCTACGTTTGAGGAGATACTGTCATCTGATGCTCAATCGCTATCATTATTCAATGAGCATAATAGAGATCACGTAGTTATTGAGGACCATATTAATTTTCTGCCAGAGGTGAACCAGAATATTGAACTTTGGGCTGTCGTCACGGAATCAAAGATGTACATCAGGGGTCTCACTGACGCGCGCACGATAGATCGTAAGACAAGGGAAGCTACGGAAGGGCCTAATGCCCATTTCGATGAGGTTCTTTTGGAAGAATCCTCTTATAGAAAATATAGAGATGAATATGAAAAGATTTTTGTCTATACCGTGGAGTTGCTCAATGCTGTTGGTGATAGTTTTGGACAGTTGTACGACTTTAGACGAGGAAAACGGTCGAGTCTAGTAACTCACTTTTTCAAAATTAAAGATATATCAATACGGCTTTTCATGTCTCTTTTTCGAGCAAAAGGGGCTAAAAAATGAATCAAATTAGTGTTGTGATGGGTGCTTACAATGAAGAGGCTACAATCTCCGAGTCCATTGAGAGTATATTAAGTCAGACGTATTCTTACTGGGAGCTAATAATAATTGACGATTGCTCTACTGATAGAACGGCAGCAGTTATCAAGCGCTATTGCGACAAAGATCATAGGATTTCTATACATAAGAACAGTCAAAATCTTGGTCTTGCAGAAAGTCTTAATAAAGGTATCAGTCTTGCAAAAGGGCCGTACATAGCTCGTATGGATGCTGATGATTTGTCTCTGCCAAATAGATTTGAGGAGCAAGTGAAAATACTAGATTCTGACCCTTGGGTAATGGTGGTTGGTTCAGCAGCTTATTATATCAATAGAAGTAATACAAAAAAGAAACTTGTAAGAATGCCAGAATATCATAGAGATATACTAAGGCTTATATTCAAAATGTCTCCATTCATACATCCTTCAGTCATGATGAGAAGGGAATTTGTGAGTCTCACTAATGGCTATAACCCGAAGCTTAGGCGCGCTCAAGACTATGACCTATGGCTTAGAGGAAGATTTATAGGGGAGTATTACAATATTCAGGTGCCGCTAATTTTATATTCTTATCAAAATAACAAAATGTTTAAAGGTTTTATAAATACTGTGCAGATAAGATTAAAAAATGCATCTACCATGATGGATATCTTTAAGTCGGTTTATTGGAGTATATATGAAGCTGTATTTATTTCTTTAGTATTTCTTATTAAGATTTTTAGTCGTAAAAAAGGAAATGATTAAATTGAAAATTGGGGTTGATGCAACATTTACACCTAATGGTGGATCCCTTGGGCACCTAAAAGCATTTCTGGAAGAATTCTCCAAACTAATACCTAAATCTGACTTAATTGTTTTTGTTAGAAAAGAAAACCTTGAAATATTAGGGGAGGATATTCTCAGAAATTGCTCCTTACACATTGTGAAAAGTGCTTCATGGGGTAATTTATCAAGGATTTTCTGGGTACAGTTTATTTTGCCGATATCAGCAAAGGTAAATGATATTGATGTTTTATTTTGCCCCGGTAATTTCTCGCCTATATTCAAAACCACAAAAATTAAGTCTCAATGGATTGCAACTATAGGACCATTTGTTAAGGAGGTTTATTCAGGTTTAAGTTTCCTTGAAAAGGTTTTAATGATCATTAATAAATATCTTATTCTGGTCTCAGGCAAGACATCCGATGTAGTAATTCATGAATCAGGGTTTTCAAAAGAACTTTTTTTAAGGGATTACAATTTTTGCCCCGATGAGCAATTTTTAATAGAGTGCGGAAAGGATAATTTTTTTGAGCCCAATACAGACGCTACTGGTATTGTTGGTGATTTGGCGTTAATTTCTAGTAAGGACTTGTTGTGCGTTTCGCACCTTTATCCATATAAAAACATCGAAAGGCTGCTAACCGCATTCAAAGAATATAAGATTTGGTCGGATGATAATGTGAAACTCTATTTAGCTGGGAAAGCGGTGTTTCCTGCCTATTATGCAGGCTTAAAAGAATTAGTGATTGAGCTGGATTTAGATGACGAAGTTATCTTTTGCGGGATGGTCTCGCGGGATACGCTCCGGTTTGCTTATTCTACTTGTAGGCTTTTTGTCTTCCCTTCTCTATGCGAAAGTAGTGGTTATACCCTTATTGAAGCTATGTCTTGCGGATCTCCTATTTTAGCGTCAAATACGACAGCAATGCCTTATACTTGCGGTAATGCTGCAGAGTATTTTGAAGCTTATAAATCGAGTGATCTGCTTCTGCAAATGGAATCATTACTTTTAAATGATGCTAAATTAGAAGAGATGCGCCACCAATCACTGTCAAGAGCCTCGCAGATGATCGATTATGAAGAAGCAACAGCACAGTTTTTAGATATTGTCGATACTGTCCGACACAAATTAAATTGCAAGGGTAAAGATGTTTAATATTGAAGAAGTTTTAATTGATTTCAGTTATCTATGTTGAACCCGTATCTATTAATTAGTAATCCTCAATTAGAGAGGTGTTACCTATGAAAGTTTTGAGTCAAAATTTTCAGCTTGATGCAGTAATCTCAAAAAATCAAATGAGTGTCATTAACTTAATAGTGGTGCTTTTTTTTTGCGAGATTATATTGGCTATTCTGGGAGGGCCGATTCCTCAAAACTCTTTCTATAAAGTATATTTGGTACTATCTTTTGGCGTCGTGCTTATCGCCTTCATGTCTGTAATTTTGATGAAAGGGAGTATTTCAAAAAATTTTATTTGGATTGTCTTATTTACTTTATTAAGTTTTCTTTTGGGAGTAATTAATGGATGGAATTTAGTTGATATTTTGGGAGATACCGGCAGGTTTATAGCGCCATTTCTAGCTTATTATGTTGGGAAGAGTTTATTTTCAAAATTGACGCTCAAGGAAATTAAAGTTGCTATAAAACGGATACTTCAGGGTTTATTTTTTGTGTTCTTGTTAAGTTTATTGATTAAAGTATTAAGTGTGGTTGTTATAGGGGATCCTATTATTAAATATCCGGATGGGGGTATTGATGTTCCATTGTTCTTAGTTTCATTTTTTGTTGTTTCTTCGTTTTTTCTGCACTCGTCAAAAAATTTTTCAAGATATGTATTATTTCTTCTTATAGCGATGGTATCGTCACCTCTGATGTCAGCTTCGAAGTCAGAACTTATTACGCTATTGTTTTTTTTGCTCTTCACGCCTGTGGTTTATGGAAGGTTTAAACATGCTACCGCTACGCTAATTTTGGCTTTGATCTCTGGGGCAATTCTTTTGAACTATGATGTTGGACTGCTTCTTATCAATCGCGTAATCACTTCATTTGATGTGATTTTTAGAGAGGGTTACGCGTTTGGAGATTTGAGTAGTTACGCTCGAGTTGTTGAGTTTAATAGCGCCATTGAGAGTTTAAGTACTTCCTCGTTCTTTCCGTTGTCTTACATAATAGGCAATGGATCTGGCTCGCTTTGGTACACGACGATTATTTTAGAAACCGGTCTTAATGAAGGAAATTTTCGAGCAGACGGCGGTATACATCATATTCATATTGAAGTTCTATCGTTATTTTTTCGGCATGGCATTATTGGACTGGCGATGTATTTGAGTTGGATGTTTGTTGTGTGCTATCGAGCACATAAAGTATCACGATATTTTGCTAATCAGGATATTTTCTTGATGAGTGCTTCTGCGGCGATCGTAATCGTAGTAATTGCATCGTTCTTAACCATGCTGACTGATACTTCGCTTTATGGGCACTTTTATGTTGGTTTTATCGCTTCTGTTCCGGCAGTTATTCTTAAAAATATCACTCAAAGTCAATAATCTTTGATTCTTATTGATATAATTTTCTTGCTTGTAATCCATATGTATTTGTTATGAGGAGTCAGGCGTTACCTATTGGTAAAATATAATGAATGATCAAAAATATGATTGGATAGTCGTTGGCGGAGGCATTGCTGGTATATCTGTCGCTGAAATATTATGTCGTGAGGGTAAGTCGGTCCTTATTATCGAGAAGAACAGTCAAATCGCATCGGAGACTAGCAAGGTATTTCATGAATGGCTTCATACGGGCGCATTGTATAGTTTGGTACCAGATAATTTAATTACTACAAGATACTTACTAGGAGCCATGGATGATTTGTTAGATTACTATAGTTTCTATAACAGGATGAATCTGACACCTTCTGAAAATGGCCTATTAATTGGAGACTATGGGTGGTTTAACAATGACCGTATTGAATATAGATATAGAGTTAGGAAATTGAATCCTATATGGATGTCGATGGTCTCCAGAGCAATGAATATTGGACATCTTATTAATACGCATGATTGGCTGAGGAGAAATGCTGGAGGTTCGGAGTATGACTCAGCTAAGATTAAGTTAAAATATTCATTTGATCGAATTTCTGAGCAGTTCTCTTCCTCTGATAAGTTCTTGACGTTAGAAAGCCCAGATTTTACGATGAATTCTCGAATTCTTATGGGCGATCTCTTATCCACTGCTGTGCATAATGGTCTTGAGATTGCCGCTTCAGAACCTGTGGAGAGTATTTTTGAGTCTGGCTCCGGCGCTAAGGTAGAAACCTCTGCAAATCTGTATGAAAGCGATAATGTTGTAATTTGCAGTCCAGATGTAGTGTCTAAAGAGTTTAATGTGCCGATTAATACCGGGTATGCTCCAATGGCAGTGGTAGATAATGTTCCTGAGTCAGAGAAAAGCTTTGTTGAACTTGATTACTATACAAAGACTTGTATTAACTTATTAAAGAAAGAAAATAGGGTTGGGTTAGCCGGGGGTATCACGGTTAATAAAGAAAAAGACATAAAGCCTTACTTAAAATATATTATTATGGAACATAAAAAAAGAAATCCTGAAATCAGAGTGGTAGATGACTATGTTGGCCTTAAGAGAGAGCTAGTGCAAGACAAAGATAAAAGAAATTATCTGTATCATATTAACCAGCATAGCTCAAAAATATGGTCAGTGGTGCTAGGAAAGTTTTCCTTATCATTTAGTATGGCACCTGAGTTTTATCGTCGAGTTTATGTCCAAAATCCAAAAAAATTAAGTGAACAAGGTGCTAATGAACTTGGATCTAGCATACTCTCCAAGACATCTTGGAGAGAAATTATTGATAATAATCAGAGGGATAACTAGATAATGGGAATGATTAAATTGCCTCGTGAGTCGATAGAGTTCTTTGATTCCAATTATAAAGAAATATTTAGTTCGGGAAGTCTCGCTGAAGGTAAATGGAATGACCAAGTAGGAAGTTGGGCTTGTTCTTTTACCTCTGCACCACATGCCTTAGCCTCCAATTCTAACGGCTCAGGAATTCTTGCACTTCTGAGTGTGCTAAAGAAATTCAGAAACAAAAAGACCATTTTTCTCCAAAGTAATACTATGTACGGAGTAAAAACTATGTCGCTCACATCTGGACTGAAATTGCTCGGTTTCGTTGACTGCACTCTGGATTACTTGATGCCAACCTATGAGCAGGTACTAAGTTTTGTGGATACCATAGATAAGCCGCAGGAAAGCGTATTCCTAATTACTCATATTGGAGGATGGGTTAATCCAGATATTGAAAAAATAGCAGAATTATGTCGCACAAAAGGAATTTCACTCATCGAGGATAGTGCGCATAGCCTTGGATCGACATTAAATGGCAAACACACCGGTCTTTTTGGTGATGCGGGAGTTTATTCGTTATACGCCACGAAGGCTGTTCCGGCTGGAGAAGGAGGAATAATTGTTACAAATGATGAGGATTTGTATAGAAAGACTGCCAAGTATTCGATTTATGATAGATTCGACCAAGAGCTAGATTTGGGTGTGAATAATCGTCTGTCAGAAGTTGGTGCGCTGATGTGTTACTCGGTTCTTAGGGAAACACAGGCCATCATAGATAATAAGTATGCGATTGCAGAAAAGTATGTAGCTGCATGTGATAAATACGGTTGGACGTATATGGATCCCTTGGCAAATGGACAAAAATCAAATTTATATAAATTTATCCTGTTGGCAGAATCCTCTGATGCTCGTAAGGACTTTGAACAAATAAAGACAAGAACTTCTTCGGTTTATGATTATGCTCTCGGCAGTGATCTGGGGCAGGTAAAAGACAACCATATATGCCTCCCAATTTGGTACCAATTAGAAGATAGTGAAATCACTAAGGTCATTTCTGAGTTAGAGAGGTAAAGGATGGTATTCAAAGAAAAAGTACTACTTATAACAGGGGGCACTGGCTCTTTTGGTAATGCCGTTCTGGATAGATTCTTAGACTCTGAACTCAAAGAAATCAGAATATTTAGTAGGGACGAACTAAAGCAAGATGATATGAGGAAGAAGTACGATAACCCTAAATTAAAATTTTATTTGGGAGATGTCAGGGACTATCAATCATTACTCAATTGTTCCAGAGGAGTTGACTATATCTTCCATGCAGCTGCTCTAAAGCAGGTTCCATCATGTGAGTTTTATCCTTTAGAAGCTGTTAAAACAAATGTATTGGGCACTGAAAACGTATTGGAAGCTGCGATTAGCTGTGGAGTTTCGAGAGTGGTTTGTCTAAGTACTGATAAGGCTGTCTATCCTATTAACGCTATGGGGATATCAAAAGCGTTAATGGAAAAGGTCGCAGTTGCTAAGTCTAGGGTAAGCAGTAATACAATCGTAAACGTTACGCGATACGGTAATGTGATGGCATCACGAGGTTCAGTAATACCATTATTCCTAAAACAAATTGTCAATCGCGAACAAATAACGGTTACAGATCCAAACATGACTCGATTCATGATGACACTGGATGATGCTGTTGATCTAGTTATTTATGCTTTTACTAATGGTAAGTCGGGTGAAATATTCGTTCAGAAAGCTCCAGCAGCCACCATAGATACTCTTGTAAATGCGCTAAAATCCATATGTCGTATAGATGATATTGATGTAAAAGTAATCGGAACGCGTCACGGAGAGAAACTTTATGAGGTGCTTCTTAGTCGAGAAGAGATGGTGGCAGCAAATGATAGAGGAGATTACTTTTGTATTCCACCTGACTCACGTGATCTTAATTATTCCAAATATATAGAAAGTGGTACCAGGGAGATCTCTGACTCTATTGATTATAATTCTCATAACACTACCCAATTAAATGTTCAAAGTATGAGTAGTCTTCTTATGAAGCTCCCGATGATAAGATCGCTTTCTAAAAGATCTTCGGTTGATATTGAGAAATAATGTAATGAAAATTCTTATAACAGGTTCTAATGGTTTTATAGGTAAAAATTTAGTTTCTCGCATTAGTGAAATGAACGGTTATGAAGTCCTTCCGTTCGTTAGAGGAGAGTCAATATCAAGGCTAGCCCATCTAATAGAAATTTCGGATGCAGTGATCCATCTGGCGGGTGAAAACAGGCCGCCAAATATTAGCGATTTTGAAGAGGGAAATGCTTTATTTACAAGCGTCTTGTGTGATTTAGTCTCGAAAAAGAACTTAAATGTTCCAATCGTATTTGCATCATCAATTCAAGCCCTTTTGGATAATCCTTATGGAAGAAGTAAGCTAGCGGCTGAGACAGCTCTTGAGAATTTAGCGTCTACTAATGGCAATCAATTATATATTTACAGGCTCCCCGGAGTTTTCGGGAAATGGTGTAAACCTAATTATAACTCAGTCGTGGCAACATTCTGTCACAACATAGCTTCAGGATTAGACATAAAGATCTCTGATTCTAAAAAGATAATTCAGTTAGCTTATGTGGATGATGTAGTGGATGAGTTTATGGCTGCTTTGCTAAGAAACGGAAACCCAAATCAAAAATTATATGATTTTGGAGCTACTTATAATATTTCACTAGGAGAATTAGCTTCCCAAATAAAAGGATTTTCTGAAAGTCGATCCTCTCTTGTTTTGGGGGGAGTGGGGGAAGGACTGACGCGCGCTTTGTACGCTACCTATATAAGCTTTCTGTCTCCAAAGGATTTTTCCTATCCTTTGAAAGAGCACTCAGATCAGCGCGGAATTTTTGTTGAGATGTTAAAAACTCCTGATTCTGGTCAAATCTCGTTTTTCACTGCAAAGCCAGGTATTACTAGAGGGGGTCATTATCACCATACCAAGAGTGAAAAGTTTTTAGTTGTGAAGGGCTCTGCTAAATTCGGATTCCGTAACATTCTTACGGACGAGACATATTCAATAACGGCAACTGATAATCATCCAATTATTGTTGAGACTGTCCCTGGTTGGAGTCATGACATATGCAACGTAGGTTCTGATGACTTAATTGTTATGCTTTGGGCAAACGAAATTTTTGATGAACATCGTCCAGATACTATTTGTAGTGGAGTAATTTAATGAACAAGCTCAGAGTTGTAACAGTTGTAGGAACTCGTCCTGAAATAATAAGGCTATCTCGTATTTTTGTAAAATTAGATGAATATTGCGATCACACTTTGATTCATACTGGGCAAAACTATGATTATGAACTCAACCAGATTTTTTTTGAGGACTTAAGTATCCGAAAACCAGATTATTTTCTGAATGCAGCGGGTAAAACTGCGGCTGAAACTATAGGGCAGGTCATCATAAAGGTCGACGAGTTAATTGAATCAATTAAGCCGGATGCCATACTAATTCTAGGTGATACTAACTCTTGTTTAGCAGCCATTCCTGCCAAACGGAGAAAGGTGCCAATTTTTCATATGGAGGCAGGTAATCGATGTTTTGATCAACGTGTACCAGAAGAGACGAATCGGAAAATTGTCGATCATATTGCAGACATCAATATGCCCTACAGTACTATCGCTAGGGACTACCTCATCGCTGAGGGTATTCCGGCTGATCGAGTAATAAAAACAGGAAGTCCCATGTACGAAGTGCTTACACATTATATGGATGATATAGATAGTTCAAATATCCTAAAAACACTTGATATTGAAAGTGGTAAATACTTTGTCGTCAGCGCTCATCGAGAGGAAAATGTTGATACACCCACTCAGTTACTAAAATTGGTAGACTCACTGAATATGATTGGAGCTGAGTATAATCAGCAAGTAATCGTCTCTACGCATCCAAGAACTCAGCTGAGAATTAAAGAGCAAGGCATCAAATTCGATAAAAATATAAAATTGTTAAAGCCATTAGGTTTCCACGATTATAATCACTTGCAAAAAAATGCTAAGGCTGTTTTATCTGATAGTGGAACAATTAATGAGGAATCCTCGATTATGAATTTCCCTGCTTTAAATATTAGAGACGCTCATGAGAGACCAGAGGGAATGGAAGAAGCATCTGTAATAATGACAGGGCTGGGAAAAGAGAGGATTATTCAAGGGCTAGAAATTCTTAAAAACCAAGCCTTAAGTGAAGTCAGGTTGTTACGAAGAGTTGACGACTACAGCATGCCTAATGTAAGCGAAAAGGTAGTTCGAATAATACACAGCTATACCGACTATGTTAATAAGGCAGTATGGAAAAAGTATTGACTAAAAAAGGTAAAAAGATTCTAGTAGTTAGCCAGTATTTTTGGCCAGAGAACTTCAGAGTTAATGAGTTGGTATTAGAGCTAAAAAAAAGAGGCTTTGATGTTGAGGTTTTGACCAGTACACCTAACTATCCCTTGGGCAAAGTTTTCCCCGATTACGTTGAAAATCCAAGAAAATATAAAGACTACTTTGGAGTAAATGTACACAGAGTTCCACAATTTGCTCGGGGTAATAACTTAGTTAGTCTGGCTCTTAACTATTTTTCATTTGTGATTAGTGCATGTTTCTATTGCCTCTTCAGGCTGAGAAATAGAAATTTCGATCTTATTTTTGGAGTGCAACTCTCTCCTATATTCTCAATGCTTCCAGCTATCTTTTACAAAAAGATAATTAATGCCCCTCTTTATTTTTGGGTTCTAGATATTTGGCCTGATAGTCTTGAAGCCGGAGGCGTGACGTCTAGAGCGATTATTTCACCATTGAGAAATATATGCACGAGAATATATTCATCGGCTCAAACGCTTTTTTTAAGTTCAAGAGGTTTTGAAGATAAGCTTAATCAAATGGGAGTTGTCGAATCCGATTTTGTCTATTTCCCTCAATGGATTGAGTCAGATTATCAGGGTGAGGCTTCACTTGGAACCACTGAGGACGTCGAGGTTAGGAATTTAGTTTCTGGGTGGAGTGATAAAGTCATTTTTACCTTTACCGGTAACATTGGCGATGCTCAAGATTTTCCTAGCGTGTTGGAAGGGGTAAAAAAATCTTTGTATTCAAAGGAATTTGTTATCTTAGTGATAGGAGATGGACGATATAAAACAGAACTAATAAAAAGTATCCAAGCGCAAGGCTTGGAAAATACGGTGATTTGTCTAGGACAGTACCCAGCGAGATATATGCCATTTTTTTATCATTATTCTCAGTTTTTACTTGTCTCCCTCAGAGATTTCCCCGTTTTTGGATATACACTTCCAGGAAAAGTGCAAAGCTACATGAGCTCAGGTAGGCCAATTATTG
>MDTC01278464.1_pt1 | contig 10662 bp, 13 predicted proteins | sample 811181 | NCBI WGS metagenome assembly MDTC01 (sample SAMN05326644, study PRJNA326480) | marine metagenome | isolation source: seawater | place: Pacific Ocean: North | collected 2011 | reverse complement strand
TAAGAAGACGAAGAAGGTGGAACCAGGCGTAACTCGTCGTTACTTGCCTATAGGTTAACCAAGGACTGGTTCCACTTTCATTCTTCTAACATCGGAGTAGTCGGTACTCTTACATATTGGTTCGATTCCAATACGATGTTTTTTACAAGTGAATAATATATGTGAGAATTAATTACTCTCACATAGGACGGTGACAGAATATTTTTTGTTATTGAAAATAATGTATGCGGTTCCCTGTAGTGGGGTGTGAATGCTCAAAAGAGTTTAGCAGAGTCTAACTAACTCAAGCGTAGTGCGAGTAGGGAAAATCAACTAGATGACCCCGAAAGTTGCAGGTAAATGTTAATCCTGCCCGTCCACGAATTACCAATGGGGTGAGGAGATCCGGAAGTCTGGAACACTCCTCACCCCATTTTCTTTTGAAGTGTTGCATATATAGTAATGAGTTCTTATATAAAATGGAGGATATATATGGGATGTTGCAGAGACAATGAGAATACGAATAACGTTTTAAACGAGCAAGTTATTCGGGGACTAAAAGCAAAACTAATTTACCAGAGTTGTGACCTAGTTTGCACACCGGCAGATCGATGTGCTTGCGACAATGTTCAGCAAGATATACAGGCAGCAGAGGAATGGATTAATTCTTTACCTGGCGAGGAGTCGAAATGCGATGGGTGAAAAACATGGTGCGGGTAAAGGTGATCGATACCGAAAAGTGGATTTGAAAAAGTATGCCGAAAACTGGGATAAGGCATTTCCTAAAAAGAAAACTCCCAAGAAGAAAATCACAAAAACGAAAGGTGATAACAATGTATGATAATGTAAAGGTAGTTCGTTTGCAAACTGGAGAAGAACTGATTGCACAATGGGAAAAGGATGGAGACGTTGTTACTCTAACCAAACCTGCTGTAATTCTTCCCGCAGGAGAAGGAAGAATTGGTCTTGCACCATATCTCCCGTATTGTGAATTTGAAGATATGGTTCTTCAGAACCGACATGTTATGTTTGTTCTTGATCCAGTTGATGAGTTCAAGGATCAGTATGTCCAGTCGTTCGTTAGTAATATTGTAATTCCTGATGCGATGACCAGTGCCGCTATCAACGCTGCACCAAGGGGTGATTCAGAAGGCCTGAAATTGGTGACTGACTAATGGCAAAAAGTTCACAATATTCAAAGCACGTTAATAACATGATGAAGTGTGGAAGTCCTCGCACATCAAAAAAGAAAAAGGGAAATACTCCCGGTCGGACTTCTCGCAGCGGTTCCGGCAAGAAGACCAGATAATCGAGTTTTTACCATGCTGGAAGATAAATTGGTAAAGTATACCAATATTGCTCTACCTGTCTCTCTTGAGATTCCGAGACCAAAGAAGCACGTTTCAATTCTTGTCCGTAAGAATGAAGTGGTTTCTGTGGGTACGAATAACTTCCGAACGCATCCGATGGCAAAGAAACTAGGTTATCGATTTGAAGAAGTGCATTCTGAATTGGATGCACTTCTTCGTTATAAAGGCCCTAAGGATAATTTAAAACTTCTGAATTTCAGATTCAATCGATTCAAGGACATGAGAATGTCTAAACCTTGTTGTAAATGTTTACCTTGGTGTGTTGCATTGTTCGATGAAATTTGGTATAGTACTAACATAGGAATGATTCCTCTTAAGGAGATAGCAGATGACACAAGGAGAATTTGATTTTATGAAAAACGTAATTAGTATTGGTGAAAGCGTAGTTGACAGACAAAGAATGAAGAACTGTTCAGTGATTGATTGGACCACCGGCGATGATGGTATCATTGAACACGTTCATGTTCGTTACGAAGACGGAACAGATTCTTGGGTTGAATATAACTCTGTGTCTAAACTTCTATTGGAGACGGACCCCAAGAACAATTTCCTTCAGGATTAATCGAAGCGAGCGTGGCGGAATGGCAGACGCAACGGACTTAAAATCCGTCGAGGGTAAACCTCATGGGGGTTCGAGTCCCCCCGCTCGTATTTCAATCCCCGATAGTTCAGTTGGGGAGTCTGAGCGCCTGTAACTCAATTGGATAGAGTAGCGGCCTTCTAAGCCGCAAGTTGCTGGTTCGAGTCCAGCCAGGCGTGTTTTTTTATAAATAGTTACATGAACAACCTAGAAAAAGAAGTCCTATACGAAAATCTAAAAGAGTACATGGTCAGATCTTCAATAATTTTTAGCCTATGCGAAGAGACACAAATAACCAGAAAAAAGGCATATGATAAGTTACATGCACTCTGGGATGAGTATTCTGAAGCAACACTAAAACTTTTTGAAGGAGAGATAGATGATCGCACCTGAACGTTTGGGTTTAAGTCCAATGTCTAAGCGTATTCAAAAGGAAAAAACAAAAAGAAAAAAGGCAACAAATGTGATTCACCATCTGAGTGCCTTTTTTATTACTTACTTTATATACGCAGTTTTTTATATTGTTACATTTGGTTCCTGAATAACTTTCAGAGTTACTTCAGAACCGATTAGGTCTTCGTCTTTCACTTCAGGTAATACTCTAATAAATTCCTTGTTGTTTGATTCAGACACTTCCATAACATCATATATCCCATCGTTGGTAACAGTTCCCTCTATAAGAAGAGAATCTCCTTGTTTGAGGTTTAGCACATCAAACGATTCGCCTTTGAGGTAATTAGTTATTCTATTTGTTTTCTTAGCACTCTTCATTTTTCCTGTTTTGGAAAATTGAATAGGTCTAATAAAACCTTTTCCATGAAGACATTTTTTGTTCATATCTTCTTTGAAATCTGAAATCTTCTCTGCAATTATACATGTGTTGTTTTTATAAACTAAGAATTTATATTCTCCATTTATTTTTTCTTCTGGTTTATTAACACCATCGGACCATCTAGTTGTTCCTTTCACTATTGTGAATTTCTCTCCCGACTTCATTTTAGAAAAGAAGGAAGAAATCAGATCAAGATCTTTATCTGAAGTAGTAGTTGAAGAATATTCTATAAGAACAGAATTTGTTTTTCCGCCGAATCCTACTACAATGCTTGCAGGCCAAGACATTAAATCTGTCTTGGTGATCTTTCTGTCCGAAACACTTTTTTCAATAGACAAACCTAAAAAGATTGCTTTTTTTCTTACTACAATCTGTTTTGCAGATTCGACTACTTTGCTTCTTGTCCTTTTATTTCTTGCTCGTCTATTTGCTTTCATATAGATCAACTACCTATTACGTTTATTCTCTGCGGAGTGTTGCCTGTAGTTACTGACTTACCATTAAGTGTGTTGGTATTACGAATTTCTAAGAAGACGCTATCTCCGGGTTCTAAGACATATCCACCAGATCCTTGAACTGCGGCACTCGTTCCAATAACTACACTCTGAGTATTTCTTGGATCTGCTTGAATATTCACACCAGATAAAACTTTAGCAGAAGGGAATCTTACCAGTGTGTTGCTAACCTGAACAGACTGCGAAATTAGTTGGCTCGGACTCACACTTTGCGTTACTATGACTGGGTGAGAATCTTTAGATCCTGATCCCGCTTCAGCCATAGTTTTGAATGCGTTGATTGATTCTTTCAACCCATCAATGTCAGTTTTAATAGTATTGACCCTACCACTTATAAGAAGTGCTGTATCTTCAATCTTATTAACTTCTGATTTGATGTTTGTGAGGTTGGTATTTGCGATACCACCAAGACCTACCGTGTCGGTAGTATGAGTCAATCTTCTTGTGTTCAACCCAGATGGACTTGCAACTTCTAATGCTCCTCCTGCGAGTGGTCCTTGTACAACAACATTTTCTGTGGTTACACCTCTTACCTTGAGAGAGTCTCCAGTTGCATTCTGTACATAGGTATTGGTATATACATTCGCTGTGATATTGAACGCACCATTATCAACGGCGACTTTCAATGCTCCAGCAGAAGCACCAATTGGTGTACCATCTCCCGCAAGTATTTTCACCTGTGCAGCGGTAGTACCATCTAGTCCACCGATTGCTACATTATCTCTTCCGTATACTAAGTTTCTCATTTCGAAACTTGCACCAGCAGGAATACCTGAGATTACAACACCACCAGTAACTTCGATGGGACGAGAAACCCTTGCTTTATCATTTGGCTGACCGTATATCGTTACACTGTCGCCTCTATTGTGGTTTTCGCTGTTATCACGATTCTTTCTACCATAAGAAAGTCCTCTGGTTGGAATGGACGCTGCCTTTCCTCCTGCTCCCGTGGTTCCAGTGATACCAATAGGGAAACCAAATTGCATACCCTGAACGGCAACATAATCAATATCTCTCTTAAGAGTATTTCTGTTTGCTGTTACTAGGTCTTCTCCGGTTGTTCCATCGTAACCAACTGGTCCTCCATATAGGCGACGAATGTGTGCGCCGTCTCCGGTAGTACCAAAAGTAACTGTAATTGGAGTTCCGTTTAGAATACCCTGAACAGAACCTGTTACTTTAATCGGATTGAAGTCTGCTTCCTTGAGTCCGTGTCCTGCTGCGTAAGCGGTAGGACCGCTCTTTCCGAAAGTTGGACCTACGATCTGAATAATACCAGTTACTACTGGACGGTTATGACCATCAACCTGTCCGCCTGCTATTTCAAGTTTCTTATTGAAGTGGACTCCACCAGTAATCTTCAATGCATTAACAGAACCATCAATTATTGCTCCGGTTGTTCCTTGACTGCCGTCGAATATTTGAACTGGCAATGGTGCAAGTTTAGATGTTCTGTAGGTATTATCTGTGTCGCCCCATGCAGTTTTAATAATCTGAACATGTGCGCCAGTAAACCCTGTACCACCACCAGAACCCCAGTCTGTAGCAATTGCATAGGTTGCTCCACCTATGATAACGTTGTCGCCAGTTTGTCCTGCTTTATTTTGATTTGAGTCCCAGATGGTCATTTAGAAGTTCTCCGATTTTTTATTATTGTTCCTAAATATATATGTATATGGTTGACTTATCTATAAGAGAGGTTATAATTCTTTAAAAGGAGTCACCACAATGATTTTACCAGAAGAAAAAGATATCACAAATAGTATTGAGAAATATGTTTTAACTGGCTCTATGAATTATATAGATGCCGTTCTTGCAGTATGCGAAGATAAAAGAATAGATCCGGAAGTCATGGGAAAATTTTTATCTAAACCGATAAAAGAAAAACTAGAAATGGAAGCCAGAGATCTAAATCTACTCAAAAATAAAAAACCAAAATTACCCTTTTAACTTGACTTCATCTAAACATACTATATAATTATAGAGTATCGCGGGGAGTTCCCGTGAAAGAAATAATCGTAGGGAGTTCCTACAAGTCATATACAGGAGAAAAATATATGTCATTTGCAGATTTCAAAAAGCGTTCTCAGAGTGGTATCTCTGACCTAACCAACAAACTAGAAAAGATGGATAAGAAGGAATCCTACAAGGATGATCGTTTCTGGCGTCCTGAACTGGATTCTTCGAGCAATGGTTATGCTGTTGTTCGTTTCCTTCCTGCCTGTGAGGGAGAGGATCTTCCTTGGGCAAAGTACTACTCCCATGGGTTTCAAGGCCCCGGTGGGTGGTATATTGAAAACTCAAGGACTACCTTGGGGGAGAAGGATCCTGTTTCTGAGATGAACAGTCAACTCTGGAACAGTGGTGTAGAGAGCGATAAGGATATCGCTCGAAGTCGTCGTCGCAGAACCAACTATGTTTCTAATATCATGGTGGTTTCTGATCCAGCAAATCCGGAAAATGAAGGTAAGGTTTACCTTTATCGTTTCGGACAGAAGATCTTCAACAAGATCAAAGAAGCAATGCAACCCGAGTTTCAAGATGAAGAACCAATCAACCCTTTCGATTTCTGGGGTGGTGCGGACTTCAAATTGAAGATTCGTAAGGTTTCTGGTTTTATCAATTATGATAAGTCAGAGTTTGCAACACCAACTACTCTCATTGAGGGTAATGATGATGCACTCGAACGACTCTGGAAGCAGCAGTATCCTTTGAATGAGTTTGTAGATCCCGATAAGTACAAGACTTATGATGAGTTGAAGACTCGTCTTAATGATGTAATCGGTGGTGATATTCGTGCAACGGCTGATGGTTCCGAAACTGCTACTGCGGAAAGCGTTAGTATTCCAGAACCCAAAGTTTCTGTGAGTGAAACCTCTGATAATGATGGTGATGATGCTAGTGATGCTCTCTCTTACTTCGAGAAGTTGGCATCAGAGGATTGAAAATTCATTAGAAACTGTATGGATAAGGGGGGAATAAATTCCCCCCTTTTCTTTTTTAGAACATGTTTGCTCTTTGTGTTTCTGATGCAGACTTTCTAAACGAAGGTTCGTTCATTTGAGAATCTCCAACAGAATTTCCACCACCATCTGAAGATATCTGAGTTGTATTGGATGGTGAATTTACCATCGTAGTAGCAGAGTTTACATTTGTTATATTCTCCACTTCATTAGAGGCAGATCGGTTTACTACATTTGCTGCAACCGCTTTCATTTCTTGTGTGGGTCTGCTGGTAGTTGAAATAGCATTCCCTACACTTTGACCTGCTTCTTCATCAAAAGCAATCATATTTTCTGCCATCTTTACACTACCCTTAAGTCTTTCAATTGCATCGTCCGTGGAAACGTTCATCTTCGGACCTTTGAAGTATTGTAGGGAGAAGTTCGATTCACCCGATGCCTTTGATTTTTCTGCTTTGGAAAGTAATGCTTTATAATACGCAAGTTGGGCGCGACCCTCATTACCGTCTGCTGCCGCTATCAACCCTCGGAAAAATTCTCCTCGTTTTCTAACCTTGTCAAGTCTTTCATCTGATTCTCTTGCTACTTGATCAGCACCGGATTCGATCATACCAAACGACAACGTTGAAGCGATTTGTCTGTATGTGGAAGAATCACCAAGTGCTTTCACACCTTCGAGTTGATTCTCGACCGACATATTTTCATGTGCCCTACCAAGCATACTATCTTCTGGTGCAAACATGGTAATAAGTTTCACCGGATTAAATGCATCCAATGCACCCAACGCTCCACCACCTATCATTTCTGCATTTGCTTGTCCTTCAGAAGCACCGCTCGCTAATGCTCTTTGTTTTGCATCTCCTCCTTCGAAGAATGCACCCATACCAGCACCCGCTAGTAATCCAAGTGGACCTAACGCTCTCAATGCTTTACCGCCAACTTTTGCTGCTCCTCGTCCCAGTGTACCAGAACCCGGAACTTTGGAAGCAATAGCACTACCTGCACGACCCATCGCACCACCAACAGCACCTCCTGCTTTTGCAACAGTACCACCTGCACGACCAATAGCACCACCTGCACGACCAACAGCACCTCCTGCACGACCAACAGCACCTCCTGCTTTTGTAACAGTACCACCTACCCTAGTATTTTTTAATACTCCACCTGCACGAGAGAATAACTGTCCTATTCTACCAAACCGTCCACGGCCTGCTCTTCTTATACCCTTTGCTCGTTTTTTTACTGCTCTTCTTCTTGCTCTAGTGCCTCGTTTCGTTCCTTTCGTTCCTCCTGCTACTCCTGCCCTACCTCGGCCGCCCCTACCTCTTAGCATATCTGCTGCGAAAAGGGCATCCATCATTCCGAAACCACCATCGTCTCCATCACCATCGTCTCCATCACCTTCTGTACCACCAGCAGCACCTGCACCTGCACCTCTACCTCGTTTTTTCATTTCATTCATTAACTCTTTATTATCAAGTTTAGCATCTAATTGTGCTTGAACTAATACTTGTAGTTTTTCGCCCAAGTTTATAAGATCATCGTGCAGAAGGGCAAACCCAGAACTATTAACTTCCAACATGGCAGCAAGTGTTTCTATAAGAGGTGGACCTTCACCTTCTTTTCCGATAGAACGTTCAAGACCTGTTTCCAGTGCTTCTCCTGTTGCTTGTGCTACTTCTTCACTATTTTCGTCTTCCTCCGAACCTGCACCTCTTGCTGCCTTAACTGCTTTCTTAAGAGTTTGTCCTCCGGGTATTGCAGAAAGTAAATCGTCTCCTGCTTTTTTGATCCCAGAAATTCCTTCTTTCTTTAGAGTACCAAAGAATGCACCAGTTCTTTTGAATTTCTTTTTTGCAGGAGGAAGTTGAACCTGAGTTTTTTCTTTTTCTACATTTGGTTTTATGGATTCAGGAAATAACCCCTGTTTTCTTAAAGTTGTTGCTGCCTCTTCTTCAGTGGAGGCGCTTGCTAATACACCACTGACGGGTTTTCCGTCTGGTCCCACTGCTTTAAATTTAAAACCTTTTTGTACTCTTACGGTTTTTGTTTTTGTTCTTGTTCCGGCGTCAGGAGTTTTCCCACCAGAAGGCGTTTTTAAACTAAAACCAGATGCGTTTCCATTACCCATACCACCCAATAATCTATTAAGCAATCTTTTTGATGACTTCTTCAACTCAGAAGAAGAAGTTGCTTCTCCTACAGCAGCACCACCACCTTCTGATAATGATGTGGTAAAAAGACCCCTTTGTCTAATATCCATCAATGCTTCTTTTTCGTTAGATGCAGTAACGGTTCCTTTACTCGGGGCCCCTGATTTGTCGATTGCTTCGTAGTTATAAGTAGGCATGTTATCTGCTCATCGAATTACGTTGGTTTTCTAACTTTATGTTTTCCTCTTGGATATATTGTTCTAACTGTAGAACGTATATCTCCCTTTCCCACGGTATTAAATTTTCAATTTCAGATAATTGCCATTTATGATATTGAAGCAATTGAAAATTTAAAATATAGTAAGTCTTAAGATTACTGTGAGAAAGGGTTAAACGAAAAAATCGTTCAGTCCTCGCAATGTAATTTGATGATTCTCCTTTTCTTGAGTTTCTTTATTTAGTACTGAGTAACGAACTGGGTGTGTCAGCGTAGGAATTGATTCGAAGTAATCACTTATGTCATCAAAGTTCTGTACCGACATCGATTCTACAAATTCAGACAAATCTTCATTTGTTAATGAATCTGATGTAAATACTTCATCTTCTGTCCAAATTTCTTCGATGCACGAACCAACCAGTGCAATAATTTCTTGAGGATTTGCCGCAGAATAATTAATTATGTTGTTTGTAATCAGTGCATTTAGTGTGGGGTTTTTCATTGTAACTCCCACTTTGTCTGATAATTTTATTCTACTTTCCTTCACCTTACTTGTATTTGGTGGTTTGATTTTAGTAAGGTCAACCTTTGCTGTTGCTCTTTCCCCTGTGTGGGGACAAAGTATTGAAGGTTCGCAAATTTCGCTGACTGATTTTGCTCTTAAATTAATGAAAAGATATTCCATATCAACCATAGGAAGATCTCCAGAATCAAACTCTCCATCATCAATTGTCGTACATTGGTTTAACAAATTTTTAATTCCAATCAATATGGAACTATCATTTCCTTCTTCTAATGCCAATAGAAGAATTTTTTCTTCCTTTACCCGAAACGGTCTATACTGTACCTGCACCTCACTCATTGGAAGAGTTAGCGTATAATACGGCGTGTCCGACTTTAATAAATTACCTACTTTACTCATAATATTCTCCTAAATATCAAATTGTACTCGACTCAAGTACATTTCTTTGTCTATAATCTCTAAACGAGAATGAAACTGGTTGTTCTAATACTTCATTCTCTGATCTATACGATAATTGCACCGGTGATATTGATTTAGGAAAAACTTCTAAGACAGTTATTCCATACTCAGTGGATCCATCCGTACCAGTCACATCAATTTGTAGTTCTCCCAAGTACCGTTCTCTTGAATTTTTAATTCTGTTTGTTTCTGGATCAATAATCTCATCCATCCATTTCTCAAAGTAGTCTCTCATGAATCCACCTTTCGTTAAGGTGAACGTGATATCTAAATCACCAGAGAATAATCTTTCATATGGCATGTCTCTTTGGGGACCAAAGGTTCTTCTTTCTACTGTAGCAAGACTTCTGCCTGGAAATTGAACTGAAGATGCAAAGTAGGGTCCACCTAAGCCTCCACCGAGTGCTTGGGGAGGTTGGATATACACTTCATATTGGTTGCTTCGTAGTGGGGGATACGACTGCAAAGCAGTAGCAAGTTGTTTGATTGTGAAACGAGGCATATATTAATACTCCTTTAATGTTACTACTATTATTTATAGGAAGAAAATATGTCTTTCTCAGTTATGATGATAAATTTCCAGCCATTTTTTTCACAATATTCTCTAGCAGATTTCCATTTTGCTGCATTAATTTCAAATGTTATACACTCATTGATGTAAGATTTTGTTTTTCTTTTTCTTACTTTGGGTTTTGTTGTTTGCTTGAGAGGTTTTACCTCAACCAGAAGAGTTTCCACCTCACCAGTTCCTGATTCCTTTTCTATAATAAAATCCGGATAGTACCTATGAATTTTTTTATCAATTGGAGAATAGTAAGGAACAATAACTTCTTCGCTTCCCCATCTTAAAATATTCTTATTGGAGTCTAGGTATTTACATACTTTTCGCTCCCACATAGATCTGCATATTATTTTATTTGGGTCACCCATATATTTGTCTTTATTTATTGGGGTGTATCTTGATTTGTATGCCATATTAATCCTCTGATCTATTATATATATTGAGAGGAGATACTAATGGCAAACTACCAATATCCAAATGATGATAGTCAAGAAGTTCAGCACTGGATG
>MDTC01158921.1_pt1 | contig 10662 bp, 16 predicted proteins | sample 811181 | NCBI WGS metagenome assembly MDTC01 (sample SAMN05326644, study PRJNA326480) | marine metagenome | isolation source: seawater | place: Pacific Ocean: North | collected 2011 | reverse complement strand
GCAGTGGTGTTACCTGCATAGATTACTGGAACGATAATCTTTGCGCCACCACTAATAGTTCTCATGGTTTGACCGTTAGTCAAAGCATAAAATAATGGTCTGGCAGAAAAGATATTGTCAGTTAATTTTGGAATGTAGTTGTTGAGAGTCGTAGTTAGAATCTCATCAAAGTTTGTGTTACCCGCCATGCGAGCCTCCTAAAAGGTTAAGTGCTTAATTGTTTTTTTGCCATAGCGAACGCTTCCCTAATAGTTGCTGCTTTACCTTCTGGTGCTGGTTTCGTTCCCGTTTGGGTTGACGATCCTGTAGACACTATGGAAGCATCACGCTTTTTAGAAGTAATATCTTTTTCTTGCTGGAGTTTGTCCGCTGTCGATTTAACATCGTTAAATCTCCAATGAGCATAAGCCGCATCAAGATTAGAGATATTGTTTTTTAAAGCATGATTTAAGAACTCGCGTCGATCAAAATCTCCGTGTTGTTCTTGCAGTTGTACTACTTGGCGTTCTATGACTTGTTGACGTTGCGATGCTTCTTGCGCCTCAATCTTTTTTTCAAGAACCGCAATCTTTTGTTCTGTTGGGTCTAACTCTTCCCAATCTGTGGAGTCTGCAACATTAACAGGTGCTCCAACGTTAAAAGATTTTGCCAGTATTTGAAGTGTCTCCTCTGGATTATTTTCCAGAGCAGCCACAATTGATTCTGCTTGCTGCAAACGATCACGTTCAGCAGATATCTCTTGTGTCTTACGGGTGTAATCCGCTTGACGCTGATATCCGTTACGAAGTTCTTCGAGACTGACCTCTTGTTCTTCACCGTCTACTTTAATGACGTAAAGATCGCCTGGTTCCTCTATTACTTCAGTGTCAGTAGTTTCAAGAGTGTCCACAAACTCTGTGGATTCTATTTCTACTTCAGTTTCATCGGGCACTAGCCCCTCCTAGAAGTCTTAAATAAGTTGCTTCTAATAGGATACATTACTGTCCCACTATAATGACGATAGGTCCATACCCATTTGGCCTTGTAGCTGCGCTAAAAGCTCAGGAGGTACCCCTCCTGTAGGAGCAAAAGCTCCATCTGGGCTGGATGGCATTGGAACACCACCCATTTCTGGTGGTAATGGTGCTTGTTCTGGAGGCATTTCTTCTCCAGGTGGGCCTTCCTGCGGTGGGCCTTGCTGCATCATGAATCTTTCAGGGTCTTTAATTCCAAATCCAGATTCTAATACGTGTGCAGCCAGCGCTTGTGGGTCGATAACGGTTCCCACAAGCGGGGCGACTGCATTCAGCAGGCTAACCGCTTGTTGACGGCGAATAGTTTCGTTCATTGGCTGAGTAGAACCAGCTTGAACAGTGAAATCGTATTCGCCTGTAATGTCTTCACGAACATACTCTACAAATAAGTCTTCGCCTCGACCAGACACTCGAGCCATCTGCTGACCAGTCATAAACTGTTGCATTAGCTGAATAACTTTACGGGCACAATCAGATATTGTTATTTCAACAATAGCTAATTTGTCTGCAGAACGAGCGTTCTGAGCATCAGCAACAATAGAAGCTTCAGTAGCTGTACGCCTAATCTCAGGCATAGCGCCACGAGCATACTCACTGATACCACTAACTGTATTGATGTCATTCTCAATGATTGAAGAATAATTATAGATTTCAGGACTAATAGGTGACTGTGGCATAGGTACCACAACGTCTTGCAAAGGTTTGTTTTCATCAACAACAGGAACTAAACGTCCATCTTCGTCAGATTCTAAAGCTTCACGACCTTCAGGCCCGAAAGATCTTTCATGATAAAGATACTTACGTGCGTAACGTTTCCTGTCATTCATCAACTGTGAACGCGTCTTATCTAACTCTAATTGCAGAGACTCAATAGACTCGAGGTCACCAATAGGGTAAAACCTGTCTGGAACGTCATAGTTCCTGAGCATCACAAAAGGTTGACCGTATGCGTAAGGCATATTGACAGGATCAATCAAAAACTCTGACCCGTTTTCAGCGTAAACCGCTAAAGTATTGTTTGTTATATCGTAGTACTCCCAGATAACTACTTGATCTGCAACATATTCGTTACGCATGTAGTCTCTGTCAGTCAGATCACCTCTGTATCCATTATCTGCAGATAAACGTTTACGAGCAGCAGGTTTAAATCTTTTATCGTTTTGTGCTTCTTCTAACGGGCGCACAATTCTTTGCGCTACCCATTTAGCGTCTTCCATATGAGTAGCAGCAGGATCAACAAATATATCGAAAGGAGAAATCCTTTCTAAAAACGGTTGATCTTCAACAATTCTGTTCAAAGAAGAAGGAATGTTAGCCATAATCTCTTCATCAGTTAGCAAATCCCCAGCTAACTCAGGAGAATCCATAGCCACAAGATCGCTTTCAGCGATCGCTTCTTCAATAAGAACATCACGTTCATTCTCAGAAATTGATTGTTCTTGCTCAACAAACTTCCAACCAACTTTAACCCAGCCGTGACCAAAGATTAAAAAATCTTTGACAGCGGCTCTGAAAGGAGTTCTAAAGTTGTGATGTCGCCACAAATAGTTAACTACTGCTTCAACAAAAGCTGCTCGATCAACATTTTCTTGACTAGTTGCTTGAACAACTATCTTTGGATAGTTCACAGCAACAGAAGGAGCAATAACGTTTATAGTCGAAAACGCTAAGTTCACTGCTATCAAATCTTTATTTAAAGCAGTGCTAGAAGGCCAATGCTTGCCCCGATAAAGATCTACAAGCCTACGCCAAGTAACTTCTAAGTTTTCTTCATCTCGCCAACGACGACATCTATCTATGTTTAGTGAATAATCCTCAAGTAGTTCTTGACGAGTTTTGCGAGCCATTTTACCATGTCGCTTTCGCTGGGAGAGGCTCTATGTTTCTGCCAGAAGCTTTAGCTTCAGCAAATGCTTTAGCATCTCGTTCTTTGTTTGTTAAACCTCGTTCATCTGTAGGCAAAATCGAACGAAGCCCTTGACCGTTATGCACAATCACAGATTTTAAACGAATACGACGTTCATACAACTCTTGAAGCTCAACAAGAGGAACAGACCCACGTCTTTTTAAGACGTAGGCCGTGAATTCCTCAAATGTTGCCCCGTCGGGCAGCACTGCCATTATTTGGCGTCTGAACCACTTAGTTTTGGCTGAGGATCAGCGGGTTCAACCTGACCAGTAGTGCCTTTTTGGTTCGGAGGAGTCATACGAGGAGCTATTTGCCCGTACCCACCAGTTTGGTTAGCGTATTTAGGTGTTTCAAACCGTTGTTCAGGGGAACTATTGCCGCCTGGCTCCCAAATTGGGTTAGCAGAAACACTGCCACCGCGTTCCATTTTGCCATTTTGGCCTTTAGCGCCGTCAACGGTTACTGTACCGTTTGTGTGGCTTACCCATTTTGCCATTATTTAGCCTTCCTTTTAAAAAGGTGTTCTACTTAAAGACTAGCGTGTCCCACGTATAGAGTTTTGTCCTATTATCGTTTCATCACCTACGCTAGGAACGTTAGTTAACATCCTAGCGAACCAATCAACAGTCCAATAGTCATTAACTTCTGTTCTGTATTCAGGTTCATGAGCATATTTTCTCATTTGGTTAGCTAAAGCTAACGACATTACCCGATCATCATACGGAGAACCAGACATTCCTCCACGTTCGTTACGCACAAAAGTACGTAACTCCGCAATTGTGTGTCTATCACGGATACAAATCTCATTGTTTCTTAACGCAGAACTTAAATCATCTATCATTAAAGGTTTAGATGTGCGAGTTGTTTTCCAACCGTATTCTTGTCCCACCCTGTTGTTAACGTTATTGAGTTGGCGTTTCCTAAACAAGTTTGGGTAACCCAAATGACGTAACTCTGTAATAGTTGTTAACCCGTGGTTGTTTGACTCTACACAACACAAAGCATTGTTGTACCAGGTGCCTACAGCCATAACTTCTTCAGCTAAAAGATCAGGCGCTATATGGCCGTGCCATATTGCTGCTTGATCTCCTGTACCTATGTTCAGAACTTGAATTACACTGTAATCTCCGTGACCTAAACCTTCTGCTGTATCCACACCTATTACATAACCCGAACGTTGATCTGGTCTTTCCCAACATTCAAAGCTCATACTTTAAACTCTACAGTTTTTCCACGTCTATCTAAATAACCTGACTCCCCAAAGCAAATATATTTTTCCATCTCAGCTAAAATGTCTAAATCAAACACAGGGTTGCCTGACTTGACGAAAGCTTCTTCAGGAGTAGTTGGATATTCTTGAGCCAACTGCCAAGGAAGCATTGATTGAACTTTTTCTTGGTACCAAGCATCGCCTCTATCTTCAGTTGCAGACCAGGGAAAAAACATTGGTTCAAACTTGTTTGAACGAGTAGTCGCCCCAACCCACAACTGATGATAAAAGTTTCCAGAACCATTAGCGGTACTTAACCCAATGATTCTTCCCCCCACATCAACAACAGGTTCTATCGATGCCCAGGCTTCCTCCGCATTTGGGAGGAAAGCCCATTCGTCAACCACGCAGAGTGTGGCCGATTCGCCACGGGCTGGGTCTGACGCACTAGGCATCGACGTAATTTGTGAGTTATTGTCGAATGCCATTCTTTGTTGGTGTTCGACCAATGATTTTGGTCCACGTTCTACCATCCATTTCGGTAAGTGTTGATAGCCGTACTTGCTTTTCCGAAGCAACAGGACGGCTTCCCTCTCAGTACGAGAAAGATCTATAATGTTTTGATCAGGTCGAAAGTACGCCAACCAAAACTGGTGAGCAGCAACTAATGTCGTCCACCCAATCTGACGAGCTTTTAAAGTCAATGAATATCTATAATCGGACCAATGTTCAAGAGCTTGCGCTTGAGCACTACGTAAACCAAAAAGAATCCTACCGTGGGCAGGATGAGCAATATTCCAATAATGCTCCAAAAAATATTTTTCATCTTTAGCACAGCGTCTCCACTCCGCTTCTTGCTTTAATTCAGTTAACCTAGAAACCATGATTACCAATCATTACTGGTATGTCCCAGAGGCTTTAAGCCCACAGCAATGCGACGAGCTTTGTTCTTTGGGAGAGTCTTTTGAGCAAAAACCAGGCATTCACCTAGCAGGTTCTTCGCCTGAAGAACAAGAAAATTACAGAGATTCTGAAATATCTTGGGTATCAAACGAATTTTATATGGACTTACTTTCTGGTTGGATACAACAAGCCAACAAAGAAGCAAACTGGTGGTTTGATTTACAAACACCAGAAAAGATTCAGTATACCACCTACAAAGCAGACGGGCATTACGACTGGCATATCGACGGACTAGCCGACAATCACGCTGCACGAAAACTAAAAAGTAAGACACCTAACCCCTGTCCTTTAAACGAAACTATAGACCCCAACCTTCAAGGACTCGTAAGAAAACTTTCATTAACTTTAAATTTGAGTAAACCAGAAGATCATCAAGGTGGGGTCCTGGAGATCGTACACAACAACACGTTGCATCAATTCCCTGACCCCCCAAAAGGCTCTCTCGTAGTATTCCCAAGCTGGTTTCGACACCGCATAACCCCAATAACACAAGGCATTAGGAAAAGTGCCGTAATGTGGTACAACGGCCTCCCCCTACGTTAACAACTTAAATCTCTACGCAACTGTTCCCACTTAGACCACTGTTCTTCTGACCAACCCCAGTCAATAGTATCGAATAGTTGCGAACACTGAGGACTGTATCCCCAATTCTCAACAACAACAGTTTCTTTAACCTGACTACTGTCATCGCCACCAAAAGGCCACCACATAATAAGTGGCATTGCTGCTGCACCAATAGCCGCTGCGATAGCAGCAAAAGATTTTATTAAACGCTTAACAGCGTCTTCCCAAACAACAGACTTATCAGCTAGATCCTCCAACGACATAAACTACCCCCACTGCTTAACGCCCACCTTCATTACGGCGGCCACGATTAACACTTGAATCTTCCATCTTCATCGACCCATCAGGTTGATGAGACGCATCTTTACCAGCCACAGCCACACCCATAGCTTTCGCTTTTGCCCTGTGCTTATTAGCTTCTACCCTTTTCTTAACTTGACTAGGCTTACGATTAATCTCTGCATCCACAGCCTTCTTAGCAACAGCCTTCTCAGGATTCGCTCGGTAGTACTGAGCAGTACGTCCCAAAGCCGCCAAAGGCTTCTCAGGAGGAGCCACTACTGACAACTCTCGCAAACATCAGGATTCTCCAACCCACACTCCAACGGAGTATCATCATCAAACGGATTATAACGCTCACCCATCAACTCAGGAAACTCCTCAAACACTTCCATCAACGTCTGAGGCTCAGGACCACCTACCATTTCGTTTTATCCGCCCAATAAGCAGCAGAACAAACACCCCTAGCAATATTCTTCGCATGCCGAGCCTTAAAAGACTTCTGACGTGCCTGCTCCTTAGCAGAAGAAGGATTCTTACCAGCACCCTTAACACCCTGCTGACCAAAACGGATAGTCTTACCGTTCTCACAACCCTTACCCTTAGCCACAACAACATGCGACTTAGTAGGATGATTAGGAGTGCGCTTAGGCTTATTATACCCAGACACACCAGCACGATCTAAACGGGGATCTTTTGCCATTATTCAGACCTCAATCCAGCCACAAGGCCATCCAACTCAGCAGCTAACTCAGCATCACTCAAAGACGACGAATCCCGTTCATCATCCACAGTCACACGGCGCTTCGGAGTAAATCTTTCAATATATTGTAAATACAAAGATGCAGCTTTCACATCTCCACCAGCAGCTTGCTTATACAACGCGTTAACAACCGATTGTGTCCGTTCAGGATGGACGTTAAGTTCAGATGCCCTACGGTCCCACTCACGGACAAACCTAGGATCAACCTTCCACCTACGAACAGAACGCTCATTCAAACCACGCTCATCACACCAAGCACGCGCAGTAGAAGGCACACGCTCCTCCGACAGCAACCATTCTAGAAAGTCTTCCCATTCTTTGGGCATGACTTTTTGTCCTGTGTTTTGGTCGGTTAACCAACCTTTTCCTCCACCGTTTTGTGGCATGGGACCTCCTACATTGCTAGGTGTTTTGTCCCACTTTATTGTAGTGGTTGTTGGTGTCCGCTTTGGGACACTCCATAGTATATATGGGGGGGGAGATGGAGACTCACCCTCAAGGTGAGTCTCCATCTCCCCTCCACCACCCCCATTGTATCCAATAACTACTCTTAGGATACATACCAAAAAAAGAAAAAAGAAAAACTTTCCCCCCGCCCTTCCCCCCGCCCCCGCCAAGGTTCCAAAAACCCTAACGCACTGTCTCTCCATATCTATACATACAAAAAAGTTGGGGCCCCACCCCCCGAGGGGGTGCCCCCCTGCGTTGCATGAGAGTGAACTTACTAAACGTTCGTTAAGTTACTGAACGTTCGTTAAGCTGTCCCCCCCACTTACTAAACGTTCATTAAGCTAGAGGGTAGGCCGTGGGCATCCGTAACTGATTAGTGGCGACTCTTGTCTCCTCTTCCTTGACTGTCTGGCTTGTGATTGTCAAAAGAATTGGATTCTTTTGACAATTGGCAAATTTCTTTTGTGCTTAGACGCCTAGAACTAAGGCTTTAAGGGGTGCTCTTAAAGTTTCTTGTTTTAGGCGGTGGAATTGGGCGTCCTACCCCTATAATGGAATATGTCAACAACGGGTTGACCTTATGGGAGATAAAAACAATGACAACAATAACCACACTCGCTGAGCAGGTAGAACGAATGGCTTTTCACCATGCCAAGTTCCGAGGCAAAAGCGCTAGCAGCTACATGGCTTTTGCGCTCTCGCTTTCGTATGAGGCTAAAGTAGCTAGAGGCCGCGTAGATGACAGTCTCAGCTATCAAGAGAAGAGAGCAGCACACAGTAAAGCGGTAGCAGATTTATGGGCCGCCTATGCTAAGAAGTACACGGTAGGAGTTACATCATTCGACAAGTACAGCGCTACTGGTGACTACATACGGCTAGGCATGGATAAGCACGGCTGGACTGAAGAGGAATGTTTGGCACTTCTAGCGGTTGATGCTGGCCCTTCATTCTTGCAAAACGAAAAGCGTATTGGCGGGCTAGAGAAAGGCAAAAACATTAAGTGCACTGTCCAGGCACTACGAGCCGCTAAGGCACTTTCACCCAAGAAAGAAAAGCTAACCGCTAGGCAAGCAAAAGCAGAAGAGCAAGCTAAGGCAAAAGCTAAGACAGAGAAAGCCGAAGCAAAAGCGAAGGCAGAAAAAATTGCTAGCGATAACGCCAAAATTGCTGGTGGGTCTCTAGAGGCTAAGATATCGAAGATAGCGGATATCATCTTAGAAAACGGTTCAGTTGCTCACTTGTCAGTAGATCAGAAATTAGACATGTCGAAAACGCTCTTAAAATTGGCTAATCATGTAAAAAATGAGGCCACATTGCAAAAGGCCTCTATCAAAGCTGAAAAGGCCTCAGCGTGAGAGTTAGTCAATAACTAAGAATTGGGGAGAGTGCCGAGGCACTCTCCCTTTTTTTTGATTGTCAAAAGAATTGGATTCTTTTGACAATATTTATTTTTTTATTTATTTTTTTATTTATTTTTTTTGTGATAGTGAATTGTGATAGTGATAGTGAACGAGGCGCTGCTCGTCATGACTTAATCCGTCATGACCGCGTCCGTCATGACTCCGTGCCTACTACGTCATGGCCTGTTTGTATCCGTAGTGACTACGTAAAAGAATTGTCCATATATACTTGACAATGGTCTTGACCTGTGCTATAATTAATACATGGGCCACAACAGGCCACAAAACAAAAAGGTCAAAAGAATCCGATTCTTTTGACCCTGGGAGAAACAATGAGCGAAGCATGGATACCAGCAGACTTCCTACTCATAGCCCTGGCAATCGGAGTATCGATGCTATGGCAGAGGATACAAAGTCTCAGCAAACAGAGGAAAGCAACAGCGTTTGATCGTTCCGTAATGGGAACGCTCACGCCTTACGATTGGGAGAAAGAATAATGACAGTACAAACTAGTAATGGCTATCCAATATTGGAAGTCGTAAACACTAATGGCGGGAGGCTTAGTAAAATCCTTGTCGAGCGTAATTATTCGCCGTTCGGTCACAACAAGCGTTTTGCTGTGGCGTGGAAAGACATGGAAGACACAGACTATGACGGATGGGTGGCTGCTATCTCTTATGACTTGACGTATGGAGAAGCTTTAGAGCTTGTATATCAGCCATGATCTTTCTGTTGAGTGTCATGATGTTCTTTCAGCCTGTGCCCGTAGAGGAACACCACTACGTATTCGACGATTGGGGAGACCTGTTAGCGGATCACTTCAACGAGACAGACATGGCTTTGATCACTAGGATCGTGTGGTGCGAGTCTCGGGGTAAGGCATCGGCGCGGAATCCGAAGGGTTCCGCTGCTGGTTTGTTTCAGGTCATCCGTTCGACTGCCGAATGGGTCGGTCCGTCGGTGCGTGCTGATGTTAGTAATGAGACGTTGAAGACTGGTATTCGTTTCAATCCGTATTGGAATACTGTTATGGCTGCTCATCTTTTTTATGAGACGCCTCAGGGTGTTAGGCATTGGGATGAATCGCGTTCGTGTTGGGGAGATTATGCGTAGACCCTATTTGCACTTCACCATATGTAAAGACATCCTTGACAAGCGTTAGTACCTGTGCTATACTTATTACAAGAGAGGTGGGAGATGTACGTTTCCCTCTCTCGATCAAAAGAATTCGATTCTTTTGACTAAAAAAAATCGCCCCGCATAGCGGGATTAGCTAGGGAGAAAAGACAGTGCATATCCAAACAAAACCAAACCCATCTGACGACTACGCAATGGTCAACGATGAGCACAAAACAGAAACAACCAACGGCTTAGATGCAGGCATAGACGCCAACGCATTCTTCACCGTTTACACTGAACCTGTATCCATTAATGGGCAGATACCGCTCATCAGTTCAGGCATGTACAGAAACCAGCCAGAACGAGTAGCTCAATACAGGATGCTAAACGGTGAGCCAGTGCTACTAAACGTAGTACATCCCTCACACCCAACGTCAGGCTACGAGCAGCTAGTAGACCACGTAGAAGGGCTGTTCCCTAACCGTTGCACCCACTTCAGAGTCCTAGACCAAGGCAAACGTTTCATGGCTACCTACGACCTAGGCGAGTCATACAACGTAGGCACAGACTCAGAGCCAGACATCATCAAGAGACACATCATGATCGGCGGGTCACACAACTCGACATGGCCTAGCTTTCTAATAGCTTTAGACCACCGTCTGTTCTGTGCCAATCAAGCAAGCTCGGCAGACTCAGTGATCAAGATCAAGCGCTCAACCAACCATGACGTGATACTGCTCGAACGCTCAACAGTTCTCGCTACATCTCTAAACCGTAAGGATGAGTTCTTCCAGCTAGCTCAGACACTCAGAGGTATCAAGGTAACAATGTCTGACTACGTAAGAATCCTTGACCTCATCGTGCCTAGGCCAGAAGAAGACAAGGACGGCAAGATCCACCGCAAGACTCTCAACCTGTGGGACTTTAAGCGTTCCGCCATCAGGTACTACTTCGCTGAAGAAAGCAACGGCCCAGCCGCAGGCACAGCGTGG
>MDTC01069939.1_pt1 | contig 10662 bp, 14 predicted proteins | sample 811181 | NCBI WGS metagenome assembly MDTC01 (sample SAMN05326644, study PRJNA326480) | marine metagenome | isolation source: seawater | place: Pacific Ocean: North | collected 2011 | reverse complement strand
CTTTTTGAAAAAAGCATAGTTCCACCAGGAATTATTTTTTTAGCTTGTTTCCAGAGATTTTGGCCCTTTTTACTTATTTTGTATTTCATTTTAAATTACTAACTTTATTTAATATTTTTTCCCAAGGTAAAAAATAATTATATTTAATTTTTTTAAATATTTTTTTTAAATATAAATAATCTTTTTTATAATCTATTGTCCATCTTAATTTTGAATAATCTTTTTTATATTTATAATTATATTTTTTTATTTTTTCATCTTTAATTAAGTATGGTGTCACATGCTCTTTATCATAAACGCTAAGTTTTTTTGATTTTAAATTTAACAATGTTTTTAAATCAAGGATTTCAATATCTAAACCATCTGGGAATGATCTTGGGTAAATATTACTTGAATAATTTACTTTTTTCTTCAGATGATAAAAAATTAATTTGTCTATTAATTTAGGATCAGATAAAGGACAGTCGGATGTAATTCTTACTATTGTCGTTGCTTTGAATTTTAAAGCGCAATCTATGTATCTCTTCAATACATTTTTTTCACTTCCCCTAAAATAAGAAATATTTTGTTCTTTGGCAATTTTAATTATTTTTAAATCATTTTTTTTCTTTGTGGTAGCTATAACAATTCTATTAATTTTTTTTGATCTTTTTAATCTTTCAATTAAAATTTCTAATAATGTTTTTTTTTTAATTCTATATAAAATTTTTTTTTTAAGACGCTTTGACCCTAGTCTAGCTTGAATAATACATACAATACTCATTATTTAAATTAAATTTTTTCTATTTCTAAACAATTATCAAAAATTTTTTTTAATTTAAAATCTTTAATTTTTCTAATCTTAAAAAATAGCTCTTCCGTCTCTTTAAAGTTAATTCCATCACCTAGTTTATAAATTTTCATTGATCCTTTTTTTCTTATTAAGTTTTTAATCTTAAATATGAATTCCTTTATAAAATTTAATAAACCTAATTTTTGTGGATCTGAAACATTTACATCAAAACTTTCAAAATCTTTGATAATCAAACTACAACTAGATATATCCTCCTCTAGAAGAATATATTCTTTTAACTTTAATTGATTATCTTTTGATAAAAATTTTTTTTCTTTAAAATATTGTAAGAATTCATCTATTGAATTAATTTTATCTGAGATTTCATAAGTCAATGTTTCTCTTATAAATTTTTTATCAGATATTAAATAGACTGGTGATATATTGGCTATTGCCGCTTGGACTGCCGTTGTACATCCTCGATGAAAAAAACCTTCAGAGGCATAAAGCCACTCTGTGATATCACCCTCATAAATTACTAAAATATTTTTAAAATATTTAGAAAGCCGGGTCCAATGTTTCCTATCATCTGCAGGATGAGGTCTAATTATTATTTTATAGTCTAATTTTAATTGATCTAATTTTTTAAAAAAATTTATATTTTTTTTAAATTCATTATAAGTTTGATATGCTTGGTCTTTTACGAACTTATATTTGGTGCTATCTTTACTCCAATTGTATTCCTCTAAATACTTTAGAAAAGAATAAATATTTGATTTTCTAGTAAAAGAGTAATCTGAGGAAAACAAAATAAACTTACCGTATTTTTTTTTTATTGATTCAATCTTATCGTCACTTAAATACCTAAAATCTTTCCACAAATCTATTCTTGGCCATCCAGTAAGTTTAATTTTTTCTTTTATTTCAGGATATATTTCTTTAACCAATTTCTTCATATTTTCGCTTATAACATAATAACTATCTATGTATTTTGGTATAATTTGATCTCTTGAGGAATGTAATCCCATTTTAATTTCTTTAAATGAAAGAGCTGGACCAAGTTCTTGATCTAGAATTGTTAAATATTCAAATTTATTCCTATAATAAATATAGTCTTTTTCTGTAAGTGTTGATTTTGAAAAAAAAATTCCATCTTTTTCTTTTTTATAGCTAGCAAGTCTATTTATTGAGGACTTTGCACCAATATAGCATCTATAACCTTTATCTATTGCTTTACTTACTATCAGAAGGTTTGAAACATATTCTCTCGCCTTAATTTCAATCGGTAAATAAATATGTTTTTTTTTAGACATTAAATTATAATTTAATTATCTTTTTTACATCTTTGTACTTTAATGGATGATCTTTTTTAAGTGATACAGATGACTTTTTATTCAAAATTCTATGATAATATTTGACATCAACACCATAACCAGGCCTAATTTTTCTTAAGTTAATTTTTGAGAATTTCTCTCCCTTTTTAATATCTGAGGAAATAAATATAGATCTTCTAAAAACTTTATTTTCAATTTCACCTTTTTTTCTAATAAATGAATCTTCTCCAAGAATACTAAATGTTTTATTCATACAATTTTTATATTTTTTTATTTCTTTTCCTTTAAGTGAAAAACTGACATCTAGTCCTTTTTTTTGATTATCTAAGGCGATATGTTTTTCTACGATTTCTGCTCCCATGGCAATAGCTGCTGCAACAATTGAATTATCTTTTGAGTGGTCTGAAAATCCAATTCTGCAATCGAATTGTTTTTTCATAATTTTGATATTATGTAAGTTAAAATCCTCAATCTTAGAAGGATAATTACTCACACAGTATAAAAGCGTAATATCTTTTATGCCTGCTTTTTTAGCAAAATTATAAGAATTTTTGATTTCTTCTAAAGAAGCCATCCCTGTTGATATTATAATTGGTTTTTTTGTTAATGAAATTCTTTTTATCAATGATAAATCTGTCATCTCAAAAGATGCGACTTTATAAATTGGACAATTAATCTTTTCTAAAAAATCTACTGCAGTTTCATCATACGGAGTACTAAAAACTGGTATGCCAATTTTTTTTCCGTATTGAAATAACTTTGGATGCCAATCTAATGGAGTATGTGCAGATTTATAAAGATCCCATAGATATTTTCCCTTCCATAAGCCATGCTTTATTTTAAAATAATTTTTTTTTGAATTAAAAGTCATTGTATTTGCCGTATAAGTTTGAAGCTTTACAGCATCAGCTCCATTTTTTTTTGCACATGCAATGAGTCTTTTTGCAATTTGAAATGAGCCACAATGATTTGACGAAATTTCAGCAATTAAGAAATTTTTTTTCAACATTTAAAATTTATAATTAAGTTTTTCTCTTAATCAATTTTTTTGAAACAACGTTAATATTTTTATCTTGTTGTACAATTTTTTTAAATATTTGACTTGTTTCTTTGGGGGCATGTTTATAAGCAATTTTAAGGATATTCATCCAATTCACATTATTTTTTTTTCTAATTTTTTGTATTTGATTAATAATCTTATCAAAATTATTTGTGTTAAATTTTTTTAATTTTTTCTTCATAATTAATTTCAATACTAGTTGTATAAAATTTCAATTAAACCAGTGTCTTTGATAAAATAAAAACCAGTGTATTTCTTTTTGAATATAATGTTTGGCTTAGGTTCACTCACACAAACATAATTGAAGTTTTTTAAAAACTTATTAACATTAAAATTTTTATCAGTTGCTTCGTAACATACGTGATAAATTGTAGTGTCTTGCTCTTTTAAAATTCTTGAAATTGGACTATTTTTACTTATAGGTTTAACTAATTCTACAGTTGGATACTTTTTAGAAGTACATAAAATTAGTTCTACATTTTGTTTTTTATCTATAATCTTTTTACTAATTGAATAATTTAAATTTTTATAAAATTTTAGGATATTTTTGTAAGATTTTACCGCAATTCCATAATGATGGAAATTTAATTCTTTATTAAATAATTTTTTATTTTTTTTATTCATAAATTATCCTAACATAATTATAATTTTTCAAAATCATTAATATTAAATCTTCTCTTTTTCAAAATTTTACTTTGTCTAAGTAGTTTTTTTGTTTTTTCTTCTAAAAAATATAAAGGGTCCTTTTTAAGTTTTTTCAATGAATAATTATGAAATTTTTTTACATCACAAATAGAATAAAGAAATTTTTTTTTTAACCTTCTAAATTTTAAAATACCGTTTTTTTTAAGCTCTTTTTCTATTCTTTTAAGATCATAACTGATCTCCAAACCTCTAGGAATAACATGCATTTTAACATTTACTTTTTGTATCTTATTTTTATTAAAGATTATTTTACCCAAAAAATTTTTATCATATCTATATATTGGACCTCCTACTATTTTTGACTCAATATAATGAATATAAGTGGGAGAAAAATCCACACCAAAAAAAATTATCTTACCTGAGTTTTGAAGAAGACTTTCAAATGTAGAATTTGTTCCTAATGGAAAAGTCTCTTTCTCTTTTTTTTGTTTTCTTTTAAAATTTGAGCAATCAGAAAAAAAAGGCACCAAGCTTCTATTTCTTTTGTATTTCTTTCTAAAAAATTCGGAAAAACTACCTATCTGACTTTTATCATTATAATAGTCAAAAACTTTTTTTTTTCCAAAATCATAATTATATGTAGGGACGATTATTTTACCATTAGTAATTTTTTTTATATCTGACAACATTTTTAAAAAAATCTTCTCATGTCCAAATTTTTCAATGAAAGAATAGCTAAAACACTCAAACATATATTTCGAAAAATCTGTATGAACATAAAATATTTGTTTATTCATTTTAATTTATTTCTTGCTATTTTTCCATTTGATAGCATTGGGAATTCTTTCACGTATATTATTTTTTTTGGTTTTTCATACCATTCAAAATTTTTAAGAAAAAAATTTGATAATTTTTTTGAGCTAATATTTTTGTTTAAAAATAAATGGAGACCATTGTTAACTAACTTAAAATATCCTTCTGAATTTAATCTATTATACAACTTATTTTCTAGTTCTTGAATATTTACTCGATAACCAGAAACTTTAATATAGTCTTTAAGTCTGCCTTTAAAAAAATAATAGCCTTTTTTTTTTACAAAATTATCTCCTGTTTTATAATAAGTTTTATTTTTAATTTTAAGAAAAGGCTTTTCATCAGAATTAACGTATCCATCCATTATCTGATTACCTGAAAGTAATAGCTCTCCAAATTTGTTATTTATATTATGATTATATAAAAACTTAGAATCTACGTCCGGTAAGGCTTTACCAATTGTAGCATTACCATTTAAAAATAATTTTTTCTTATCCGATATTTCTGCACAATGTGAATTAATTGTAAATTCTGTTGGTCCATAGAAATTATATATTTTAGACTTTGGTGCAAATTTTTTAATCTTTTTATATAAACTCTTAGTAAAAAGTTCTCCACCAGAATTAATCTGTTTAATAAAACCAAATTTTTTTTTGTTCATTAAATTACCAGTCTTAATTATATTTTTCCAAGCTGTAGGAACTGCATAAATTGACTCCACTCTTCTTTTTTCGAGAATTAAAAAAAAAGAGAAAATATTTAAAGGGTCCGGTGTGATACAAATTTCAGTTTTGTAAAGTAATGCAAAAGCAATGTCGGCATTTACTATATCAAATGTAAATTCGCCGTTTATTAACAATGATTTAGACTTAAATTTTTTTTTGAACTTTTTTTTTATTGAATTTATATAAGAGTTGAATGCTTTGTAACTTATGCAAGCTCCTTTTTTTGGGCCGGTGCTTCCTGATGTAAATATTATATAAGCAATTTTTTTATTATTATCATTTTCATATTTAAATCTATTTTGAATGGCTTCTATTTTTATTTCTTTTTTTTTATCATATTTTATCAAATAACTTATTCTGGAATCTTTTATTTGTTCCCTAATAAATCGTTTGCTTGACCTTAATGATAAAGGAACATAGTATTTTTGAGTAAGAAAACACGCAAATATTGCTGCCAAATAGTCTGCATTTCTATTCAATAAGATACCTATGCCATTATTATTTTTTGGTAAAATTTTTAGTTTATTTTTAAAAAAAAAAACTTTTTTTTTAAACTCAGATTGTGTGTAAGTTTTATCTATATCAGTAATTAATTTTTTATTTGGTGCTTGAGCTAAATATTTTTCAATTAATTTGTTTATCATTAATTATAATAAAGTTGCAGCATGATTAAACTTAGTATAAATCACTTGTTAGTGTTTTACATAATATAGATTACTTGCTAAAATTTCACTCATAAATTAAAATTATATGAAAAAAATTCAATCAAAAAATAATGAAAAAATAATAATCGAAGTTATCGCAAAAACACTTAAGGTTAAAATTAATTTAATAAATAATAAGCTTAAAATTGGCGATTTACCCCAGTGGGATTCTGTGGCACATATCAACATTTATTTTTCACTAAAAAAAAAAATTAAAAAAAAAGATTGATTTTAAAAATCTAACTAAGGTAAAAACAATTAAAGATTGGATTAATTTATTTAAATAAAGATGATTAAATTTATATCGGGAAGGCTAAATACAAGAATTAATACTAAAGTCATTAAAAGTTTCAAAGAATTATCAAAAGATAATTACCTTAAATCTGAACATTGTTATAGATTCCGAGCCTTTTCAGAACTTAATCTTAATAAAAGTAAAATTTATATTAAAAAAAATAATAATTTTTTTCAAAAAAAAGAAATAAATCACTTTGCAGGTAATATTTCGAGAAAATTTAAACCAATTAAAAAAGATGTAATAAACACTTTTATTCATATCACAAAAGAACTTATTTATTTCCTTCCAAATAGAACACAGCAAAAAGCTGATGTAGGCTTACATCAAATCAGGATTACTTGTGGTGATGATTATGTAGGATATCCTGTTCCAGAGGGCTGGCACAAAGATGGTTGTAATTACGTAGCAATTATAACTTTGAATTATGATAATATTGTAGGAGGTATATCTAGAATTAGAAAAAATTTGATTAATCAAAATGATGTTTACAACTGTTTTTTAGAAAAAAATAATTTTTTATTACTTAACGAAAAATCATATTATCATTATACTGATCCAATAAATGTTAAAAACAAAAAAAAATCTGGATATAGAGATATTCTTGTGATTACTTTTAAAGATTTAAATGTTTAATAATAAAGTTTTTTTAATTACTGGTGGAACTGGTTCATTCGGCAGAGCCTATACAAAATTTTTGCTCAATAAAACTAAAATAAAAAAAGTAATAATTTTTAGTAGAGACGAACAAAAACAATTTGCCTTACAGAATGAACCTTTATATGTCAAAAACAAAGAAAGAGTAAGATTTTTTATAGGTGATATTAGAGATAGTGAAAGATTAAAAACAGCATTAGATAATGATATAGACTACGTTGTTCATGCTGCAGCTTTAAAACATGTACCATTATCTGAATATAATCCATTTGAAACTATAAAGACTAATATTATAGGATCTGAAAATTTAATTAAAAATTGTATAGAACATAGTATTCCAAATGTAATTGCATTAAGCACTGATAAAGCCTCCTCTCCAGTAAATCTTTATGGAGCAACAAAACTTGCTGCTGATAAATTATTTGTTGCTGCTAATGCGTATGTTAAAAAAGGTAGGACAAAATTTTCGGTAGTGAGATATGGAAATGTAATGGGAAGTAGAGGTTCGATAATCCCTTATTTAATCAAAAACAAAAATTCAAAACTAATAAACGTTACAGATAAAAGAATGACAAGATTTAATATAACGCTACAAGAGAGTGTAGATTTTGTGAACAATTCATTTAGATCAATGGTAGGTGGAGAAATTTTTGTTCCAAAAATACCATCTTATAATATTTTAGATCTCGTGAAGGCTATTACACCTAAAAGTAAAATCAATTTAATTGGTATTAGACCTGGTGAAAAACTTCACGAACAAATGATATCTGTTTCAGACTCTCAAAATACTGTTGAATTTAAAAATCATTACATAATTCTTCCAAATTCTAACGTTCATCAAGAAAATAGAAAATTTTATGAGAAACAAAAAAAATTAAAAAAATGTAAACAAGTCGGATTAGGCTTCTCTTATGAAAGTAATAAAAATTCTAAATTTTTGACTATTAAAGAAATTCAAAAATTGATATCAAACCTTTAATTTAAATGAAAATAAATTATGGACTTCATTATATTGATAAAAAAGATATTAGAAATGTAACAAAAATCTTAAAAAGTAATTTTTTAACTCAAGGACCAACTGTAAATGAATTTGAAAAAAAATTAAAAAAAAGATTCGGTGCAAAATATTGTCTTGCAGTAGCAAGTGGCACTGCTGCTTTACATTTAATAAGCATTGTATCCAATTGGTCAAAAAAAGATGAAATTATCTGTTCACCGAATACTTTTGTAGCATCAGCTAATTGTATTTTATATGCAGGCGCAAAGCCAGTATTAGCAGATATAGATCGAGAAACTTTTAATTTAGATCCTGAAAAATGTGAAAAACTTTTAAAAAAAAAAGAATAATATAAAAGCAATAATAGTTACAGATTATGCAGGACATCCCGCAGATTGGTCTTCTTTTAAAAGATTGTCAAAAAAGTATAAGGTTAAATTGATAAATGATAACTGTCACGCTATAGGAGCAAAATATTTAAATTCTGATAAATATGCAGTTAAATATGCAGATATGGTCTCTATGAGTTTTCATCCAGTTAAGAATATTACTACTGGGGAGGGGGGAGCAATTTTAACAAATAATAAGCATTATTATGAAAAGGCTAAAATTTTAAGATCTCATGGAATAATTAGAAATTTACAAAATAAAAAAGAGGGCAATTGGTTTTATAGTATCAATCAGCTTGGGTATAATTATAGACTGACAGATATTCAATCAGCTATTGGGGTATCTCAACTAGATAAATTAAATTTATTTATTAAAAAAAAAAACCAGATAGCAAATATCTATAATCAAGAGTTTAAAGGAGTCGAAAACGTCTTAACTCCTAAAGTGAAAAAAAACAATCTACACGCTTACCACTTATATCCTTTAAGAATTGATTTTAAGAAAATTGGTTTACCGAAAAAAAAATTTTTTTCTTTAATGTTGAAGAAAGGATATAATTTACAGGTTCACTATATTCCTATACATTTTCATGAATATCATAAAAATATTGTAAAATATGAAAAAGGGAAATTATCAGTTACCGAAAAATTTTATAAGGATGCAGTATCTCTTCCTAACTTTTTCAAACTCGACTTAAAGGAAGTTCGTAAAATATCGAAAATTGTAAAAAGAATAATAAGTGGAAAAATCTCTTAAAAAAAAAATAATTATTGGCTCAGCAAACTTCGGAGATAAATACGGTATAAATAATAAAAGAATTTCAATCTTAAATTTGAAAAAAATTTTTAAATATTTAAAAAAGTATAGATTTAACACCATCGATACAGCAAATAGCTACAAAAATTCAGAAAAAATAATTGGTGATTTAATAAAGAAAAATAAATCCGATTGGAAAATAATTTCTAAGGTAAAAAAAAATGGAAATAATTTAGAAAAAAAATTTTTAGACACAGAAAAAAAACTCAAAGTTAGACCAAATATTTTACTTGCCCATAATTATAAAGATTTTCTAAACGAAAAATTTCATAAACAATTAATTCATTTGAAAAAAAAATATAATATAAAAATCGGTGTGTCTGTCTATACTAGTAATGAAATTAAGAAGGTTATTAATTTTTACAAAATAGATGTGGTACAACTTCCTATAAGTATTTTAGATCAAAGATTATTAAATGGAAATATTTTACAAAAGTTAAAAAAAAAGAAAATTGAAATTCATGCTCGGTCAATTTTTTTCAAGGGGGTTGTTTTTAAAAATTTAAATAAGTTTAAAGCAAATAAGTTTCTTTTTGAAAGCCTTAAAGAGCTTGATAAATTTAGAAAAAAAAAATTATCAATGAGCAGCAAATGCTTATGCTGGGTTCTTGGATTAAAAGAGATAGATAAGGTTGTAATTGGTATTGAAAATTTTTCGCAACTAAAAAAGAATATTAACCAAGTTAATATTAAAATGATAAATGAAATGAAAAAAATTAAAATTGATACATCTAATATAAAAAACAAGTATTTAGATTTGCGAAATTGGTAATATATGTTTAAACTTTATTCAATTAAAAGAAGTGATCTGTCTAAAAATCAGATTCGTTCTATTTGTTATTTAAAAGAATCTTTTTGGAAGTATGGAATTAGATCTCAACTTGCCTGGTTTAAAAAAAATGTACACCCAAATGACATTAATAATCTAGTCTATCATAACAACGAAATCATAGGTTACACTTTGTTAAGAAATTTAAAAGTACAGTTAAAGGAACAAAATAAAAATAAGACGATCAGTTATATTTGGTTTGATACATTAATTTTAAAGAAAAAATTTAGAGGTCAGAATTTATCAAAAAAATTGATGCTATTAAATTCAAGAGTGATAAAGAAAAAAAAATGTGTTTCATTCTTGTTTTGCAAAAAAAAATTAATAAATTTCTATAAAAAGAATCGTTGGTATATTTTCGATAAAAAAAAAATGAAAAACAAATATAAGAAAAATTATAATCTTTTAATATTCAATAAAATAATTTTAAAAAAATATGGATTTTCTTACAAAAAGCTCGAAATAAATTTTTTATAAAATTCGTATCAAGTCTCAGTTTTATTTAAATATCAATATGTAGGTTATCAAATTTTTTTCAGTGCATAAATCAAGCCGATTGAGCTATTAGTACTGGTCAGCTGCACGCATTACTGCGCTTCCACATCCAGCCTATCAACGTGGTGGT
>MDTC01261433.1_pt1 | contig 10663 bp, 9 predicted proteins | sample 811181 | NCBI WGS metagenome assembly MDTC01 (sample SAMN05326644, study PRJNA326480) | marine metagenome | isolation source: seawater | place: Pacific Ocean: North | collected 2011 | reverse complement strand
TGACCCCACGGAGAGTCGAACTCCGGTTACGGGAATGAAAATCCCGTGTCCTAACCACTAGACGATGGGGCCGCTACTCCACATACGTATGCGGATAGTTTCGGTACTCGAAAGATAGCTGTCGACGCTCTCAAAGTCGAGTCCTTTGGCAAAAATAGGCTCAGTCAGAAATAAGCTCGGATGGGTTGGGAGGCTCACGGGACGAAGTAACAGATTTGGCGTTATTTACGGCAGTAATGGCATTGGGCAATTCATCACCACTAATAGCCTCATATACTTCGCTTCTATGAACAGGAATTTCTTTTGGCGCCTCAACACCAAGGCGCACTTTATCTCCTCGAATTTCAACAACGACGATTCGTATATCGTTGTTGATAACAATACTTTCGTCTTTTTTTCGGGATAGTACGAGCATAAGAATTCCTAAGATGGTCCAGTCGACCATCCAAGACAACGGTTTCAAAACGGTGAAACTAAATAAAATTTAGGCATTTTATGCCTTTGGTCAAGAAAAATCGGGTGATTTCAGGTGGTATTCGTTCAAAAACTCATTAAAAATGTGGAAGAGCTTTAAAAAAACACTATTTTGAGGGGTGTAAAGGGCGTCAGCTGTCCCCAAGACCGTCTCGAAATTCTTTGCATCAGTGCCTCCTCATAAAGATCAGATAAGTATAGTTTTTGGACAGTTGGTGTAGATCAGCGTTTGCGTCTTGAGGCAGCCTCGCTCTGGTCTTGAGGTAGCCTTGCTCGGGGTGAGTGAATCGAGTGACACAACGCGTAGTTGATTCATTGCCGTTGATGAAAGACCGAATGAGCGCACCGGATGAGTGCTAAGCCTAAGTTCATTGCGGCGGCTTGTTGTCTCTTTTGACTGCTCTATACTCTGTTTGTTGGATATCTTGGACATGGAAGCTGTTGAAGTGGGTTCATTTGCCATTGAAACTGCTTGGGACTAACGTGCCAAAGAGAATTCCTCGATTTTTGCACAGTTGTGCGTGAGTAAGTATTTCACCTGTATTTCTTCTTTAATGGATACCCACCATGATCGGTTGGTTTCGCAACCTCTTTACAGCAATCGGAACCGTGTTGCATGGTATGCGAGTTACGCTAAACGTTTTTAGCAGTACTTTTAATCCAGACAGAAAAGCATTTACTGAACACTTTGAGTATCCTGAACTTCCTGCACCGGTAGCTGCTCGTTACCGCGGATTTCATCGTTTTGATCTTACGACCTGCATCGCATGCGATCAGTGTGCGAAGGCCTGCCCTGTGGATTGCATTTACATTGGTAAGGAAAAAGCGACAGGTGGCGGAAAAGGTTTTCAAGTAACTGGTTTTACGATTGACTATTCAAAGTGCATGTTTTGTGCATTGTGCGTTGAGCCTTGTCCGGTCGATTGTATTTTTATGGGATCTACACTGGATCTCAGTTGCTACAGTCGTGACGGAACCATCGTTGACTTTGCAAGGTTGCCAGTTGATGTCGGTTGGGGGCGATCAACAATAAACCCCACTGCTGTTGCGGCTTCGAAAGTCATCGTTGAACCGGTCCATGGCGGCCCTCATTCTTAGTTCGTAGTAGATATCGGGCAGTTCTGGGATCGTGAAATTAACTTGGAAAGAGTGTTAGAGACTGCTGCAGAATTTCAAATTTCAGGGACGACCACAAGACAGTCCTGGATAAGGTTTACATGTTTGATCCAATTTTAATTGCTGGCTTTATTGCATTATTCGTTGCGGTAGGTGGTGTTTTTCTTGCCCTCAATCTTCTGGTGGGCCGACTTGTTCGCCCGCAACTCCCAAATACCGAAAAACTGGAAGTTTACGAGTGTGGTGAGCCAACCATTGGTTCAAGTTTCGTTCAGTTCGATCTTCGATTTTATGTTGTAGCCCTCCTCTTTATAATTTTTGATGTTGAGGTAGCTCTTTTTTTCCCGTGGGCCACGGTTTTCGGTAAAGCAACGCAACTCGCTGACCCGGCTGTTGTTAGTGTTGCAGCCGACGGAACAACACTTACGCCAGCAACAGCAGGTCTTTATCGGGAGCTTGGTTTTAAGAATCCTAAAGTTCCATCTTTCGATCCCACATCACAGCAATTGGCTGAAATTACAACAAGCCGTGGCGAAAAAACACCGAGGCAGGCAGAGTCTGAATGGGCGGTTGAAAAAAGTGGACAGATGCTGGCAAGGACAGCCTTTGTTGATATGTCTGTGTTCTATGTGATTTTACTTGTTGGGTTCGCATACGTTTGGTATCGCGGAGACTTGGACTGGGTTCGGGCCGTGGCAAATCAACGATCAAAAATCTCTGAAGTTGAAGTCTGAAAGGTATTGCAATGCGTGGCACTGATTTTATTTCTGAACTCGAGGCTTCTATAGAGGGCTCTCTTGTTGGCCGTGATCTTGAGGCAGTAGATCCATGGCTTGAAATTGCCGCTGATAAAATATTAGAAACGTGTCGCTGGTTGAAGGAATCGTGCGAGATTCGTTTTGACGGGTTGCAGTGTATTACGGCAATTGATTGGTTTGAGCCTGATCCGAAAAAAGCATCTAAAGTCAAATGGGAGCCGCACACAGAAGTCGTGTATCACTTGTGGAGTACTAAAGCGCGGGCGAGTTTAGTGCTCAAAGTAAAATTGCCGCGATGGCAAGGCAATGAGCCGGGGAAACTACCTGAGTTGTCGAGTGTTGTAAGTGTGTGGCGTGGTGCTGATTGGCACGAGAGGGAGGTGTTTGATCTCTCGGGTGTTCAGTTTAATGGTCACCCTGACCTACGAAGGATTCTTTGTCCCGAGGACTGGGAGGGTTATCCGCTTAGGAAAGACTACGAAATGCCGCTTGAGTATCATGGCATGCGTGGCCGCTAGATCAACTTTTTACGTGGAAAGTAATTGAAGCTATGGTTCAAACTCTGGATGAAGATCAACGAATCATTGAGTTCGATGTTCGTACTGACGAGATGTTAGTCAACATGGGGCCTCAGCACCCAAGTACTCATGGCGTCTTGAGACTCGTATTACGGACTGATGGGGAAATTGTTTCTGAGCTTGAACCGCATATTGGCTACCTGCATCGTTGTGCGGAGAAAATTGGTGAAAACCTGACTGCCAGACAGTGGATTCCATACACAGATCGTATGGATTACCTCGCTGCTATGAATATGAATCTGGGATGGTCTCTCGCTGTTGAAAAATTGCTGCGTTACCAGGTGAGTGAAAAGGCTCGGCATCTAAGGGTACTTATCGTAGAGCTCAATCGGATTGCCAGTCATCTCGTTGGAATGGGTGCATATGGGTTGGATTTAGGAACGTTCAGTCCTTTCTTGTATGCGTTCCGTGAACGAGAGAAAATCCTCGACCTTTACGAGGAGGTGTGCGGCGCGCGGCTAACATACAGCTACATAACCGTTGGTGGTATGACAGCGGACCTGCCACCGGGTTGGCTTCAACGATGTGAAGCTTTTCTCGATCAATTTGAACCAATTATTCAGGAATATCATACGCTGCTGACAACAAATGCGATCTTTGTGAAGCGTACTGCCACGATAGGTGTTCTTAGCCCTGAGATGGCTATCGACTACGGTTGCACTGGTCCTGTCTTGCGAGGTAGCGGCGTAGACATTGACCTGCGGCGGGACGGGGAGAGTATTTATACAGCGATGTATGATGGGTACGCATTTGAAGTGGCAGTCATGAAAAATGGTCACTATCCGCGGGATCATAAATACCCAGCTGTTCCAAAAGATGCAGTATTGGGAGATTGCTGGCATCGGTTTTTTGTAAGGATGCTTGAAGTTGTCCAATCAATGGACCTTGTTCGGCAATCTATTGACCGCTATTCGCAATGTAAGGGTGCACTTGGAGAGCCGTTGAAGTTGGCTGAAAAATTGCCCGCAGGCGATACGTACCTGGAGACAGAGTGCCCTAAGGGTCAGATGGGCTTCTATCTAGTAACGGATGGAACTCCGATACCATGGCGGGTTCGGGCTCGCTCGAGTTCTTTTTCCAACCTTGCGGTTTCACCGGAACTCTGTCGTGGCTGTTTGATTGCTGATGTTCCAGCCGTTGTCGGGAGTCTTGATGTCGTGATGGGAGAGATTGACAGGTAGTGAGTCCCCGGGTTCGCGCGGGCCCCTTGTATGAATTCGCTGGTTTGTGCAGACTTCGGGCAAAATTTGACACTCTCTGACACAGTTTTCTGTGCAGGAAAACGGTAGATACTTTTGGTTTAATGCTCGCTCTGTGGATTGCTCAATATGGCTGAATTCTTGATCGAAACTATCGGCCTTCCAACATGGTTTGCTTGGACCGCTGTAGCAGGACTGTCAGCTTTTTTGATTTTAAACGTGATTGCTGGCGGAGCACTTGTCTTTATTTGGGCAGAAAGAAAAATTGCGGCTCGTATTCAAGACCGCCTAGGCCCAACAAGAACAGGGGGGCGTTTCGGTTGGTTACAGTCGCTGGCAGACGGTATTAAACTTTTAGCCAAAGAAGATTTGATGCCGGACGGTGCCGACGCTTTGTTGTTCCGTCTTGCCCCCTACGTAAGTTTCTGTGCCTCTTTCTGTGCATTTATTGCTTTGCCATTTGCCTTTGACACCGTTGGTCAACGACTTAATGTTGGCGTCTTTTTTGTTGTGGCTGTACTTGGTTTAGAGGTCTTTGGTGTTATTTTGGCTGGCTATGCGTCAGCGTCAAAATGGTCATTATTTGGTGCGATGCGGGAAGCTGCCCAAGTGGTGAGTTATGAAGTTCCACTAGGCATGTGTGTCGTGGTACCGGTCATGCTCGCAGGGAGTATGGACCTTGTCACCATTGGAGAGAAGCAAGCTGGCTGGGCGGTGAATTGGTTTATTTTTCACGATCCATTTACGTTCGTTATTTTTTGGGTGTATTGCACGTGTGCCATTGCGAGTGTGAACAGGGCTCCGTTTGATTTGGCCGAGGCCGAGAGTGAACTTGTTGCCGGCTTTCATACCGAATACTCCGGCCTGCGATGGAGTTTTTTCTTTATGGCGGAGTATGGCTCCATGTTTCTCGTGAGTGCACTTGCTGCAATTCTTTTTCTAGGAGGCTGGAATGGCCCAGTCCCGGTTTCAGAGCTACTTGGGTTCAGTGACGGTGTAGCAGCCACCGCTCCTTTTGCACTTCGGTTCATCGGTTGTATGAACCTCTTTCTTAAGGCTACAGCAGGTGTCCTGCTTATGATGTGGATTCGTTGGACGCTACCAAGACTTCGTATCGATCAAGTGATGACAACATGTTTAAAATATTGCACTCCGATAGCGGCCGCCATGTTTCTCGGTGTCATGCTGTGGCAGTTATTCCTGCCTGGTGGGCTCGTCCCAGGAAGCTTCCGTGCTGCGGCCGGCGTCCGGGAAGGATGGCTCGAGCAGAGCTATCGCAAAGAGTCTGCCGAGGATGAGTCACTAAGCCTAAAAAAGTTATCGCGTCATATTTCTGAGGTGTCGCGATGAATCAAGATGCCTTCGGTATTTCACTGAGTCTTTTTGCATTGATAGATTGGCACGGATTTTTCTTTCTGCTTTTTGCTGCAATTGCTTGTATTGCAGCTTTGATGGTCGTGCTCACAGATAATGTTGTCCGCATGGCACTACATCTGATCCTTTCGTTGGGGGCGACAGCAGGGCTTTTTTTTCTCGCTGGTGCCGAATTCATTGGTGCAATGCAGTTAATGATCTACGTCGGGGGAACACTGGTGCTTCTTGTTTTCGGCGTTATGTTGACGGCTCAAACGCAATTAGTTGCTCTTCGAACACCGGCGAGTGATCGAGTGCTTGCAGGTATCCTTGCGGCAGCTCTTCTTGCAGTTCTTGTGCAGGCTGCATTTTCGATTGAGTCTTGGCAAAAATCCGGGCAAGGGATTGTTTCTGCGCCTACAGCCACGCCGCTTGGTATGGCGCTGGTTGGAGTTCGTGTGGATCAAAGCGCTGAAGCGAATTTACTGGATGCTAAGGGTGGTTATCTTCTACCATTTGAAATTGTTTCAGTGCATCTTTTAGTTGTTCTGATTGGGGCAGCTTATTTAGCAAGAGCCAAGCGACGACGAGTTCCACGTCCAGTTGATTTGATGGCGTCGGTGGATTCAGTGGAACCCAAGTCTTCGGTTGATAGTCCCTCTACTGTTCTGTCCGGAGGCTCCGAATGATGTTGGCTTTACTTGGGGTCGCGAGCGTTTCTCATTATCTTGTAGTTGGAGCAATAATGTTCTGCTGTGGTGTCGTTTGCATGGCAGTCAAGCGAAATGCCCTAGGCGTTCTTATGGGGATAGAACTCGTTTTAAACGGAGCAAATCTCAACTTCGTAGCCTTCGGCTCGAACTACCTTGCTGCTGATGGAAGATCACCACTTGGGCTTGATGGAGAAGTGATGGCTCTATTTGTTATTTTGTTAGCAGCAGCCGAAGCAGCTGTCGCACTAGCGATTACGCTTAATTTTTATAACAACCACGCGACGGTCGACGTTGATCGCGCGGACGATTTGCACGGATAAATGGATATCACGAAATAAAAGCATGGCTGCCGCACAACTTTTGCCAATTTTGCTTGGAATTGCTTGGCTGATTCCACTTGTGTCATTTGTGGCGATCCTATTTTTTGGGCCTCGTATGGGGGCTCATGGAAAGGGTGCGGCCACGGTTGCGACGACAGCAATCGGCGCCTCGTTGTTTCTGTCCCTGATTGCTTTGGTTTCCTGGACGCTGGCTGGCCACCCAGTTCGGTCTGAGCATCATGACGAAAACCACGCCTCTATCCAGTCGCATGACGCTGGGCAATCGCCTGGTATCTGGCCTGCGTCTTATCGATCGCCCGCTCACAGTGATGCAGTGGGTGATGCAAGTGGTCATGGTAGTGGTCATGGAGAAGTCAGTGCACCAATCTCGTACTCCGGAGACTGGTACACACTCTATGCAAGTGGGGCACTTCGGCTGTCTATCGGCTGGTACATCGACTCGATCACTGTTTTGATGTTTGTCGTAGTGACTTTCATTGCAACGTGCATCCACATCTATGCTGCTGGATATATGCATGATGAACTTCATGATGTGAACGACTCCGAAGTTCAGCTTGAAACAGGCGAGCCACTTCATCGAGAGGGTCGTTTCCATCGTTTCTTTCAAGCACTTTCCCTGTTCTGCTTTTCAATGTTGGGGATAGTAATTGCCGGTAACCTTGCGATGGTCTTTATTTTCTGGGAATTGGTCGGTATCTGCTCTTGGTTCCTTATTGGGTTTTATTTTGAACGCCACTCAGCATCAACGGCTGCAAATAAAGCATTCATAGTGAATCGGGTTGGTGACTTCGGCATGCTTATTGGTCTGATGGCACTTTGGGGTGGTCTCGGAACGTTGCACTTTGGTGACAGCGTAAGTTCAGCGACAGGTCAGGTCGAGCCAGGCTTGTTTGAACTTGTTCGTCCTGCCGAAAACCATCATGAACAGCAGGTGCCGGATGGCTTAGTGGCTTTTGCGGCGGCTGATCAGATCGAGAAGATGGCTGCTGCCAACCCAAGTCGAAGTGAGTTGCGTCGTGAAGTTGCTGCTTCTGTACCACGATGGCGTGAGCAGGGGTACGGTAAATGGTTGCTGTTTGTTGCGGGAATTGGGATTTTCTGCGGTTGTGTCGGCAAAAGTGCACAGGTGCCACTTTTTGTTTGGTTGCCAGATGCAATGGAGGGCCCGACGCCTGTTTCAGCACTTGTGCACTCCGCAACAATGGTGGCTGCGGGTGTCTATCTCGTTGGGCGTTTCTTTCCTGTGCTTACCCCTGATGTGTTGTTGGTCATAGCATACACCGGTGGTCTGACCTTGTTCATTGCGGCAACAATTGCTGTAACTGCTACTGATATCAAGCGTGTGCTCGCCTACTCCACAGTAAGTCAACTTGGCTACATGATGCTCGCGTTAGGCGTTGGTGGATGGGTCGCTGGTTTATTTCATCTGATTACGCATGCATTTTTCAAAAGCCTTCTTTTTCTTTGTTCAGGTTCGGTCATTCATGCATGTCACACAAATGACATGCGGAAGATGGGTGGGCTTTTGAAAGTCATGCCGTACACCGCATGGACTATGCTCATAGGATGCCTTGCAATCATTGGTGCAGGAGTCCCGTTTGTCTTGGGTCTTAGTGGTTACTATTCGAAAGACGCAATACTCGCCCAAGCCCTACTCTTTTCTAGAACAAATCCACAACATTCGATTCTCTACGTTGCTGTTGCAGGCGGTGCATTTATTACTGCATTTTATATGTTCCGCCTGTGGTTTATGACATTTGCTGGTGCACCGCGGGATGAACATGTTTTTAAGCATGCGCACGAGTCGCCCCGTGTCATGACAGCTCCACTTGTCGCGCTAGCTATTTTTGCTGTTGTTGCCGGCTGGGCATTGCCAGGTGGTCTTGGCGTTGAAAGTCTGATCGAGCAGTCCCGTCCGGCGGGCACTGCAGAAACCACGACGACTGCAGGTATATTCGGAACTCTAACGGTACCTGCAGAGCATGAAAGTCATGCTGGTGCAATACATGTGACGGCGACGCTCACGGCGTTTGCAACAGCACTAGCCGGTGTTCTCCTTGCGGGTGCCATGTACTTTAAGCCAATTATTTCACCGGTTGCAGTAGCTCACGCTGCTCGCCCGATTTACACCTTTTTGGTGAATCGGTGGTATGTCGATGAACTGTATCATGGAATTTTCGTGCTTCCAACGCTTGGCGCGGCACGGTTCATTAGCGCTATTGATACTCAGGTAATCGATCGGTTCATTAATGCACTTGCATGGACTGCCAAGCGTGTCGCTAGCGTAGACGCTTGGTTTGACCGAGTCGTTGTTGATGGCATAGTAAATTTAGCTGGTAGGGCTACGTGGAAGGCTGGGCTTGAATTGAAGCGCATGCAAACAGGTAATCTTCGTCAGTATGTAATGTTTATTGTTGTTGGTACCGTCGCAATTTTTGTTCTTGCAACGCTTTTGTTTAGGACTTCAGTTGCTGGTTAAATCCCCCCAGCCGTTTATGGAATAACTCATGGCACCCGCTGAGAACCCCGCCTTCTGGCCACTTACACTGATTGTATTTTTACCTGCCCTCGTGGCAGCAGTTTTATCATTACCGATTTTCCCCAAAGCTCGTGAGGAAATAATTCGGTGGATTACCTTTGCAACCACAGCTATTGTTTTCCTGCTGTCGTTGTGGGTTGCTGTTCCACAGTTCTTTGGCACTGCAGGGGCAGGGCAGTTTGTAGTTGGACAGCCAGAAATGCAGGGTGTTGTAAAACTTCCCTGGATTGAGTCCTTTGGGATCGAGTACTTGCTGGGTGTTGATGGAATTAGCTTGCCACTCGTGGTTTTAACAACGTTTATTTCAATGTTGGCAATCGCAGCGAGTTGGCCAATCAAGAAGCACGTGAAGGCATATCATGTGCTATTCCTTTTACTTGAAACTGGCATGCTCGGTGTCTTCGTTTCACTGGACTTCTTTTTGTTCTATGTTTTTTGGGAAGTCATGCTCCTACCCATGTATTTTCTAATCGGTGTCTGGGGTGGGCCAAGACGTGAGTATGCGGCTATCAAGTTTTTCCTTTACACGCTATTCGGTAGCGTTCTAATGCTGATAGCAATTCTGATGCTTTATTTCACAAGTGACGTCCGTTTGCTTTCAGATGAGCAACTTATCGCAACGCATGTTGTGCAGCCTGCAGTAGCAGCTCAAGAAATTTCATCGATACGGTCTGCAGAGAGTGCCATACATACTTTTAATTTAATGGCGTTAGCTGCGGTCGGGCAATTGCCAAATTCTCCATTTGCAGCAACGACGGTCTGGCTGGGAATGAGCCTTGAAACATGGGCTTTCTTGCTTCTGCTGATTGGTTTTATAATCAAAGTGCCGGTCGTACCTGTGCACACTTGGCTACCCGATGCACATGTTGAAGCGCCAACGCCGATATCGATGATTTTGGCAGGTGTCTTATTGAAGCTTGGCGGATATGGAATTCTGCGTATTTGCTATCCAATTTGTCCTGGTGCAGGATTGTCCTTAGCCTGGTTGGTTTGCGGTCTGGGTGTTGTTTCTATGGTGTACGGCGCTTTTGCTGCACTTGCACAAACTGACTTTAAGAGGATGGTTGCTTACAGTTCGGTGAGTCATATGGGATATGTCATGCTCGGTCTTGGTGTGTGGAGTGCTGTTGGAGGCCAAGAGTATCGTTGGGACTTCTGGGCACAGGGTGTGAACGGGGCGATGTTTCAAATGCTTGCCCACGGAATCAGCTCCGCAGGTATGTTTTTTATGGTGGGCGTGCTCTATGACCGTGTGCATCATAGGAACCTCAATGAGTTTGGTGGCATCTTCAGTAAGATGCCTGTGTATAGCGGGCTCGCGATTGCTGTTTTCTTTGCGGGTCTTGGTTTGCCTGGGCTTTGTGGGTTTATCGGAGAAGTCTTAGTTACTCTCTCGAGTTGGAATTACAGCAGAATACTTGCCGTTATTTCAGCATTTACGGTAATTCTTACAGCGGCGTATATCTTATGGGCTATACAGAGAGTTTATCTCGGAGCCGAGTACCGCGGTCCTCATGAAGATGCACTAAAGCCCATGACTCCGCGGGAACTATCAATTGCTACTCCACTCGTTTTCTTGGCGATTCTTTTTG
>MDTC01227564.1_pt1 | contig 10663 bp, 10 predicted proteins | sample 811181 | NCBI WGS metagenome assembly MDTC01 (sample SAMN05326644, study PRJNA326480) | marine metagenome | isolation source: seawater | place: Pacific Ocean: North | collected 2011 | reverse complement strand
ACAATAGGGCACTTACCTTCACTTGAAGCAGGAGAGCAATCTAATATACCCTTTCATAATGCCAAAACTCACAACGAAAGACATATATCTTGGATGAAACACACCCCAACAGGAGAAACAGCTTTTAATAACACACTACACTACCCACAAAAAGATGGTAGACGAATAAAAGGCTATATGACAACCTATAAGAGAATGAAGTGGGACGAACCTGCACCAACGATAACAATGGCTAACGGAAGCATATCCTCACAAAACAATGTACACCCTGGAAGAAAGCTCCCCGATGGAACATACTCTGATGCACGGGTTCTTACTGTATTAGAACTTATTTTACTCACTACATTACCATCCGACTGGAATATACCCAATAATATTTCTGAAAACTTAATACGTAAAGTTATCGGTGAATCAATACCACCAGAACTTATTTACCAAATCACAAAGGGGATTAGCAATGCTTAAGGAAAACTATGGTGAAATCAGCAGAAACGACGGAAGAACTTACGAATTTGAAGCTTCTGCCTATTTTTTAAAAAATCAAAACTCTGATATAACAGAAGAGATCGTTAATTATTTAAATATAGATAATGCTCTTAGATTTGACCTAGAAGATTCATCAAAATTATCAAACATTGATAATGAAGGAAAAAAGTCTCGCTCTAAAGTTGATTCAATATTAAACATTAAAACAAAAAATAAAAATTTTTTACTAAATTGTTCCTTTAAAAAGAATTTCAGAAACGGACAGTTACATATAACAACAGGACAGCGCTTTATTGACTTAGTTAACTCTTTTGAAGCAAATTTTTTCAATAATGATATAGAACTTTTTAAAATATCACTTTTTAAATTTTTAGGCTCTAATGGGTATTCTCCTGAAGAACTTAACGAAACCAAAAAAACAAAAAGAAGTGATCGATACGGACTTAATGAGTTGTCAGAAAAAGAGAATGAGTCCTTTCAATTCTTTTTCAAAAACAAAGATAATATAAAATATATTGTAAGAGCTTTTTTGTTAGGAGAAATATCAGAATCAACAACCAATTATATTGTTGATGCAATCATATTTAATAAAACCAACTTTAATAAAAAAAATAATTATGTCGTCAACCCTGACATAATATTTTCTAGCGAACTCTTTAACTATCTAGAAAAATCACTAGAAGATAACGACATTAATGATTTAATTAAAATAAAAAACACAACAATACACTTTTTTGATATATTTTCCATACAAAGAAAAGGAAGCGGAAGCAAAACATCCAAAAGTGGTCTACAAATAAAATACAAAAACCTCAAAAAACTTAAAGAGATATTATTACAACCAAAATAAACAACCTATTCATCTATACCGTATTTTTGCGAAAGCCAAAACAAAACATCGAAGTCATTATATTCCAAAGCACCTTCTTTTGCATCTTCCTCTGATGATGGTCTTTCGCCACTAATAACTTCAGCCATTTCTTCTGGCTTTATAACCACCTTGTTTAAATCCATTAATAATGCTTCGCTTAATGTCTCTGCTATAATTTCTACAGGAACATTATTGCAATCATTATTTTTTGCTATTAAAACACCATTAATATAAAGACTTAATGCATTATCTATAGTTGTTATTTTTCCTAAGTCAACCAAATACATACCTGAAATTTTCATACTGTTTCCTCATATTGTTAAAACACTATTATTGCAATTAATTAACAATATAACCACAGACTATGAGCTTCATTTTATGAAAATTCAGGCTGTATTTTTAATAACTACGCATTTAATTCATCATATAACCTTTCTGTATTTTCCTTATTTATAAAGTAAAAGCCATCAATCAATATATCACCAGTATTAGCATAATGACCAATTATCTCGAATTTTTCATTTACTTTTTCGATTAAGAAACAAACATTGTTAAATGCTGAAAGAGTATTAAAAACATCCATAATTTTATTATCAGAACCCCTTATAAGCTCAAATAAATAGTCCATATTTGTCGATTCCAGTTCATTTCCATTCTCAAAAAGCAAAAACTGATTGTCTTTTAAATTAATTGCTTCTGATAAATCTTCGAATAGAATTCTCTCTTTTCCTTTTACAACCGCAAGGGCATTTTTTTCTAAATCAATATAATTTAACCTGTTAAAAATTTCTGGAATTCCTTTTCTCATAAAATAGTTAAAAACCTTTTGACTAACACTCTGCAATGTTTGAGAATAATCCTTTCTACTATTGTTATCAATATTAAAAAACAGCTTATTCCCAACAAAACCTTTTGGCAAAGGATAATACTTATACTCCAGTTCATTCATCAATTCATTTAAATTTTCACCCTCTTCATCCTCAAAAACCATATCCATTATTTTTTCTTGAACAGTTTCGGCTCTCCTAGCACGACTGAAATCAAAAAATACAATAGGATAATCAAATTTTTGACTCTCATTGATTGTTTCATAATCAATTTCACTCTTAGTTATATAACTATCATCTTTTAATAACTTATAAAATATATCTCGAAACTTAGGAGTTGCTGATTCAGAAAAAGAAAATAAAAAACCACCACGATTTGTTTTTATTAAATTATTTTCCAAATCATAACCTGTAACTCTTAACACTTTTTCCTTGCAATTATTTTCAAAATAATTATCTTGCAAAACAACTTTTAAATCGATAATAAAAACATCACGATTAATTTTAACCTTATAAACATCTTTAATATCATCTATAACCATTTTTTTCATAAAATCCTCTCTTTATTTTCCCATATAAAACGGCTTAACAGGGCTTATCAATTCACCGTTTTGACGTGCACCCTTTAACCAATGTTCCTGATCAGGCTGAACATGATTTTTACGAACATATTTTGCCAAAGATTTATTCATATCTTTTTCTGAAAAACTATCCACAACACGGATGACATAACCCTCTACTTTTTCCTTATCTATGGATTCAGCCAATGCAATTAATTTTTTTTCATCATAAACACCTCTATAAAGCTCTTTTGGCATTGGAAGATCAAACAGTTCTGCCCACTCTTTCGTCTCATCATAACTTAAACAAATATTGTCATCACCTAAACTTTTCCACACCGACAACAAGTAAGCATAACTATTTAAGTCAGTATATCTAATAGAGTGCTCTGCCCACATGTTTTCAACAACTAATTTGAAACCCTCTGGTATATCAAATTTCATTACCGAATGCATCTTTGCAATCCAAGCCCTAGTAAAGTTAAAATTACTATCAATAGAACGAGCATGATAATAGTCAGGATAAAGCGATGTATTTTCACCATCTAGTTTTTCAAGTACAGCAATTTCTAAACCCTCAAAACAAGACAGATCACTTAAGATTTTGTCGTCTGATTGCACACCCTCACTCCAATGAAGATGATATGTTCTTGGATATTTTGAATATTTTTCCACTTTATCCCCCTAAAACCAAAATTTTTAAATTACACTCTTTATCCTCTGGGTATTGAAACTTTTCATACTGCTCTTCAATTACTTCTTTTCCCAAAAAACCATCGCTTCTTAAAGAGTCATTGTATATGCACCTACTTAGTGAGTTTTTAACAAAAACTATACAATTTAATGACCCGTATTTTTCACCTACAGTCATTATTTTTTCTCTGAAATCCTTTCTAATATTACAAGCATCCCATATAACATTTATATTGTTGGCTAAACACTCTTTTAATCTTTTCATTGCCACCTGCAATACTTTTCCATCAACAGACTTCCTGTTTGTATTATTAATTTTATAATCCTTCCTTATCTCATCTAAACTAATAACCTCAGCTTCCCACTTCTCTTTTAATTCTCTGACTTGTGTTGATTTTCCAGAACCAGACAAACCACACATTAAAAACAATCTTGGATAATTATCTTTCTTCTCAAAATATTTTTGATAAGCAACAATAGGATCTTCATATTCATCTTTTATTAGATCAGTTAGTGCCTTTTTCTCTATGTAAAGTAAATCACTATCACCGTTAAAATTAAAATTTTCACTTAAATGCTCTTTAATCTCTTTATCAATACCACTCCTTGTATAGAAGCAATTATACTCTTCACAGAACATTTTAAACTCTTCAAGGTATTCCAACTGAATATTTTTATCGCCACATACTCTTCCCCTCATATCAGCAATTTGATGATAATAAAAAAGGTATCCAGGAATATTTCTTGTCAAGTATTTGTAGTGCCAAACACCCTTATTTTTAACAACTAATAGTTTGGGTTGCTGATGATAACCCACAAGCTCTAAAACACTATTCCTTACTTCCTCTTCAATATCCTCTTCAATCAATCGATAAAACAAATAAGACAATCCCATTTCTTCATGCTTAGGAGCAACAACCCTTATTTTTTCTTTAATAATCCTTTCTTTTGTTGTTAGTGGCTTACAAATATCATGAAATATAGCCGCCATAATTAAAATTAACTGATCCCTTTCAGAGAACTTTTCTTTTTCAAAAATACGATATGTTTCCTGAATAACCATATCTGTATGTATATGGACATCACCCTCGCTGTGCCATTCCTTGTCTTGAGGTGTTTCCCTAAATTTTTGCAACAACCCATACCTGTCACCAACTTTATCGATAACATCATTTAGAGTTAATTTTTGTTTTTTCCTTAAACTTTCTAATATCCAATTCATTATTTATCTCTTTTTTTAAAGAGTTTTATTATATAATATTAAGCCCATATAGTCAATGATAAAAAGCTCTTGTAATAAAAATTAAAGACATATATGATGAATAGATAAAAATAAAATAAAAATGAATAAATTAAAAATGATTGATCTTTTTGCTGGTATTGGTGGTTTCCATCAAGCCGCCAAAAAAACTAATAAAATTGACATTGTTTATGCTTCTGAAATAGATCCTGACTCTTCTTTAGTTTATAAAGAAAACCATAAAATAAATGCCTTCTCTGATATAACAACAACAGCAGAAGAAAATATACCAGAGCATGATATACTATGTGCTGGATTTCCTTGCCAAGCTTTCTCTGTTGCAGGCAAAAGGATGGGTTTCAAAGACACAAGAGGTAGCCTATTTTTTGATGTTGCAAGAATTGCTAAATATCACCAACCTAAAGTTTTGTTTCTAGAGAATGTTAAAGGACTTTTAAACCACGATAAAGGCAGAACCTTTCAAGTTATATTAAATACACTAGATGAAATAGGCTATACAGTATTTTTTCAGATACTAAATACATACAAACATGGTAATCTGCCGCAAAATAGAGAACGAATATACATCGTTGCCTTCAGAAAAGATCTAGAAGTAACCAACTTTAATTTTCCAGACGAAGTAAAATTAACCAATTGTTTTAAAAATTTTATAAAAAGAAATGAAAAAGTCGAAGAAAAATATTACTACAATGAAAGATTTAAAATTTTCGACAAAATAAAAAATGAAATAACATTATATGATACAGCATATCAATGGCGTAGAAAGTATGTTAGAGCAAATAAAAACAATGTATGTCCAACACTAACAGCAAACATGGGTACTGGTGGTCATAATGTGCCTCTTATTATTGATGATTTTGGTATTAGGAAACTCACACCAAAAGAATGCCTAAAACTTCAAGGATTTGATGAAAACTTTAATACCTGCAATTTAAGCGACTCCAAAATATATAAACAATCAGGGAACAGTGTTTCTATACCAGTTATAAATAATATTTTTAACAACATTTTAAACATTATTTTTTAGGCTCAGTTGCGGGAATACTCGGTAATTTATTGCCGATAGCATTTTACTTAAAATTATATTTTTGTTTAATCTATTATATTATAGGGTATTTCTTTTAAATAAACCCCATCTAAATGAACTGTCAAATCTGCATTATTTAATATGTACCTTTTTAAATAATAATTTATATATTCTTCATTTAAATAATTCATACCATCTTCCATACTAATACCCTCTAGACTAACCAAAACAACACCACCAGAAGGATAGTGATTTTTACCCAGTATTGCAGCTTTTAAATTTGTACCAAACTGTGTGATCGCCAAATATTTATCAGATATTTTATACTTATTATCCACAAGGGATTTATTTATATATCTATCATAACCACTTATAGAAACAATTTTACCTTTTTGTATGTTTTTACCCAAAACAAAAAGCATGTTATCTTCCTTTTTGGTATCGTCCATATTACTTTTACTTAAATCATTACCTCTTTTTCCGCCGAATGGATAGATAAGATCATTTCTTTCATTTATCTTTTCATAAATCTCATCATAATACATTATAAATCTGTATGTTCCACTTTTAAATATTTTTTCAAAATCACCCAAAAAACCATAACTCTTATCTTTTAATGATGACAATTTTACTTTTTTATTATATTTTTTTTCTAAGAAATATATTGCTGTTTCCAAAGTAATATCATAAAAAGGATTACCACAATCAATTATTTCCGATAGTGACTTATTATCATAAATTGATTTCCTCCAATTTTTGCTACCCTCTGTTCTTGAAAAAGAATGTGGCGCTATATATGACAAAACACCTTCGCTTTTTAATATTTTATACCCCATATCAAAAAAGCTAAGTGCAACATTCGAATATTTATCACCTATATATTTTTTGAATTCCTTTTTTAATAGATTTCCATAAGGGGGGTTTCCAATTACAAGATCAAATTTTAATTTTTTTATTTCTTCTCCTTTAAAACTATCATTATTCAATCCTGAAAGAGCTTCGCTTAATAATTTTTTTGTCTCTTTTAACTCAACTCTTTTCAGACCATAATAACCACCCACCTTGTTATCAATTTTTTCTGGACATGAAAATAACAAAGAGTTCCCCAAGTATGTGTTTTTTAAAACAACACCAAAAATATCTTTTATTCTATAAATTGTAGTAACAAGTGCATAAGGATTATATTCTGACAAATACATTATGTTTTTTGCTATGTGCTCTTTTATTTCATTTTCATTTTTTTCAGGTTTTTCTTTTTTTAACCTTTTTAATAAAATATCGAAAGCAACATGAACAAAATTGCCAGAGCCAGATGATGGTTCCATTATTTTTATATTCCATAACTCATCAAACCTATCTAATGATTTTTCTACCATCATCTCCACAATATCTCTCGGTGTATATATGGCTCCTGTACTTTCTTTTTTATATCCTTCTATCTTGTTTTTTTTCTCAAAAGCATATTCGAAAATCGAGTAATATAAAAAATCATCACCAATATCACCTCTCATGGATAGATATTCACCAAAATTTATTTTTCCTGATTTTATATTTTTTATTATTTCTTTTTCTTTCAACCTTATATTCATTTTTTGGTAATTTTATTTATAAAATAGTTTAATGTCAATTTTTATTTTTCCATAACAACACCATTACATCTCATTATAATCCTTTAAAAATAATATTGATAAAATTTTCTTTCTATATTAAAATATTCAATTATTCGGAAAGAGGTTCTTATGAAAAAAGAAGAGAACATAATAAATAAAATATTAGCTACTATTGATCAGTATAAATTTTACTTTCAAAACGAGAAAGACTTACAAAGCAAAATAGAGAAAATATTGTTAGAAAATAAAATAAAAATATCAAGAGAGCACAGCTTAGATAATAAAGGTGTCGTAGACTTTTTTTATGAAGGGATAGCCTTCGAAATAAAAATAAAAGGTCAGAAAAAGTCAATATATAGACAATGTAGAGATTATTTATCACATCCAAGTGTTAAAGCTTTGGTCTTGATATCTTCTTTCAATATGAGCCTTCCCAAAGAAATAGAAGGCAAACCCTGTTTCACTTATCGACTTAACTAGATTTAATACCTTTATCTATGACTGGATCCCTACCAAGTTCCTCTTTTGTCTTTCTTAAGTCACGACTATCTCTTACTAAATCCCCACCCTTTATATATATCGCCTGACCTGCATACTTTAAGTAGCTTTTTGCAAAATCATAATCACCACCGAAACGATCAAGGACATCTTTACAGGTAAACATTCCACAACCCGTATCTTCTCTTAATCTTTTAACATTGTATGCATCCACAGTAACAGTATTTGACATATTTCCACCTATTTTTAAAAGTGAATTTTAACACATTTTAATTTTTAAAACAAATAATTAATATTGATTATATAATGATTTTGTGTTATATTTTCTTTTTATTAAAACTAAAGGAATAACACCATAATGGCAAAAAAGACCTACGGAAAAATATCATTTGATAGAAAAAACAATAGCTGGGTAATCCATGAGATATTACCGCAAGCCGCAATTAAGTTAAAAAAACTTTTTCCAAAGGTTAGTCAAACCGCAACACCGCCTTTTTTAATACAAAACAGTGCAGAAACAGCAGTTGACTTAGAATGGTTCTTTCTCCGCTACCCTTTTCTTATTTCAAAAACAGCAAAGGAAATACTAACTGGAGAAGCCGATAATTTTCGAAAGATGGTCGAGAAAAGCGAAGACATTATTAAACCAAGCTATAAGCCAAAAAAAATAAAAGGAATAAAAGATGGCCACAAGTTTGATAACAACCAATTATCAGCCGCTGATTTTCTTTCATTAACACAAAGATATCTTTTAGTAGATCCCATCGGATCGGGAAAAACCTATAGTAGTATTGCTGGCGCACTTAAAAAAGGAAACCTACCAGCCGCATTTGTTGTTCAAACTCATTTAACTAGCCATTTTGCCAACAAAATAAAAGAAATAACTGACCTAAGAGTTCATATAGTAGCTGGAAAAAAACCATACCAACTTCCAAAAGCTGATATTTATATTTTTAAATATAGCTTACTAAGTAGTTGGGTTGATATAGCTGATACTGGATTTTTCAAATATGTTATGTTTGATGAAGTTCAGGAACTAAGGCACGGCACAAGCACAGCAAAAGGTGGTGGTGCAGAAGTTTTTTCCAATAATGCAGAAACAGTACTTGCAACAACCGCAACACCAATCTACGGATACGGAATAGAGTTTTTTAATATCCTTGATATTATTAAAAAAGGCTCTTTAGGTAGCAAAGATGAATTCTCTAGAGAATGGTGCACAAACGACAACAAAAAGATAATCGATCCAAAAGCATTTGGAGAGTTTTTAAGAGAAACAAGACTTATGCTGGATAGAACTCATGAAAAGGTCGGCATCAACGAGATACCTCTTAGAATTATTCCCGAAACCATTGATTATGATCCAGAACTTGTTAAATCAACCGAGGATTTAGCAAAAGAACTTGCCCTTAAAACAATTAATGGATCCTTTACTGAACAAGGTCAAGCTGCTCGACAATTAGATTTGGCACTTAGAGAAACAACTGGAATATCCAAAGCAAAAAATGTTGCACATTTTGTTAGAATGCTTGTAGATTCTGGTGAAAAAGTTTTATTAAGCGGGTGGCACAGAGAGTTCTATCACATTATTAATCAAGAACTTTCGGACTTAAACCCCGTAATGTATACAGGTTCTGAAACAGAAACCAAAAAGAAGCGAGCTAAAGATTCTTTTATTTATGGCGACTCAAAAGTTTTTATACTCTCTCATGCTTCAGGCTCTGGTCTTGATGGTTTACAGGAAGTCTGCTCTAAGGTTGTAATAGGCGAACTTGCCTGGTCAGAACAAATTCATAACCAAATAATTGGGCGGGTTGCAAGAAGAGGACAAAAAAGAGAGGTTTTTGCCTTTATACTTACTTCTAATTATGGCTCTGATCCAATTATTAAGGATATACTTGACATTAAATACCAGCAACAACACTTAGTATTTAACCCTGATGAAGAAATTACTGTATCTAATAATTTTGAAAATAAATCTCGACTTAAAGAATTGGCGAGAAAATACTTAAACAATATTAATTAAAAAACATGTTACTATACTTATAAAAAAGGCAACCATATGACAAAACAAATAACACCAATGAAAAGGTTATCAGGCAATCTAAAAGAAATAGAGAGATTATTTGATAATCACTACACCAGACTACACCTTAACAGAAAAGAAGCTGATTCCAATTCAGTTTATGAAAGCTATGATAACGAACAATCAGGTAGTGTTAATTTTGACGCACTTTTTATCTACAACCCATTAAAAAGACTAAGAGCAACAGGTTATAATGATAGAGATAAATTAAACTCTTTTGGTATAGCCTTTAATTATGAAAATGGAAAAGAAGAAATCTTCTTTAATATTAAAAAAGACGGAAACCTTAATTATTCATCACCAGTTTCAGTTGAGCAAGCAAAGGTGTTATTGAAAAATTTCAAAACTGCCCTAATACAACATAGACAAGAGAACAAAACAATTGATGATAATACCATTTTTAACTTTTTTAAGGAAATTGTTTTCCTAAAAGAAGAGAACAACCTTGATCACAAAGAAATTAGAAAAAAATCATTAAATGAAGCTGCTGAAAAACTAAAGAAAATTCAAGAAAAAGAAACAGAAGTTAGCCAACTATCAGAAAAAGCTTCCAGTATTGTAAGTAGAACAAAAGAAGAAGCTATGGATACCGCTTTAGGAAAGCTTTTAACATCTCTTAGGGAAGAAAGACAGGAACTTTTTAAGAAACTAAAAGACCTTGACAGTGAAATCAGTAGAGTTACTGATGATCTTAATACTACTATCCGCAAAAAACAATCCTCAGAAGGTTATGATGACGTTATT
>MDTC01248177.1_pt1 | contig 10664 bp, 6 predicted proteins | sample 811181 | NCBI WGS metagenome assembly MDTC01 (sample SAMN05326644, study PRJNA326480) | marine metagenome | isolation source: seawater | place: Pacific Ocean: North | collected 2011 | reverse complement strand
TGGAGCTTACCAAGGTCGGTCTCCGCTTGATCAACGTCAATATTCAGGACATCACCGACGAGTCGGGCTACATTCAGGCACTTGGTCAGGAGGCTGCCGCCAGAGCCATCAACGAGGCGAAGGTCAGTGTGGCCGAACGGGAACGTGACGGCGAAATTGGCAAAGCCAACGCCGAGCGCGAGCAACGTGTTCAGGTATCCGGAGCTCAAGCCACCGCCGTGGAGGGTGAGAATCTCGCCAAGATCAAGGTTGCCCAATCCGATGCCCAACGCCGCGAGCAGGAAGCGGAGGCCGAACGTCTCGCTGCCGCCGCCGAGAAGGTGAAGGCCGCCCAAGCTCTCGAGGAAGCCTATGGCTTCGAGGAAACCGCGGAAAGGGCTCGAGCCAAACGAGAACAGGCCACCCAGCACGCCAACATCGTGGTGCCCGCTGAAATCGAGAAAGCCAAGATCGAGACTCTCGCCGAGGCCGACGCCGAAAAGACTCGCCGCCTCAAGAAGGGTGAGGCCGACGGTCTTCAGTCCGTTATGGAAGCGGAAGCCCGTGGTACCTTGGCTGCCCTCCAGAGCAAGGCCCAAGGTTTTACAGACATCGTGCGTGCCTCCGGCGGAGCGGACCAGGCCACTCTGCTCCTCGTAACCGAGCAACTGCCCCAGTTGATTGAGGAGCAGGTCAAGGCTATCTCCAATCTTAAGATCGATTCCGTTACTGTTTGGGATTCAGGCAAAGGCGCTGGGGGCAAGAACGATACAGCCAACTTCGTCTCCGGATTAGCAGGAGCTCTTCCACCGCTTCATCAGCTCACTCGCAACGTCGGCATAGAACTCCCCGAATTTCTGGGGAAACTAACCGACAACCCGAGCGAAGCCGCCCAAATTCTCGAGAAAGCCAAGAGCCAGCCGCCGGCTGAGCAGACAGCAACTGAGGAACCAGCTGGGCAGGAATAGTTTGCGAGGGGTCGGTTTTCGGAGCCCCTCAAGTTTCCCGCAATTCCTCGAGAAGCTCCTCGTCCAAGTATTTTTTCACCGTGCGCCGGTCGATGCCTAGCCGGCGGGCGGTTTCCTCGTACTTGCCGGTCTGGGCGTAAACCAGAGTGACGTAACGGCGCTGAAGTTCATCCAAAGGCATCTTGCCGTTCGCGAGATCCTCGGCGAGATACTTGCCGCCGGTTCCAGCAACTTCGTCGGGATGGTACTCGCGGTGAATGAGGACGTTGCGCACGCATTGTTGGAGTTCGCGAAAATTGCCCGGCCAGTGGTAGTCGGGACCAAGTTTACTTTTGATCCAGGAGCAGGTTTCGTCGGCCAAGGCAGGGCCTTCGTCCGGTCCCGCCACCCGATCCGCGACAAAGCTCACGAGGTGATCCAGTTCACCGGGCGAACCTGCCAGCACTTCAGACAGGGCAGGTGTGCGGATACGGTTGGCGCAGAGACGGTAGTAAAAATCTTCTCGGAAGCGCCCAGCTTTCATTTCCTCCGCGAGATCCCGATTTGTGGCGGCCATTACCTTCCCTTCGAAGCGGATGGGTTTGACGTCTCCGAGTCGCTGGAAGCGACGGGTTTGCAGGACGCGCAGGAGCTTCACTTGGGCCTCGGGTTTGGTCTCGGTTATTTCATCCAGGAAAACTGATCCGTGTGGCCCACAGGTTTCAAAGTAACCCTTTCTGTCCTGCAAGGCGCCGGTGAAGGCGCCTTTGGCGTGCCCGAAAAGTTCGGATTCCAACAAGGTCTCCGATAGGGCAGAGAGGTTTATGGGGTGGAAGGCGGCGAGGAAATCGGCGGTGAACCTTCCAGTTTTTTCGTCGAATGGAATGAAGCGCGATAGACCGATGGCCCGGGCCACCAACTCTTTGCCAGTACCTGACGGTCCGCTGATCAGGGTGGTGACGTCGCCCATGCGTCCGTAGAGAGACCGTTGGTAACGGAGCATGTCGTGGGTGAATATGGATTCCCAGACGCGAGCCCTCAGCGCCTCTAGGGCGGAACTGGTTCCCACGATGGCGTCAAAAACATGAAAAAAGGCCCGCCTCACTTGAAAGAAAACGGCAAAAAGGTGGGTGGCGGAATAATCGGGGGGCACTAAATTTTCATTCGCGGGGAAGAACCAGGCGAAACGTTCGGCGAAGTCGCCAAAGAGAGAACCATGGTCTTTTTGGTCTGCTTCCACGGCGTGGGCTTGCTCGATTTTCCCAATGAAGGGTTCGCGCACCTCGTCGAAAAGCGCGAGGAAAGCAAGGTCTCGGTAGAGGGCGAAGTCGCGGGCGGAAAGCTTGCCTTTTCCCCGTTGCGCCAAAATCGAGGAACGTGCCTTTTCAGCGAATTGGGCGGCGATCCCAAGTTTGGCCAAGTTTGGGCTGAAGAGTCGACGCCGTCCACTCGATTGAGTGGAAACTGGTTTCTCGTAGGCGTCCCCAAGGATGGAGCGTTCCACTTCCTGCCGTGTCGGTGTGAAGGGATTGCAAACGAGGAGGGCGGAGAGGTTTTCGGCGATTTCGCGATCGGCGGACGTGAAAAGCTGAGGCATGACCAGTATTCAAAGACTAACTGAACAAAGAGAGCAAGGAAAACGTACGTTAAGCGCAATGCAATATACGTTTAATGTCATTATAGTGAGTCATTTTTTGACTATGGAGGGTGAGCTCCTATGGGATGAAATACATTAAACGCTAATATATAGATATTTATGAAAAATTAATGTTTCTATTCCTAATTTGGCGCAAAACAGGCGAACAGGGATAGGCATGAAAACAAAAAAACCACCTGTTGAAGAGAAGGAATTGGGCGAACGATTGCTGGGAGGAACGATGCCTCGCTCGTTGGCTCGGTTCACGAAATCCTTTTTACGACTTCCGCAATTGAACGAAATCTATCGACGAGCGGAATCGAGAATCCACGAACCGGGAGACGACGAAACCATTTTCGAAGCCATCTTGGAAACTTTGGGTTCCCGTTTGGAGGTTTCCGAGCAAGACTTGGCCCGAATTCCCCGGGAAGGTCCCTTGCTGGTCGTGGCGAATCACCCTTTGGGCGGTTTGGACGGATTGGCTCTCATGAGCCTGATCACACGAGGTCGACAAGATTGCAAACTGCTGGCGAATTCCATTTTGGATCGTTTCGAGGCGTTTCAGCCTTGGGTGTTCTCGGTGGATGTCCTGGGAGAGGAAAACGCTTGGCGCAAGAACGCGTTTGCCTTGAAGGAAGCGGCTCGCTGGATGAGGAACGGAGGTTGCTTGGCGGCTTTCCCGGCCGGACAGGTCTCGAATTGGAGGTGGAGTACTCGTTGCGTGTCCGACCGGGCATGGAATCCGGCAGTCGCGTCCTTGGCGAAATTAACCAATGCCACCGTGACCCCGGTTTTTTTCGAGGGGCGAAACAGTGCTTGGTTTCAAGGAGCCGGATTCGTACATCCTCGCCTGCGCACCCTGCTGCTGGGCCGAGAGTTGTGGAATTGCCGTGGGACGGCGGTTCGGGCGAGGGTGGGCGATCCCATCCCGGCTTCTCAAGTGAGAAACTTTGCAAACGTAGAGGAATTGAATGATCATCTGCGACTCAGGGTGGAGGCTTTGCGGGGCACGGCGAAACAACCGGTCCGAAAAATAGAGGAGAGAACTTTTGAGGCTCTCGCCAAGAACCCTCCGCGAGAGGATATAGCACGGGAAATAAAGAATCTGCCTGAGGATGCCGAACTGGCCCGCAAGGGGGATTTCGTGATCTATTCGACCCAAACCTCGAACATCCCGAACGTCATGTGCGAGATTGGTATTCTCCGCGAAGTGACTTTCCGTGACGTGGGGGAGGGGACGGGCAAGAGCATCGATTTGGATTCCTTCGACGAGTACTACCACCAATTGTTCGCATGGGACGAGAAGGCCAAGCAAGTCGTTGGAGGTTACCGGTTGGCGGTGGTCGACGAGGTGCTTCGGGAAAAGGGTCGGAAGGGGCTTTACGTGCCCAGTTTGTTCTCCGTCCGGAAGAGTTTCTACAAGGGAATGGGGTCCGCGGTCGAATTGGGGCGATCGTTCATTCGACCGGAGTATCAGCGAAAGTTCGCCCTGTTGGGCTTGTTGTGGCAGGGGATCGGAGAATTTCTCAACCGACGTCCAGATTGTTGCGTACTTTATGGCCCCGTCAGCATATCAGCTGATTACGCTCCGGTTTCACGCAACTTGATGGTGCGTTTCCTTCGCCGCAAGGAATGGTCTCCCAAACTAGCCAAGTCGGCTCGGGCGAAACACCCGTTTCGTGGTTCGAACCTGCCGATTGCCTTGAAACGTTGGTTGCGTGACGAGGGACGCAGCATAGCGGAAGTTTCTGCTGTAGTGTCCAGTGTCGAACCGGATGGAAAGGGTGTGCCCGTGCTGGTGAAGCATTACCTGAAGTTAAATGGATCTTTCGTCAGTTTCAGCGTGGACCCGGATTTCGAAAACTCTCTCGATGGCCTCATTGTCGTGGACATGCGTGACATGAGTGATGCTCACCTTGGACGTTATTTTGGAGAGGAGGGCATGAATCGAATGATTCGCGCTCGGGCGGTAAGAAACCTTGAACAAAACAAACAGCAAGAAAGGACAAAATAATGAAGACTCGAAACATTGCAGCAACAAGCTTGATCCCTTTGGCGATCATTCTGCTATTCGGTGGGTGCAACTCGCGATCGATTTCGAACGTGGGAGGCCGTTATGGCCATGGGAGTGGGTACCAAGGTGAATTGAACGAACTCTCGGTGCTGGGTGTACGAGTCAACGAGGAAGTGACCGACCAAGAGATCGCTGCGGCGCTTGTCGCTCGGGAGCAAACGCCCGTGGAACTGGAGAGGGGAGACGTTCTCGCCGTCATACAATCCGGGGCTCGTTTTCCCGACAAGGAAATGGTCGATCCGCTGGAATCTCTCGCCAAGGTCGTTCCCTTGTCAGGTGTTCCGCCGGAGGAGCAAGGTTTGAATGGCGAGGAAAGAAAGAAAAAGGATCATTTGCACATCGACAAATCCTTGCGCATGGCCGCAGCGAAAGGCGGAGCCAACAAGCTGCTCGTTTATTGGGGCATTCTGGAATCGGCGTCCGAGCCGGAGCAGGCCGCCAAGCAACTTTCGTGGGTGCCCCTTGCCGGTCGAATCATTCCGGACGAGATCCAGCATGTCCAAATACGCGTGAAGGCGGCTCTCATCGACGTGGCCTCGGGTAATTGGACCTTGATTCGCACCGAGCCCTTGCAGGACAAGCGAATGAGTTCGCGGCTGACCCGGGAAAGCTCCGACCTCAAGCAGGTTCTCGCGCTCAAGGAGAAAGCCTACGGCCAATTCGCGAACGACTTGAAGGTTCGTTTCCTGAATTGAACCCATAACCGTGTCTTCGCTCACTATTTTATGTTCAACGCCATCTGTCAGGAATTTTGCGAGTGGGTCTGCCACTTCAACGATAGAACCCACGTGGTCATGGAGACTCAATATTTCACGACTCTCCTCCAGCGACTGCTTCCTCACGGTTACGTTTGCGAGTTAGTATCACCCATGTGTGAACGCAGCGGATTCTGCGACGCAACGTTCACGAAGGTCACTCGGGCGACGTAGTCAATCGGGATCGGATTTCGGGCTGTCCAAGTGGCCGAGGTTGCGTTCCGGAGCGATCAAGTCGCGGACGCGTTGCTTGAGGGTCTTTACATCCGGAAAACCACCTTCGCTCTTGCGGCACCAGACGAGGGTTTCGTTCATCTCGATCTGGAAGATGCCTGCGGTTTCATGGTCGGGTGACAGGGCGACCTCGCCGATTTCTTCGGAAAAGGTGCTCAGCAATTCCTGGGCCATCCAGCAGGATCGCGGCAACCACTTGCACCGTGGACAGTAACGGATCAAGATTTTCGGCAAGACGTCGTTCATGATTCAATCTTTTTCCGTAACACAAAGATTGCGCGCTCGAAATAACGAAGCTAAACTTTTTTTCATGTTTGGAAAAAAGGCAAATGTCTTCGCAGCTTTGATTTTCTTGGTCCTTTCAACCAAAGGAATTGCGGCCAAGGAATCCTTTTCATCCGAAAACCTCGCCTTCTTTGAGTCCAAGGTTCGGCCTCTTTTGTCGGAGCGATGTTACCAATGCCATTCCCATAAATCGAAGAAATTGAAGGGCAATCTCTTCCTCGATAGCCGAAAGGGAGTCTTGCAGGGCGGAACTTCGGGTCCGGCGATCAAACTTGGAGACGCTGCGGGAAGTCTTCTCATCCAAGCGGTTCGCCACCTCAACACCGATTTGGAAATGCCGGCCAAGTCGAAGAAACTTTCGGTTCCCGAAATTGAAACCTTGGAACGTTGGGTGGCGCTTGAGGCTCCGTGGCCGGACGAACCCGAACCTTCCGGAGGGAATCCCAGGAGAGGATTCAGCGTGGAGAAGCGGAGGGCGTCGCACTGGTCTTGGGAATCGGTGATGGAGCCCGCCTTGCCGCAGGTGAAGAACGAGGAATGGAGCAAGCAGCCCATCGATCGCTTTATTCTCGCCCGCTTGGAAGAGGCGGAACTTCATCCCGCGGATCCCGCGGATCCTCGAACTCTCCTCCGTCGGCTTACCTTCGATTTGCGGGGAATGCCACCCTCACCTCAAGAGGTGGAGGCTTTCCTCGAGGACAATTCTCCCAATGCCTACGAAAAGGTAATCGATCGCCTTCTCGATTCTCCCCAGTACGGCGAGAAATGGGCTCGTCACTGGATGGATCTCTTTCGCTACGCCGAAAGCCGTGGACACGAGTTCGACTACGATGCGGCCAATGCCTTTCGCTATCGCGATTACCTTATTCGGGCTCTCAATGCCGACGTCCCCTACAACCAATTCGTGGCCGAGCACGTGGCGGGAGATCTGCTCGACGAACCGCGCCTGCATCCTGAGACGGGCGCCAACGAGTCTGTCCTCGCCACCGGTTTTTGGTTCTTGGGCGAATGGATTCATTCGCCCGTCGATACCCGACAAGACGAGGCCGACCGCTTCGACAATATGCTTGGGGTGTTTTCAAAGAGTTTTCTTGGACTGACCGTATCTTGCGCCCGCTGCCATGATCACAAGTTCGACGCTATTTCAACCAAGGACTTCTATGCCTTGCAGGGGTATCTCCAGAGTTCCGGGTATCGGCAAGCCCGCTATGAGACCATGACCCACAACGGGCGCATAGCTCGCCAATTGGACGAACTCGAACGAACCTCCGGCATGGTCAAGAAAGTGTCTTCCGCATTGGCTTCCGGTTCCGCTGAAGCAGTCAAGTACATGTTGGCGGCAGGAAGGATTCTACGTGGAGAGGTGGAGCAAGATGAAGATTTGCTCAAGGAAGCGCTACCAACCGTCGGGGAATCCATAATATTCGCGGATTTCGAAGATGGAACTTACGGCAAATGGCTTTCCACCGGGACGGCCTTCGGGAAAGGGCCCGTCACGATGCAGACCAAGGCTCCATACCAGAAGGACGTTCGTCCTCAAGGAAAATTTTTCGTCAATTCCCACAACGTTCGCAAACAGGGTGAAGGCGATGACGACCTCGGCACCTTGACCAGTCCGCGGTTTCAAATCCAGCGCGATTACGTCACTTTTCTCATAGGCGGCGGGTCCTACAGGAAGGAGACCTGCGTCAACTTGATGGTGGACGGCAAAACCGTCCTTTCAGCCACCGGCCGGAGCAGCAACACCATGCTCGAGAACGTTTGGGACGTGCGGCGATGGAAAGGTTCGGAGGCCCGCATTCAAGTTGTCGACAAGCGCAAGGGAGGGTGGGGGAACATCGGCCTGGATCACGTTGTGTTCACCAACCAGGCAAAAGCAGCTTCCCCCGCTCCGGTTAAAGTGGGCAAGGATTCCGTTGCGACCCTTGCGAAAAAGGAAGCCTTGGACGCCAGTCGTTTGCAAGCTTGGGTGGATGCCTTGGCCCTCGCCCTTAAGACCAGCGACGACGTCATGGCTCCCGTGGCTGCCGCGCTTGCGAAGAAACAACCAGATTGGAACTCCGTCCGATCCGCCGCGGGTGATGCAGAGGCTCGTCGCTCTCGTTACTTGGAGTCTCTTGGCAAGCTGGACTTGGCGGTGAATTTCGCCACCCTTCCTCCTGGCGAATTCATGCAGGATGGCGTGACTTTCGGGCAACGTCCCAAACTGCCGGGCGATTTGCTTCTCGATGCCGAAGGCGGTCTCTCGGGCGTGGCCCGTTGGGGCATGGCTCGCCGCGAACCTGTTTGGCGAGGTCTCCGCATCGTGGACTCCGCCAAGGATTCGGGCAAGGGGCTTGGGTATTACCGGGCCGGCATCACTTTGCGGACAACCACTTTCGAGAACACTGCTGGCGACGCCCACTATCTGGTTCGCGGCAAGGGCAGGGCTTTCGCCGCGGTCGACTCTCACCGCATGATCAACGGGCCGCTGCACGGAAACGTTTCCATCAACGTGGGACGACCAGGCGAACTTTCCTGGACCACCCAAGACTTGAACAAGCGAGGCCAAACCTATCTCGGCCATCGACTGCACGTCGAGTTCACTCCCACCGATGGAGGCGATTTCGAGGTATTGATGGTCGATCTCTCCAACGAGGCGGGAGCTCGCAACGAAGTCCTTGCCTTTCTCAAGAACCCGTCCAATGCCTTGGTCGCTGGATCCGAGAATTTGGGCGAGGCTCCCACAAGGGAACGCTTGGCCGCCTTGGTTGCCAAGAACTTGAGTATCGCCGCGGACAAGCTTGCCACAGGTCCCTTGCCCGTGGAGTGGGCCCGGGTGGCCGATTGGATGGTTCGTCACAAGATTGCTTTTGGTATAGGCGAGTCGAACTTGGATGCCCGTTTTCTAGCTCGCCACAAGGAACTAGCCACGGGAATAAAGCGCGATTCCCGCACCGCGATGGCGATGCTGGATGGTTCGGCCGAGAACGAATACGTTTTCCTGCGCGGCAGCCACCTCGGTCGGGGGCCTGAATCCCCCCGTCGATTTCTCGAGGCCTTGGGGGGGGTGGAGAATCCTGCCCCGAAGACAGGAAGCGGTCGCATGGAACTGGCCCGCCAAATCATCGATTCGGAGAAGAACCCTTTCATCACGCGCGTTCTCGTAAATCGCCTATGGCATCATTTGTTTGGTCGCGGAATCGTCGCCTCGACGGATGATTTCGGAGTGCTGGGGCAGCCCCCCACGCATCCTCAATTACTGAATCATCTGGCTGCTCGCTTGGTGGCGAATGATTGGTCCGTGAAGAAAGTGATCAAGGAAATCGTGATGAGCCGAACCTACCGAATGAGTAGCAAGGCGATCGCTTCCGTGGAAGAGAAGGATTCAGCCAATCTCCTGTTGCACCGCGCGAACGTGAGGCGGTTGCAGGCAGAGACCATCCGGGACTCCCTTCTCTTTCTTTCGGGTCGACTCGACAGCAAGATGTATGGCCGCCCCGTCCCCATCTACCTTACCGATTTCATGCAGGGCAGAGGCCGCCCGGGTCGCGGTCCTTTGGACGGGAACGGAAGACGCAGCGTGTATCTCTCCGTTCGGCGTAATTTCCTTTCCCCCTTCATGCTGGCGTTCGACACGCCTTCTCCCTTCAACGCCGTGGGGCGGCGCACGACATCCAACGTCCCGTCCCAGGCCCTTATTCTCATGAATGATCCTTTCATCGTCGAGCAGGCGACCCTATGGGGCAAGCGTCTGCGCACTCAGGCAGTCGAGGCTACCGAGCGAATGCAACTATTGTACGAGTCGGCATTTGGTCGTCCGCCGACCGACTTGGAGAAGGCCGCCATGCTCACCTTTCTCACTGGACAAGCCAAACTTCATGGCGTCAACGAGGATCATGATTTGCCTTGGAAGGATTTGGCGCATGCGGTCATCAATGCCAAGGAATTCATCTTCTTGAACTAGGAAACCATCATGAAACGTCATCACTGCGGCAGATTTCGAAATGCGCCCACCACGCGGCGTGAAATGTTGAGGAATTGCGGAATGGGCTTCGGCGCGACCGCCCTTTCGGCCCTGTTTCGGGACAACGCGTTCGCAGGATTGGACTCGGCGGGAAGGGATCGGCACGAGGCTTTCGATCCCCTCAAGCCTCGCCAACCTCATTTCCCTCCCCGAGCCAAGAACGTTATCTTTCTTTACATGGATGGTGGAGTGTCGCACGTCGACACTTTCGACTACAAGCCCATGCTCGACAAGCACAACGGCGAGGATCCGCACAAGCTCATGAAGGTGCGCCCAACGCAATTCAACAACATCGGGAAAATCCTCGCGAGCCCGTGGAAGTTCAAGAACTACGGAAAGAGCGGCTTGCCCGTAAGCGACTTGTTCCCGAACGTGGGGGCCCACGCGGACGATCTTTGCGTTCTTCGTTCAATGACCGTGACTTTCTCCGAGCACACCAACGCCAATTATTTCCTCCATACCGGGTTCGGTTTGCAGGGGCGTCCCAGCATGGGGGCCTGGGCGGGATACGGTCTCGGTAGCGAGAACCAGGACTTGCCGGGCTTCGTCGTGGTCAACGGCGGTCTCATACCTCCCGGTGGTTTGGACAACTTCAACTCGGGCTTTCTCCCCGCCGCCTATCAGGGAAGTGTGTTTCGGGCAGCTGATCCTCCCCTTGCCAATGTTCGCCGGAGCGATCCCAGCGATGCTCACCAGCGATCCAAACTAGAACTCATGCGCTCATTGGACGCGGAAAACCTAAAGCGGT
>MDTC01177118.1_pt1 | contig 10664 bp, 7 predicted proteins | sample 811181 | NCBI WGS metagenome assembly MDTC01 (sample SAMN05326644, study PRJNA326480) | marine metagenome | isolation source: seawater | place: Pacific Ocean: North | collected 2011 | reverse complement strand
CCAATGACGCTGTAATAGAAGCGAAGAAGGCAAAACCTGCTGAGACTTCTGAAGCAGTTTGAGTGATAAGATGAAACTTCTAATCGTCGACCTTTTGGCAGAAAGAAAAGCATTTGGTCAAGAAGGCGTTAGAGAAATTATTTCCCATTTTGATAATCCTGATGTTTATCTTTGGTCGCCTCACACTAGCGAGCGAGTGAAATATGATTTTGGAAAGGTAGTGGACAAACCGATAGATGCCGACTTCGTTGTAATCACTGGTTCTAGGCGTAATGTAAGTCAATGGGAACCTTGGATGGATGAGGTTGCCACACTTATCAAAGAAGTCGAAGTGCCTTTGATTGGAATTTGTTTTGGTCATCAAATAATTGCAGCATCATTGGGTGGTCAAGTAATTCGCGCAGATAATCAAAGTCAACTTGTCACCTCGGTTAACTATGATGATGGTAGTAAAGTAGACGCACTATTTACTCACCAAGACCATGTCATAGATGCTGGGGAAATGGAAGTTATTGCCTCCTCTGAGCACTGTGCAATAGTGGCCTGTAAACACCCTACAAGAAATATTAGGACGGTGCAATATCACCCAGAAGCAACAACAGAAGTGATATCTAAGGCGGTTGAATTTGGCGATATGACAGTTGAAGAATCAAAAGTATTTGACATGTCAAAGGAATTGATTTCTCTCAAAGATGCATTACTCTGAGTCAAGAATTTTATTTTTGATATCAAATTCAAACGAGCATAATGCCATTATCAAACCAATGAATAATCCATATTCGGCATATGCTGCTACATTTATCGCTGGTTGAATTGAATTTAATGTAAACAAAGTATCCCCTTCAAGACCAAATTTTTCTAAATCTTTGACTGCTCGAATAACACTTTGAGTCATAATTATGAATGAAATAAGAGAAATAATCATGCCCCTAATACGAATTTTCTTTCCTTTTACATTGGCATTAGGAAGCGAAAGATGGGCCATCAGTGCCCAAACCATTCCTCCTTGAAATACATTTGAGGCTGTTAATACGTGTAAAGCAAGATAGTCATACATATTTGCAAATGACATTATTATCAAATTCACTCCAGTAAATAAACCACAAATCAAGGCGATATGCATTAGTTTCCTTCGGCCGTCATTTCTCATCGAATACCACATCCTGTAGGCAAATAATATCTGAATTAGTCCTGCACAACAAAATCCAATTGTGAAAATCCACCTTTCTAAGCCAGGGTAATCTGCTTCGGAAATAAAGATTGGAAATGTTCTAAAATTTCCTGAAAGGATATGCACAAGCATAGCCATTGGAACGGTAATTGCGGGTAATAACCATGCGATTCGAGCGATTGTTAGATCGCTAAATTCACTTGAACCGATTTTAACCCCGTAGTCTAAATTCTTCAAATTAATCGCCTTAACCAATCCTAGACGCTCTCATGTATAACCTTCAAGTGAGGTGGCTAACACCACGCATTGAGTCGAATGCCATTACGCCTATACGATACCCTCAGGAAAGACAAAGTAGACTTCACTACTATGGAACCTGGGAAGGTTTCAATGTATGTCTGTGGAGTAACTGTCTATGACAGGTGTCACCTTGGCCATGCACGCTGTTACTTGGCATTTGATTTGATTCACCGATGGCTTGAGTTCTCTGGATTCGATGTTCATTATGTACAAAATTTCACAGATATTGATGATAAGATCATCAATCGAGCTAATGAAATTGGAGGAGATTGGCGTAAATTAGTCGATGAAAATATTGCTGCTTACTATGAAGATATGGACGGGTTAAACATACTAAGAGCGGATGATTATCCAAAATGTACTGATTATGTCGATGATATGATTCGAATAACTCAAGACTTAATCGACAAGGGAAATGCGTACCAAGCCGACGATGGAGTTTATTTCCACGTAGAATCTGCACCTGAGAAGTATGGACTACTAACCGGACAGAATATCGAGGCAGTTCGTTCAGGTGCCGGTGGTAGAGTTGAAGGAACTGGTTCGAGTAAAAGGGATCACAAAGATTTCGCACTTTGGAAGTCAGCCAAGCCGGGAGAGCCGACATGGGATTCTCCTTGGGGTCCAGGCCGACCTGGATGGCACATCGAATGTACGGCTATGTCAATGGATTATTTTGGTGCTCAGTTCGACATTCATGGAGGCGGTCATGACCTTAGGTTCCCGCATCACGAAGCAGAAATTTTCCAAGGCGAGTGTCATACAGGATGCAGTCCAGTAGTTCATCATTGGTTGCACAATGGATTTGTCAATATCGATGGCGAGAAAATGAGTAAATCACTTGATAACTTTTGGACGATAAGAGATATTCTTCAACAAATCGATGCGATGGTTTTGAGATTTGCACTTATCAATGCCCATTATCGTTCTCCAATCGACATGAATGAAACCCTTCTGAAAGATGCTGAAAGGAATTATAATCGTGTATTAGAATGTTATATTGATTCACTAAAAGCAATGACTTCTAAGTCACCAGTATCTCTTCCAAATCCTGATATAACTTCATCTCAACCATTGACAAAATCACTTGCAATGCTCGAGAAAATGGGTGAAGGATTTGCTAAAGCCATGGATGATGATTTCAATTCTAGAGAAGCTGTAGCCAAAGTTCTTGGCGGTGTTAGAGAAATTTCAAAGACATTATCGAGTGGACTTGATGCTAAAGACAAAGATGCATTTGCTCACTATAGTGTAGAGTGGCTAGAGGAAACTGCAGGCATGGTTCTTGGAATCTTACCGACACGGGAATTTGCTCTATTAGAACCAGAAGAAGATCCAAGAAAAGAGCAAATTGCTTCTAAGGTTGAAGACTTATTGCTAGAAAGAAAGCAGGCTAGGGATTCTAAAGATTGGGCTAAGGCTGACCAAATCAGAGACCAACTTACAGAAATGGGAGTCGTAGTTGTAGATACAGCGGACGGCCCTACTTGGGATTTAATCTGATTACAATCACTTTTTCTTTGGCGGTGGCGCCAATTCAGGAAGTTTAGGAATAAATGATTGCTTTTCTTCCATCTCTGCAAGGAACTCATCAAGACTGATGACTCCGTCACCATTTGCATCAAACGTAGTCATCATTGCATCGATATCCTTTACCTTGATATTGCCTTTTAGGATTCCAGAAATCGCTGTTCTAAGTTCACGTCTAGAGACAAAACCATCCGAGGTTTGGTCAATCTTTGCAAACATTCGTACAGCAGAAAGTCCAGCACTCTTCATTGCATTAGCAACCTTTTGCTTAGTTTCATCACTTTGACTGGCATCTACAGTTTCACTGCTGGTTGAATCTTCCTCGACCGAAGCGGCTGAATCATTAACATTCTCTTCTGCCTCAGGTTCTGGATTTTCATCATCCCACATCTTCTCAATTACCGCTTCTCCAGATTCTAGTAAGTCATCACCACTGGTTTTTCCAATAATGAATAGAGCAAACATCATTCCAATCACTATAACTGCTAAAATTAGCATCAATTGGCGCTTAGTATTTTCTTCAGCCTCACTTTCATCAGTAAATTCATCATCATTTTGACTACTAGGTGCGTTAGGTTCTTGATTAGTATTAGTATCAGTATTGTCAGTATTGCCAGTATTATCAGTTCCACTGTTATCATCAGGTCCTGGTAGAACAGTATTACCGCCTCCATTGTTATTGTTGTTTGAAGTATCATCTGGAAGTTGAACATTGACATTCACTCTATCACCATTTACCATTTCTATGTCATAGTAATTATCGTATAATTTACTTAGGTCAATATGGTAATTAGCATGGCTTGATCTGTTGATTACGTCGAAGTAACGGTCATCACCAGTTGTGTAAATAGGGTCTAATGTTAGATTCTTCAAGTGATTTACTTCATCTTTATAATCGCCATCAAATGTTGTTCCTAGCCAAGCATTGATGTCAGCGTCATTCATGCCATCGACATCGGCCCAATTTGCTTTGATGTCATCAAATTCATTACGCATTGCCATTGCAAGTCCAGACTCGATTTCCTGGAAGGTTTGAGAACCATCGACTTCAGTCATTGAAGTGATATCGACGGCCTTTTGGAAATCAGTTCCATTTAGGTATTCCCAATCATCACCTTGTAGTTCTTGCATAATATCAACATCGCCAAATACGGCCTTTCCTTGTATAACAGTCAAACTAATATCCGCATCTATTGCTTCAATCAAGTTTCGATATGGGTCTTCATGGAATGTATCAATGACTACCAAATCAGCATATAGGTCTGCTTTGACTTGACCAACAAAATTACTCCAACCTGTCGCAGCAGCAGGATTTGAAGTAACCATCTGTGCTAATTCATAGTTTGAGAAGTGATTGTTTAAAATTTCAGTATTCCATAAATCTGCAGTCTTTAATTCGTGCAGATTACTCTTGGAACCGCTAGGCCCCCAATCAGGAGCAAGTGAAATTCTAACGCCAGCATTATCTGCTTCAACTACATCTGTGGTATCTCCGTAAAGGAGTAGGTTGGATAATGGCGACCAAATCAAGTCAGCATTTACCGCTGCCATCTTGTCGAATTGACTTCTGTCAAGTCCAGTTCCATGTATTACCATTGTTTGTTCTTGAACCAGTCCTTTGGCAAATAAATCATCAAATTCTTGCTTACTTGAAGAATCTACTCCCTCGGATAGGTGAATAAACCAAGCCTCGAGGTCTCCATCTGCCATATCATCTATTTTGGCTTGTGAATTGTATGAGTTTTCATTCCAAGAACAAACAGCACATGTTTGGACATTATCTTGTCCGAAATTATACAGTTCTACATTACGAGCTAGAATACTATCCCATGCTTGTGTTCCTGAACTTGGAGAGCCTTGAACAGCTGTAACTCCACCGGCTACAAGTTGAACTTCAGCATATTTCATTTGTTCACTTGCCATATCCCATCGGTCTCTGTCTTGGACATTATTCTTCATCCATGTAATACTTGGACCATAATCCCAGTTGTCGCCCCACTGGTATCTATTGGTGTATCCGCCTTCTTCAGAACGTTGGTTTGTGTTTAGGTGGACATTGAAGTCCCACAATGGAATATGATTGTAGTGCATATGGTTGTGCAAGTCAATTAAACCAGGATAAATTGTTCCATCTGTTTCGATTATTGGTACATTAGAGAAGTCAACACCAGCAGGGGGTTGGTCAGCAGAAGACCAAACGCCAGTTATCTTTCCATCTCTGACCATTACATTTCCTTGATTGATGACACTGGTTTCGCTTTCCATAGTAACTACTCTTCCTTGAAGAAGGAATGCTCGAGAGGAATCTGTATTGGATACTTTGAAACATTTAACGATATTTTGTGCTACTGTATATGTGCCGTTATCATTAGGCCCCCAACCTGGTGTTGGAGTAACTTTTACTAGATCACCATTTGAATCTTCGACATATGATTTACCATAAGACGAATCATATGCAGGGAACGTCATTGTATTTACGGCATTTCCCGAGTCATCGCTAATAGTAACGGTTTCACCGTCATAGTAACTAAGATCTAAATCCGAATCTGCTCTAAATACAACAATTCTTCCATCTGCAGAGATGTTAGTGTTCCAAGCCAATTGACAAGGAGGGCTACCACTTGTAGTGGACAAAACCCAATCAGATACATCGACTGTTGCATCACCTGAATTCCAAATTTCAATGAATTGGTCACTATATTTTCCATAATCTCCATCGCCATTCCAATCTGTTGCATTGTATACATTCATATTACCTGAAGTTGAGTTTGAAACTAAATTATTAGGGCTGACAAGTAGTTCAGAAATTACTATGTTTCCTGCTCTACCATTAGCCATATTTTGTTCGTCGTCATCGAGTGACGAAGCAGATAAAGACCATGGGGCTAAAATCATTATTGCGAGTATTGCTATGGTCACTAAGGGTCTGCGCATTATGTGGCCTCGATGGGGTAGCACATGAATTAAACGGCTCGCCGTTTTTTGTATCGATGACATGATAGACCCTATAGATAGGGAGGGATTCATGGCTACTTTAGAAATCTCAGAACCTATGTTTGCAGAAACTATTGAATCGAATAAATTGGTTATACTCGACTTTTGGGCTGAATGGTGTGGGCCTTGCAAAGCATATGGCCCAGTTTATGAGAAGGTCTCTGAAGAATTCCCAGATGTAGTTTTTGGAAAAATCGATACCGAGGCACAACCAGAACTTGGACGTTTATTCAATATTAGGTCGATCCCTACAACGATTGCATTCAAAGAGGAAATTGGAGTTTTTATGCAACCAGGAGCATTACCTGAAGACGCTCTTCGCGATTTAGTAAATATGCTAATAGGTCTTGATATGGACGAAGTTCGTGAAGAATTAGCAAAGCGAGAACAAGAAAAAACCGAGTGATTAGCATAGTTCATCAATGCGATGAGTTCAAGAATTAACGATGTTGGCATTACAGCATGGACTTCCGCCCATGGCTGATTCTTTTGGTTATGCTTAGCGCAAGCCTTTCGGGTTGCTTAGGTGAAGACGAAGCCATGGATTCGATGGATGTTGAGGATAATTTCTATCCAGAGCCATGGGATAGAGCAGGCCTTGAGTATGAAGATAATGATTCTTTTAGCCGTGTTTCAATGTCGGGACTTTACGAGATAGGCGAAGTTCAGTCGATTTATGTTCCAGTACCGTCCATTACTGCGGCAGATGGTGGCGCAGGTGTTACCGGTGGCGCTGAAGTACATCTTGGATTGTGGCTTCCAGTCATCGAAGGATGCGATTACACCGCTAGTAATCTCTCCGAAGAATGTAAAGTTCCAGTGATTTCAGAGGTTGGACCTTACTATGATGACGGTGATGTTTCCGCAACCACTCCTGCAGACCGGCTTGGTCGCTTCCTAATCGAGAATTATGTTCCTCATGGATACGGTGTTGCTCAAGTCTCAGTATTTGGCACCGGTAACTCGAATCATTGTATGGATTTGATGGGAACTGATGAACAAAGAGGGATAGATGCTGCAGTTTCATGGCTTGGAGAGCAACCTTGGTCAAATGGTAAAGTTGGTATGATTGGCAAGTCATATGATGGTAGCACACCTTGGCAGGCAGCAACATTTGGTAACCCGTATCTTTCAACAATAGTTCCTATGTCTGGTCTAATTGGAGTTCATGAATTAATGTGGAGAAATGGAAGCATGGAAGCACGTGGCATGATAATGCACAATGGCGTTTACGGCTCATTTGGAATTGATGGCGATGCTGGTGATGGTGAAAACTTGTGTGAAGGTTATGTCGAGGGTTATGTTAACGGACCACTTGCTTATCAAACTGGAGGAATGGTTGACTATGCAGGCAATACCTATTGGACAGAACGTTCATTTTTAGACCGAGTCGTTCAAAACTATCAAGGCTCAGTTTACATTATTCAAGGGATGCAGGATTGGAACGTAGATCCTCACATGGCGTTCCCTACTCACCAAATCATGGAAGAGGCTGGAATTGAAGTTAAGACTCTTGCAGGACAATGGGCTCATGATTATCCAGACCGAGTTTCAGGTCATAGTTCACAAGGTTCAGGAGAAGGCGCAGAGGCTTATCCATATACTCTAAGATGGGACTGGGCAGATGAGATGCTTTACTGGTTTGATTGGTACTTGAAAGGCGAAGGTAGAGAGCCAACATTGGGTGTAGAGATGCAAGATAACCGAGGTGGATGGCGATTTGAATCGACATATCCTGCACTTGATACCGAGTATCTTGTAATCAATGGAGCTGAAATGATGCCAGATGGTGAAGCGATTTCTGCCTTTTCAACTATTACTATGACATATGGTCCATTCGAGGAAGACATCTACATTGCAGGTATGCCGACATTCCACATTCCTGTAACTCCAAGCACTCTCAATGGTGCTCATGGTTATTTGGAAATGAGAGATGATAATGGCATGAGACTAGGCCATGCTGTCATGGATTACAGATTCCATGCTGGTGGTCGTGATGGACAAATAGCATTGATTCCTTATGTTGAAGTAACTGGATACATGGAATTTATGCCGATGGATGTCTTCCTTTCAGCAGGAGAATCAATTACCATATTAATGACTCAAACTGGGCAAGATTACGTTCCTTCCTCCTCTTCAGTTGGAGGATATTCAATAGATTGGGATGAATCCACTCTGACTTTGCCAATCGTTAAGAGAACATGCGATGACTTATTCCAAGCCCCAATGCAAGATTATGGCAATCCTGAAGACGGACTTAGAACGTGCTGAAATCTAATTTTCAAGCACTATTCTCTTAAGCCGATGACAAACAATTAGTCATATGGTGCTAAGTTTATTGCCAGGTGTTGGAGAAAGATTGGCTAAGAAGATTACAGATCATTTTGGTTCAGAACAAATTGCCATTGACTATCTAAAAGCAGGCGATATAGGCCGAATTGCCGAAGTTGAAGGTCTTTCACCTAAACGAGCATTATCCTTGGCCAGATGCGTTGCTGGCGATGATGGACAATTCCTTGCGACCAAAGAGTCGGTTAAATTACATCAAAAGTTAATTCAACAAATATCCGGTTTTGCAGCCTGTGCAGCAACTCGTGATAGAATGCAATTACTGACTCCGATAAGGGACATTACCACAAGGAGAAACAAAATAATAACTGCAATGGACTTTTTGGAATCATTTCCTCAAATTGAAAAAAACCTCAATTCATCATTTCGTAGTCTTGGGGCTACAAGAAATACCATCGAAAGATATCAGCGTGTTGTAGTTAGTCATGAACCAAGAGAACATTTGAAGAAATATTGCCGAGTTCTAACTCCTTCAGATAAAGAGACATGGAAGGATTATACAGTCTTCAAATCGGTAACATGGATTGGTAGCGGGGCTCCATCTCAAGTTCCCGATGGATGGATTGTCCTAGGTAGTTCTCCAAAAGATGAGGTGATACTTCCCGAAAGAACCCTTGATTGGTTCACCAATAATAAGCGAATATTAGAATGCTTATCCAGTACCATTAATTTGCTGAGGTCTGGCTCAATAGATCATGAATTCCTTGGATTGCTCAGTGAATCTACTACAGGTCTGTCGCAACTACCAGAATTACTCCAAATGCTATACGATGAGGGAGATATCGCAAAAGCAGAACAGGTCAAAGACCAACTTTGGCCATTTACTAAGAATCTTCAAAGTCAAGTTCACCAACAGGTCGAACAAGCCATGAATGATGCTAAGTTGGCACTTAGTGGCTCTGAATTACTTGAGGCACTCTCTGATGGTGCAGGCTTTCAACGTAAACTGAAAGAAGTAACAGGCCATGTAATCGATGAAGCAATGCAAGAGGCAACAAATCAATTTTCGGAGTTACTTCAAGGAACCGGGATTCGTAGTCCTCCAGTAATTTTTACGTCGGACTGGCCTGCTAAAATAGACCGCCAAGTAATAGATAGAATCGATTCAGCATTGGAAGAAAAACTCAAGGCACAACAAGCAGACCATGTCTATAATATGGCTAGGAAATTAGGGCCGCTGAAGAGCCTTTGTGAAGACAGTATTAGAAATTTAATCGAATGTGAACAATGGTTAGCAATAGCAAGATGGTCACAACACTATAATTGTACAATACCTGAAATTGTATCTCATGGAATATGGGTGGAAAATGGTAGGCATATCATGCTAGGACTCGAACCTGACCCTGTGACTTATGGCCTTGGAGAAGCGGCTCAAGAAGGCGATAAGCAGAATTTATCCTTACTAACAGGTGCTAATTCTGGAGGGAAAACCACTCTGCTTGAGTTACTTGCACATACTTGTATTCTAGCTCATATGGGTCTTCCAGTTCCTGCTGATAAGGCTAAAGTTGGTGGCGTTGAATCATTACACATCTTAGCAAAAGCAGGTGGTACACAGAGTGCAGGTGCTCTAGAACAAACCCTTGTTGAACTCGCTGATGTAGTTAGTGACCCAACTCCCAAATTGATACTTGCAGATGAATTGGAAGCAATCACTGAACCCGGCGCTGGTGCTAGAATCATCGCAGGAATGTTGTTGGCTGCGCGTTCACAACCTGAAACTTGCATGATGCTTGTTACTCATTTGGCTCCTGCTATTATCAAGGCATCACAATGTGATGATTTTAGAGTTGATGGAATTGAAGCAAGTGGGCTGGATGCTGACCTTGAATTGGTAGTGGACAGAACTCCAAAGCGAAACCATCTTGCCCGTTCAACACCAGAACTAATCGTCAAGCGATTAGTTGAACGAAGTAGTGGCCATGCAAAGCAACTATTCGGAGAAATCTTACAGATGTTTTAATCAGTAAGGTAGATTTAATTCAACTGCGAATAATGGATCTGGGTCTGTCGAATCATGGTATGCAACAATAACACCGCCATCAGATAGAATCCCTAATGACGCAAAGTCAAATCGGATGTCATTACCTGCACCTGAAGTAGAATCTAAATCTCCTTGTCCAATGTATGTGAATGTATCAGGAGACATATCTTCTGAGTATCCTCTTACGTGGAAAAGTGTGTCAACATCAGGACCACCAGCACTTTGGTATCTGACATTCAAAACAAATAGGTCTAATTCGCCATTGGCTTGGAATTCCCATTCCTCTATCTGTGAAGCCATATCTGACATATCATAGGTATAATTCTGCCATGATTG
>MDTC01117134.1_pt1 | contig 10664 bp, 7 predicted proteins | sample 811181 | NCBI WGS metagenome assembly MDTC01 (sample SAMN05326644, study PRJNA326480) | marine metagenome | isolation source: seawater | place: Pacific Ocean: North | collected 2011 | reverse complement strand
TGTTAAGCAGAAAAGAATCGAACCAATGAATCCTGGTGATATATTGGTGCTATTACCCAGTAGATCCAATCTTGAAGACCTCATGTTTAGACTTGAGGCCGCAGGTATTCCAGCGGTTGCCGATAAGGAGGGTAGTTTACTTGATAGGCCAGTGATTAGGCCACTATTGGGTCTGGTGGAATGGCTTGCAAGACCAAGTAGTCGTCATGCGGCTGCAATCGTGGCACGTTCCTGTTTGGTTGGATTGAACGACAATCAATTGCACGAATTTATTGGTAGTTCAGAATCGGGCGAAAATCTGTTTACTAGACTTTCATCATTACTTGAAGATAGTCCACACCGTTCACTAGTTGAGAGATGGGGGACTTATTCTGTACATGGCTCAATTCATGAAGCACTAAATACGACTTTGAATTTCAGTGACCTTCTTGTTGCACATCCAAAACCCTCGGAGAGAAATGATTCCGAAACTTTCCTTCGCCTAGTTGAAGAGCAATTGCAAAATGTTGGTGGCGATCCAGTACTCTTAGCTGATCGTTTGACCTACTTGTCAGGAATGGGTGGAAATGTTATTTCTGCATCGAGTACAGCATCTTCGGATTCGGTTCAAATAATGACAATTCATGGTTCAAAAGGGCTGCAACGTCGTTGTGTAATTGTCGGTGGGCTGTTTAGTGAAAGTCAAGGGAATATCAGTCATGATTTACGTGATAGAGTAATTGCTACACCAAGTTTGTTTGCATCTAATCCTCGTCCATGGTTATCAGATGGGAGTGTAGATAGTGGAATTTGGACATTTGCGAAAACTCTTCAGGAGGCTCAAATTCAAGCCGAAGCTCGTCGGTTGTTTTACGTCGCCTGTACTCGAGTCAAGGACTACTTGATTATTGCAGGTGGGCCGAATGACTCAATCTGGGATGGTAAACAGATATCGATGAAACCTCGCTCAACATCTATGCCAACCTTTGGACACATGTGGTTTGAGTCATTAGGATGGGAGCCTGATGCTGAGTCGAAGAGATACGAACTGATCCCTTCAACAGTTCCATTCCCTGTTTATCACAACGTATCGGAGTTAGGAGAACAAAATTCAATCTACAGTCCATTAGTTCGTTTGAATCGATTACATGAATCCTCCATGATTGCATTTGAAGATGTGGAAAACCCTTCCCAAGTAGCAGCCCCATCTCGAACCAGAACCATCCGAATTTCTCCGCACCAATTAGATACTGCATCAATATGTCCGAGTTGTTATTGGATGTTCATGAAAAAGGGAATTTCCCCCAGTAATCTCTCGTTTGATTCAGGGAAGAAAACTCTCGCTGAGAATGTAGGATTACCAGCGCCAAACGTGATTGGTTCTATCTTCCATCGGGTGGTTGAGGTAGGTTTAGCGAATCCGGGGATATCTGGGACACTGAGTGCCCCTCTTCCTGCACAATGGACACTCAAATCACCTGACTTGCTCAGTGATGAGGAAACAATTGATTCAGTACTATCTGAGTTATTGCCACCAGATGCAGATGCTGTGTCGATGAAAGAGTTGTTGAAACAAATGGCATCTGCCATTAAGAATGGCCCATTGGGCGAACTTACGAATGAGAAGAAATGGAATGGCGAAGAAATTGAGGGACTCAGAACTGAATGGCCATTTAGCCTAAAGTATGGAATTGATTTGGATAATGATGATACTATTTGGACTCCACATGGGCCACATAAACTCGCCAAGATCCAAAAATTTGTATTCTCTAGCAGTGGAATTGCTGATTTAATCCTCTGCACTAGGTTTGATGATGGCCGTGGAGCAATTCGTGCTGTCGATTTGAAGACAACAGCAGCGGCGCATCTTTTCTCTGGGAAAAATCATCCATTGCTGGAAGCAACAGGTGAAGAGAGGAGTCCGGCAGAACAAGAAATTCTAAACCACTACAGGATGCAATTAGCACTCTACACTTACGCTTTATTACAGCAAGAAAAGGCAAGAGAAAATGCAGGTATAACGAGCAGAGTCGTGCTCCCTCCAGCGATTCTTTCAGCAGTATCTGGGCGAATGATTGTTATGGATGAGGATGAGATGAAATCAGCTCTAGATGACTTAGACAAATTATTGCAGAATATAGCAGAATCTGTTTTGACGTATGACCAGCAAGGTAATATCAATTTAGAAAAATCTGGTTGTCATTGCAAATTCTCCACTAATTTACAAATAAGTGACACGGATTAACTGATTGCAGAAGAGTTTGTTTGAGAGCAGTCCTTTTGCTTTAGACCATTCTCGCAGTGGTATGAGCGACTTGGATTTCGCCGCTATCCACTCGTGGGTCGATGAACAATGGGAAAATCACGCGTTGGGCAGTTTGTCTGATTTCATCGAGATTCCAGCACTATCTCCGGCCTTCGATGAAAGTTGGTCATCCAACGGCTATCTTGATGCCACCATCGATTTGTTTCTGGATTGGTTGGGAAAACTACCCATGGAAGGAATGAGTTGCAATGTCCACAGAATAGAGGGGAGAACTCCAGTTCTCACAGTAACAGTCGAAGGTACAGGTGATGGCGAAGTACTATTCTACAGCCATTTAGACAAACAACCACCCTTTACAGGATGGTCTGAAGGTAAAGGCCCATGGAAACCGGTTAGAGAAGATCCATGGCTATATGGGCGTGGTAGTGTGGACGACGGATATGGCGGCTATCTGAGTATATTGGCAATATTGGCTCTCCAACAACATGGGATACCGCATCCTAAGGCAACTTATTTGATTGAAACTTGTGAAGAATCAGGCTCTTTTGATTTGCCAGCGTATTTGGATGAACTCTCAGAACTTCTTGGCACACCAGATTTGGTTGTAGTTATGGATTCAGGCGCAGGTGATTATGAGCGATTGTGGGTGACCACCAGTCTTCGAGGATTAGTTGGCGGCACTTTGAAAGTGAGTGTTAGTGAAGAAGGCGTTCACTCTGGTATGGCGGGAGGAATAATCCCCTCTTCTTTCCGAATTGCTCGTTCAATCATTAGCCGAATTGAGGATGAAGGATCAGGTCAAGTGTTGTTACCCGAGTTATCAGTAGATATTTCTGAAGAATTACGTGCAGAGGCAAACGGAATCGCTGATGTTTTAGGTGAAAAAGTGTGGACAGATTTACCTGCACTTGAAGGTGTAGAACCACAAACTCCTGGATTATCTGAAATTGTACTTTCAGGAAATTGGAGACCTTCGTTGTCAGTTACTGGTGCTGATGGCATGCCTTCGATCAAGAATGCAGGTAATGTACTGCGCACCCATACATCTCTGAAACTGAGCATGCGTATACCGCCTGGTGTCGATGCTGAACAAGCACAAGCGGCCATGTCTTCGGCACTTGAGAAGAATCCACCACATGGCGCACATGTTTCCTTTTCCACTGATGCTGCTGCAAATGGTTTTTCAGCACCACCAATGGAAGCAGTCTTTAGAAATGCACTTAATGATGCAAGCCTGGCTACTTTTGGTAATCCAATGCAGGTATTCTTTGAAGGCGGAACAATTCCATTCTTAGCGATGATGCAGGAAAAATACCCTAACGCAGCTTTCCTTGTTACTGGAAGTTTGGGACCTGGTGGTAATGCCCATGGACCAGATGAGAAATTGCATATTCCCGCTACCAAAGCAGTGACGACATGTTTAGCTGCAGCAATTGCTTCAATGAATTAAACCAATACTTTTGGGAACACGTAGTGTTCCCCGACATTCAATGCTCTTGGGGGAGCGGGTTATAAGACAGGGCAACCGGTGGCATGTCCCGAGGGATACTATGTCCGAAGAAGGTGGAGACTCAGGAACAGTCACTCCAGAACTGCGTATTCGGCAGTTGGAAGACCGTTTAGCAGAAGAAACTGAGCGTTTGGTAAAACTGTATGATGCATTCGAACAACAAGAAAAAGAGATTGTTGGTCTTAGAGCTGAAATCGAAGTTCTTGAGAAAGAAGCAATTGACAAGGAAATCGCTCGCGAAGGTCTCGATGCATTACTCACACAGAAAGATAACCGTATCCGTGACCTAGAGGTCGAAGGAACAACTACATCTCAAAGAGTGAAGCACCTTGAGCCCGCACTCGAAAAGATGGAAGAAAAGTACACTCGCGAGAAGGAAAGACTTGCCCGTGTATTCGAGATTGCAGAGGAACTCGATGGAGACCTCCGCCTCGCTGTTGCTGAAATGAAGGCACGTGATGATTGGTACGTTGACCATATGCAGATTTTCGAAGATCTAAATCGTGCGATTAAGACTCGTTACGACATGATTGAGAATGCTGTTGAGGCAGAACGCAAGTCTACTCATATGCAGAGAGCCCTCAAGGAACGCCTCGATGAAATTCTAAGCGCCCCTGAAGGCGAGGCAATCGCTATGGTCAAGGATATTGCAGAAGACTTGGATGACGATGGTGTCCTTAATCGCTCGAACGAAGAAGAGGAGTGAACCGGATGGGCGGCTTAGCCCGCGGGGGACTTTCTCCAACTCTCACATGGTTGTTCATGGGTTTGGCTGTTGAAGCCATTGCATTAATTGTCGATGATTTGGATGGACTCGCACATGTTGCCGGTATGCTTTGTTTTATCATGACTGCAATAGTTGCCAATTTTTATCGAGATCCTGACCGACCTATACCGAAAGATGTGGGTGTTATTGTTAGCCCCGCAGATGGACACGTAATGTTCGTAAAAAGAGAACGAGCAATTGGTCGCCGCCCTTCATCGGGAGAGGATTTTGAATCAGACGAATTAACAGGGGATTGGCACCTAGCACCTTGTTCTAATCCATTAGACTTTGAAACAGAGCAAAGATGGGAAGAAGTACCTAGGGGAGAAGAATCAGATGAGGATGTAATTCGAATTGCAATTTTCATGTCCCCTTTCGATGTTCATGTTAACCGTTCACCGTTTTCTTCAACAATAATTCGTATGGAGCATCGAAGAGGAAAAGGTCTCAGACGTGGTCCATTTATTCCCGCTTATCGTAAAGAATCAGCTTGGAACGAAAGAGTCAGAACTGTGTTTCAAGGAGATGATGATTTACTAGTTGAGGTTACTCAAATCAGTGGCCTACTTGCTAGAACAATCGCTCCTTGGACCTCTCCAGGTGATGTTTTACGGCGTGGACAACGTTACGGAATGATACGTCTTGGTAGTCGGGTTGACATTCGTGTACCGGCGGAATCTTTTCAATCAGTTGTTGTTGGTGCCGAATCGAAAAATCCCGAATTTGTCAAAGGGGAATTTGTTCAAGCAGGAACAAGTATCGTATTTACTCCAAAGTAGAATCCTTGGCTTTGCGAATACATTTCGCGGGTATTCCACCCCATACTTCCCCTTCTGGTATGACTGTATATTTTGGTAGAACAGCTTTGCTAGCAATTACCGCCCGGTCCCCTACTACGCATCCAGGATTAATTTGGGATCCTGTTCCTATAACGACTTTCGACCCTATCTTAACCGCGGCTAGGTGTATCCCATCTTTTTCAAATAAATGCCCATTGATAACTGCTGATCCTCCAATGATGGTCTTCTCACCGATAGAAACCATGTACGCGTCATTAACCGATGCAGAGTTTATCTGTGCACCCTTGCCTACCTTGCAACCCATCATCCGATAATATGCAGATCCTATGAATGAGGGCACCATCCACTGCAAACTAGGAAGGGCTAGTCTATGGAATAGGGACATAAAAGCCCAACGAATGGTAAGCCAACTTTCAGTGGGAGCCTGTGCTTTTTCAGTCCTTGGCCGCATAATCATACCCAGAACCCCCATAATCAACAATACCCCTATGCACCAAAATAAGTAGCCAAGACCAAGAGATAAAGCACAAGCAATTAGGCGTGTGATTCCCTGAGTAGAATCGTATGCTTCCCAGAAAAGCCAGAGTCCTGGAATTGTAGCCAATCCCCACAACATGTAGCCAATTGGCATCATGATTGTAGATAGAACCGCTTGAATCAGTCCAAATCCCTTAACTCGGTTAGCCATTCTCATTCCTCTGAATCAAGCATTCCCATGTTCCGAGCATCCTCTTCTTCAGCGACACGTATTCCTTCCTCAATATCCACTTTACTTGTAAGGTAGGTACCAGCTAAAATTACGATTGTAATAGTCAATATTGCAACTCGACTATCGAAGGTGGTACTTGCGATTCCATAAAGGAAAGTCCCAATCATTGCTGCAGATTTCCCTAGGAATCCAAAGAATCCGAAGAACTCTGATGTGCGAGTCTTTGGAGTTAGTACAGCAAACATTGAGCGGGCTTGTGCACCTGCAGACCCCATAGCACATCCAACAAACAGTCCCAAAATAATCCACTGCATTGAGACGCCTAAATTCAGTGGAGCCCACACATTATCGCGCATTAATTCTGCCCACCAATCCACAGGACCACCTTGATCGACAATTGTTGGATGCGTGTTTCCAACTTCTGATGCATTAGCGATGGTTTCATTTCCGCCAATGATAATTATTGAGAATCGATGTTCATCGGTCTCATCAAAAGCAGCGACAAGTGCCACTGCATCTTCCTCTGAAATAGTTTGGATAACTTCTTCCTCAACATCAGCCTGATCTGCGAATATTGATGCACCAAATATTCCAACACCAACTAGAAGGAATGCAGCAAATATACCACCTAATCCCATTTCACGTTCTTGTATCCACATGATTCCGCCACCCAGTAAGGCAACCATGGCTAGAATGAATAAACAGACTATTATTCCAGTTCCAAGCGTACTTTCACCAGCACCTTCGACACTATAATCGGGTTCGGGGAAGTGCTCTTGGAAAGCATCACGGAATGCTGCATCACCTTCGGATGTATTGCTAATCCAATCTTCGTAAGAAATGCCATACAATGTTGACATGATGTAAGCAGCATCTTCAGTGGTATTATCTCCATCAGGATTTTCATCCCATGTAAAAACAAAGTCATAGCGCATTGAGTTTCCATTCTTATCTAATTCAGCATCATCAGGCACACCGTTTTCATTGTCATCCGTCTCAGCATCTAATGCCAATGGGGCGAAACCAGCAGCAGTTATTGCTACGGCACAATAGATTAGCAATGCAAGCATCAATGCGAATTTTGTTCCTTTCTTAGAAGCTAGTTTTCCAAAGACGAAAGTCATTGGAATTGCAACGATGTTAACAGTCAGCAATAACATGACATTCATACTTTGATTAAGTCGTAGTACAGAATCACCGAAAGCACTTGCCATTGCTGCTATTGTATTGACACCATCATAGAACAATAGATAGGCGAGTAAGAATAATGCAAGGACCTTGAATTTACGAATTTCTATTGCAGTTTTCAAAACTGCTGAGTATGCGACTTTTGTGGCATCAGCAAAACCGTTCCACTCCATTTCAGATGGGATTTCAGGCTCAGGTGTCCACTTGAAGATCAAGACTCCGAATCCCCACCACCACAAAGAAGAGGTGACAAAGATAATTGCAAGTTTGAAGTTCATATCCCAATTTGGAACGAAGGGAGCCTCTAGAATCAGTAAGTGGAAAATAAGGAGTATCGAACCCCCCATGAATCCATACATGTATCCCCATGTGGATACCTGATCCTGGTCATCTCGACTACCTAGGTATGGCATGAATGAGTAATAGATAACGTTCCCACCGGTGAACCCAATTGTACCTATTGTAAACATCACAGCGAGTATAATATATCCATCAGAACCGAAATAAGGTGCAGCTCCCATCAATGCGGTGAACCCAATTCCCGCAATTGTATACCATTTCAACAACTTTTTCTTAATAGGCATGCGATCTGCTATCACTCCCAATGCTGGAGCAGTTAATACAACAAAAACCATCGAAATTGTGAGAACAAATGCATAGAACGAATCACCAGTTTGTGTTCCAGTTGCCTTATTGTACAGATTTGACATTAATGCCGGTGCAATAACAGTCATCACAGTTAGTGCATATGCCTGATTCGCCCAATCAAAAAAGTACCAACCCTTGAGTGCTTTTTCAGCATCTACAGTTGTGGAAAGCACCTGGTTATCTCCATTAGCAGTTTCACTCATACCAAACGGGAATTATTCGCGGGTTATAACCGAGCACCCGGACATTTGTTGTAAAACGAGGGATTGAAAACAAGAAGGATACCCCGAAGGGGTATGGGGGACGTTGTCACGAAGGGTTTAATGCCACTTCCAGGCAAAGCTGTAAAACTCCACCATTTAGTGAAGGCACCTGAAAATGCAATTGAGTCCATTCGAATCAGAGAAGGGTGGGATGCAGATGTTCCTGCTACAGTTTACGTCACACCAGAGCGCCTTCCGGATGGAACACCCTGTACGGCAGCGACAGTAATTTTGCGCACAAGAGGTTGCCAATGGTGGTGGAAATCAGGATGCACATTTTGTGGATATTTCAATGATGTCCGAGATGATGTCACCAGTCTAAATTTACATGCTCAATGGTTGGCTGCAAAGGATCAATTGAATAATTTTGAAGGGTGTGAAATGGTTAAGGTTTACACATCTGGAACTTTTTTTGAGGATGAAGAAAACCCAGTTGATTGGCAAGAAACAGTCTTGACAGAGACTGCAGCAATGGGGAAGCACCTAATTGTGGAGGCTCAAGCCCATCTTTGTAATGATGAAAAAATGGCCTGGGTGGCAGAAAAACATCCTGGGTGTACCGTGGCAATTGGTCTCGAAGCATTCGATGATGAGGTGCTGAAATTCCATTGCAATAAGGGATTTAGAATCAAAACATGGGAGAAGGCAGTTAAAACCTTAGAGAAATATGGCCTTCGAACAAAATCATATCTTTTGTTCAAACCACCCTTCATGTCGGAAGGAGATGCGCTTCAACATGCTACAAAATGGATAGCAGATATTGCTGAACATAGTGATGAGATTAGCGTTAATCCAATGAACATTCAGAGAAGAACAATTGTGGATAGGATATTCCGCCACCGTGAGTATAGGCCGCCATGGTTGTGGTCTTTAGTGGAGATGATTCGTAACGTTCATCCAATTATCCATCCTGAAAAGGAGGATTCAATAACGCGTCTAATTGTTCACCCTACTGCTGCGGGATCTGTTCGTGGAGCACATAACTGTGGGAAATGTGACAAAGAAGTAGCGGCTGCAATTGAAAGATATTCAGTATCAAATTCCCTCTTGGAATTCGAAGGTTTGAATTGTTCTTGTGAGAAACATTGGAAGGCAGAAATTGCTTTGGATAAATCCCTTCCAATCCCATTGGGCAGTGGTTTAGATAGAAGACAAGACCCACTGGAAAAGCTCCTTTCACCATGAGCGGACCCCCTTTGGGGGTCCTTTGTCTCGCCGAACGCTTATGAGCGCTCTGCCGGTGGCCACATTGCCCATAGGGCAATCTTGAGAGGCTTTCAGATGAACCCTGAATCAATTCTACCAGACGTAACACTAGGCGATGACGAGCCACCTATGGCAAAAGTCATGCTTGTAGTTAGCATAATCGCTGCACTAACACTTCTAATTTTACACGGAGTTTTATTTCCGGGTTCAGAAATCCCACATCTTGGTGATTTGGTGTCACTATTCGGTGGTTTAGCGAATAGTGGAATTTGGTTCTTCCTTATTGGAATCATTGTTGGGTTTGCAATGATGTTGGCTAATGTTCTGGGAGGAGCAGTTGAAGATTAAGGAGGTGTGATGAATGCTATTAGTTGATTTACTCACTCTTTGGTTTTGCTTTTTCTTAATTTGGGGTCTCGTAAATAGAGGGGTTCCAATTTTCCAAGATTTAATCCGAGACATAACCTTCTTCTTCATGGAAAAAGCACTAGGTCCAGGAGCAGATTTATTCACCGGTGGTCGCGGTTCAGGAGCTTCCTCTTGGATGATGCATGGGATGCTTTGGGCTTGCATCGGTGGAACATTTACTTTCATTGGTCTTTGGATGGGGCATGAGCCTGATGCTATCGCAAGCTTGTCTAGTGTATACTACGAACCATCGACTTCGACGGTCAAAGAAGTGGCCTACGGTGCCTCAACAGGAGGGATTCTCATGCTCTTAATCGGTGCAGGTTTGCATATCAATGCACGCCTTTCAGGAGTGGATTTAGCAAGTGAAACAAATGCAGTGATAGTATCATTTGGTTTCTCCACAAGTCTTCTGATAGGTTTCATCGCAAATCATCTCAATAGTGACTTGGGTGATTTGTTTGGTACCATCGCTTCAGTAATTTCTTTAATGGTGATTATTGCAGTATTAGCAAATCATTTACTAACAATTGGCCGCCGTACAAATTCAACAATTATGCCAAGTCAGTGGCTTATTGTCGGAGGTTTATCTCTCCCCCTTCTTTTGTGCTTAGCAGATATTCTCGTGGGAGTGAATGATGCAATGAGTGAGAGTATGGAGGTACTTCCTATGCTGACCGGAGCACTAGCAGTTGCCCTTTATGTTGTTCCATTTGAATCTAGAATGCCACTATGGAGTCGAACACTTGCGGGTGCAACAGTTCTCATGTCTTTTATGGCATTAAGCCCAATTGGAGTTGAAGGTTTGGCTGATGTTAATATCAATGAAGCAGCCTTACTGAGTATTTTCTATGCTGCAAGTATGATTCCAATTCTTGCAACATTCACCAATGTATTCCAAACAGCCAGATCAAACTGGGA
>MDTC01076999.1_pt1 | contig 10664 bp, 3 predicted proteins | sample 811181 | NCBI WGS metagenome assembly MDTC01 (sample SAMN05326644, study PRJNA326480) | marine metagenome | isolation source: seawater | place: Pacific Ocean: North | collected 2011 | reverse complement strand
CATAACGTAACATAATATGAAGATTATAGGTTACTTCATCTGCTTCAACTCGAATAAATCCAGGCTCAACACAATTAGCAATTTTATTTAATTCATCAGGACTCCATTCTGGTGCGTTTGGGAATTGTTGTTTAAACCAAGGCAAGACTACTTTCCAAAATGCTGGAGTCCTGCCAATTTGATTCTCCCAAAAACGACTTTGTGATTCATGGACACCCAGTGATACTGCATCGCCACGAGGAGTAAATGAATGGTTGGCGTCAAGACCTTGCTCATACAATGCATGGCCTGTTTCATGCATAACTGCATACAAACAGGAAAATGGATCCTGTTCATCAAATCGAGTCGTGAATCGAGTATCTCCCGGCCATAGTCCCGCTGAAAATGGATGGGTTGAGGCGTCCATTCTGCCGGCTTCAAAATCAAATCCCATAGCATTGGAAACTAACTTACAAAATTCGGTCTGGGCTTCAACTGGAAATGTTACATCATTTGGCAATGTTGGATCGGGATTGATTTTCTTAGCTTCCATAATATTCTGCAATAACGGTACTAATCTGCTCTTTAGACCAGTAAATAATGGATCATAATCACTTACTTTCATACCAAATTCATACTCATCTAGAAGAACGTCATATCTGGTTGTTTCAATTCCGTAATAATCTATTTTCTGATTGGTCATTTCGACCAACTTTTCTAAATGGGGTTGAAACATAGTAAAATCTGAAGCAGCGCGTGCTTCTTGCCATGCAACCAAAGCTTGTGAACGGGCTAAGGCATAATTGGCGACAAAATCTGATGGCAATTTTACTGCTTTGTCATACCTGCGCCTCAATTCTCTTACATTTGCAAGTTGGTTTTCATCTAAACCATCTGAATTTTCTAGTTCAGTAATCATTTCACCAAAATCTGAGGCGGTAACTCTAGCATGTTGTTCCTTAGCAAGCCATGAAAGTATTTCTGACCTCGCTTGCGCCCCTTTTGGAGGCATTATTGTCTCTTGATCCCAACCAAGATGACCTTGTATTGCACCGATTTTGTGTATTTCTTTTACCCTCTCAATGAATAACTGGTAACTCGCCATATTACTTGGACAAAAATCACCCTCAAGAACTTAACCACTGGAAAGTTGTAACGTCGCACACACATTGAAGACCTCCTTTGTTATGCATCATCCATGGCGAGGAAAAAACAGGATAAACCTGAAGAAACTCCCCATGATTCGGATACCGACTTGAATGATATCGTTGACTCTGTTATCCAAGATGAAGTGGCTTCTAGCGATGATATTCAGGATACAAAGCAAGAGGATTCCATCGATGAATTATTGGCTGGATCTGCCAAAATGGTTGTCGAGACCTGTATGGATGTACGTAGAGGTGAAAATGTGTTAATTGTCTGTGACCCTACGACTGGTGAAATTGGACAAGCACTGCATGAAGCAACCATTGAGAAATCTGAACGTGTTCTACTCATTGTTATGCCAAAAGCCAAGCATCATGGAGAAGAACCACCTACTCCGGTTGCTAATTTGATGCGCCAACAGCAGGTGATTTTAGCGCCGACAAAATACTCGCTTACCCATACTAAGGCAATTAGGCAAGCGCTAAGAGATGGGGCAAGAGTTGCGACTATGCCCGGTATAACTGTTGATATGTTTACTCACGGTGGAATGGCTGCAGATTTTAACAACGTCAAGAAAAGAATTAGTAACTTAGGTCCGCATTTTAGACGAAGAAGAATTGTTAATGTCAAATCAAAGCTCGGCACTGAGATTACCTTCGAAGTGAATTGGCGTGAATGGAAACTTGATGACAATGGAATTTGTAATCGTCCAAGAATGCTAACCAACCTCCCAGCGGGAAAAGCATTCATCATGCCCCGGGAAGGCACCATGAATGGTACTTTAATCATCAATGGTTCATGGGATTCTTCACTACTTGACCAAAATATCGAACTACAGATAGAAAACGGTATTGTCATTGATGTCAAAGGCGGCACTATTGCTGCTAACATTAGACAAGAATTTGGCGAAGTTGCCAAAAAATTACGCAGCAAAGACAGAGAAAATGTATGGACTGTTGCCGAATTTGGTTTTGGTATGAATGACCAAGCACGAATGGGGGGTAATGTCCTAGAAGATGAAAAGCGACTTGGCACCTGTTACTTCTCTATTGGAGATAACACTGCATTAGGCGGATCCTCAGCGGTTGGAATTCATATCCCTGGAGTTCTTACTGGCGCCAGCGTATGGCTTGACGATTCACAAATCCTTCAAGATGGTGAATTTGTTCTAGATATTTAATCAGCCTAAATTTTGGCCACCGCACACAGGACAAAAGCGCCAGTATGGGTCAATACCAATACCGCAACCGCGACACATAACTCCAGAACGAATTGTTGGCTGTACTGGCTGATTCCATTGTTGTGGCGGATGTTGATTGATTGGTGGTGGCCGATTAATCGGTTGTTGTCTAATAATTGGTTGTGGGTTGACATTTTGCGGTGGAATTGGTCTTGCAATAGGTTGTTGAGGGAATGCTTGTTGAACTTGGGGGTTGGTTTCTGGTTTGGCAGGAGATTGTTGAACGGTATTGGACTGGTCACCAAGGCTAACTGGGCGTCGTACTGGAGCAACAGGTTTTGGTAGATTTGAAGCGACTTTTTCAACTGCTGGTGAGGCAACAAATTCTGAAAGTGACATTGATCCATCATCATCCAAATCAGCAGATTCATGAATTTCTTCAGCCTCTTCAATTGATAAGCCGGTTGCTTGGGACAATTCTTCAACAGATAAGGTGCCATCACCATCGGTATCTGATTGGATAAACATCTCGGCTGCGCTGACAAATGGTTCTTCTGTTTCTTGTTCCTCTACAACCATTTCTTCTCCAGCCGGCTCAGTCACGACCTCCTCTACGACTTGATCGACCTGCACAGATTCTTCATGCTCTAATGTTTCAGTTTCTGTTGCTATGCCAAATGCGCCTTCAAAGGCATTTTCAGTTGCTTTTGCAGCCTTTCGGTCAGTAAGTTCAGTTTCAATTATTGGTTCAACTTTTTCTTCTACTATTGCTGCTGGTTTTGACTGCCCTGGCAATGGAACAGAAGAGATTGATTCATCTTCTTTGACAACTGGTACCTTTTCTACTTCGGGTAATTCTATTGCTTGTTCTGCTTGTTGGTTTACTTTTGGTTCCTCTTTCTTGACTGCAACTGGTGAAGCAGTGATTGCCTTGGACAAATCTATAGATGAACTTGCTAATACCGAAATTGGTAAAGTATGACCAATGACATCCAATGATGCATCAAACTCTTCTGCAATATTTGTCAGCGTTACAATATTTGATTCAACGTTTTGCATTAAATCACTCATTGTCAAGTAATACTTCATGACTTCTTGTGAATCACCAGTATTATTGGCAATAGCTAAAACTTTCAGTATATTCATCGGATCGGCAATGCGACTAAGCGAATCAAATTGGGTTTTGTCAATATTTGGTTTACCATTTGGTGAGTCTTCGCCAAGTGAATTTGGCAACCCGAGGTAATGTAGAATAGGGTCACCAAAACTCATTAAACCAAGATGTCCAGATACAAGATAGTAAATCTCACCACCCTCGCAGTCTAGTTCTTTACTAGCTTCTTCAAAATCAAATTCTCCCGGTTTTAGAATGATATCTGATACCATGCTGAAAAATTGACTAATCGATTGATTTCGCTCCATTGACATCAATGTATGAACTATATCTGAAGACTTTGTCACGCCAAAATAAGCTGCTGCCTCATCGACCTCAATTCCATCTGGCAGTGATGCGCCTTCTAGTACTGGTTCAGCCACATAATCACCCCAATATTTTGCCCTATCCTCTCACCTATGAAAAGTCATACCTCAAGTATTCAATTTCCTTCCTTTTTAGCCATGTTGATTATGGCACGAGACTGAGGTGCATTCCATCCTTCCTCTTGTAGATACATTAACAATTGTCTCTCATCAGAATCACCAATCATATCACCAAGGTTTTTCACGGCTGCATCAATTTTAGTTTTACTTACTTTTTCGAAAATATCTGGTTCTGGTTCAACAACTGCACGCTTGACCTTTTTAGTTGAGCCATCGCCCTTTTTGACTTTTTTAGATTTCTTTGTCCCACTCTGAGCACTTATCAAATTCTCTCGAAGTTGTTGTTGTGGTGGCTTATCAGGAGCTTGAGACGGTGGTCTGGCCGTGATTTTTGGCGAGGGAGCAAAACTAGGAGGGCCCCCTGTTGGTCCGGAAGTCGGTGGCTGAGTTTTACTCTGGATTGGAGCATTACGCTTTGTTTGGACTGATTTCTCCCGTGGTTTATTGAGGAAACTGAGCCTCTCTTCTTCGTAATACTCTTCTAAGTCATCTTCTTCCTCATACCAATCCTCATCAATATCTCTATTGCGAAGAATAATCAAGAGTATGAATAAGACAACTACAACGACACAGATTGCCACAAAATTAAGTATTGACAATCCAAATATTTCAGTGGCTTCGCTAGATGATTCTTGTTTTTCTAAAGGACAACCATCTACATATCCGTCTAAGCCCTTTGCCTCGTTTGGACAATTATCAAGACTATCTACCAAGCCATCACCATCAGAATCTCGTTCGTTGTTTGCACAACCTTGCAAATCAACTGAGTCCTTGTACAATGAATTTGTAGTTGGACATAAATCGGGGTTATTTCCTGAACTATTATCGCCATAGCCATCACCATCAAGGTCCCGCCACTGAGTTATATCATCAGTAAAGGCATCTGCAGTGCCACTTGGCGATGCTGCCCAATCTTGGTCAGGGTCCGACCAACCATCTAAATCAGCATCTAAGCAACCAAATCTATCTTCGGTGGAATTACCTGCAGAATTAGGACATTGATCACCCTCAAACCCGAGAATATTATCCCCATAGCCATCAGAGTCAGAATCAAACCATTGAGTATCTTCGAAGGGGAATAAATCGTCTTGCCCTGAATAACCATCCGAATCCCAGTCAAATTCCAATGCTGATTCATCAATACAACCGTCTATTAGTACAGGATAACCTACCCCTGTGTCTGGGCAAACATCTGTATCATCCGTGACTCCATCACCGTCGGTATCTTTTTGCGAAGTCGAACAACCAAATTCATCTGGAACTTCTTGGCTTGGAGTATTTTCACATGAATCAAGATAATCATAAATTCCGTCTGAGTCGGTATCTATCTCTCTTTGGACTTGGCTACATCCACTGGAATCCACAGGATCTTCTGGGAAAGTTGAGGGGCATACATCATCTGCATCGCTTACTCCATCCGAATCTGAATCTACTTGATTTAATGCACATCCATCAAGATTAACAATCAATCCTGTTTGTGTATTTGGGCACAAATCTTCTTCATTAATGACAAAATCTCCATCATCATCATTCCCATCAATCAATGGACAACCTATTCCCAAAGTGCCATTAATTACTCCAACAGCTTGAGGGCACATATCCGCATTATCCCCTCCCTGGAAATCGCCAAAACCATCTCCATCAGTATCTGTCCACTGTTCTGGATTGAACGGGAACGCATCTCCTGATTGGTTTTCCCTAAGTCCTGTATCCGGGTTGATATCGAAAGTGTATATGTCCCGATAATTATCTCCATCCGAATCAAGACAACCGTAATACGGGTTGGATGAGTTTCCGGCAACTAATGGGCAACCATCTATTTGTAATCCTTCGGCATTTGAGCCATTGTAGTAATCAGTAAACGAATCTGGATATCCGTCTTCATCTGAATCTTGTGCAGCAGCAATATTGTTGGGGAAATAATCCGGACTGGTTGCATTTTGCGAGCCATTATCGCCAAAACCGTCGCCATCAGAGTCTGCCCATTGAGTAGAATCTGCTGGCCATAAATCTGCACCTAGACTTGAATTCCAAAAATTAGTTGGATCTGATGAGCCATCGCCATCTGTGTCAATACATCCTAGACGGTCTCGATATGAAGTACCATACTCGAATTTACAAGCATCACCAGTTATGAAATCTGAGGAATTATCACCATATCCATCACCATCAAAATCGGTATATTGCCGTTCATTGAATGGAAACTCATCCCCTGGTGGGGCAGTTTGATCATACCAAGTTTCACAACAATCCGGACCATGGTTATCGCCGTATGAATCTCCATCTGAATCGAAGGCTTGCTTCCAATTATCGATAAAGATATCACCAAATGGATAAAATGAGGTCCAATCAACCCAGCCATCTTGATCGAAGTCTGAACATCCTAATCTACCAAGCCACGATGTACCATATGCAGTATTACAATCGTCTCTAAGATCGTCATACCCATCAGCATCAGTATCTAGACAACCAAAATACAAAACTGAGGATTGGCCTATTTGATTTAGACAACTATCAAAGAGAGGACCAAATTCGTTATCGCCGTATCCATCACCATCACTATCCAACCATTGATTGGGAATGCTGACTAAGTCATCAATATCATCGAAAATAAAATCACTATCTTGGTCAAGATATAGATTTATTCGTGATATAGCATTTGAATTTGGATGTTTTGCCGTTAAGTAAAAGGAATCATCTTGAGTTCTATCGAATGAAAATTGTGAGGTTGAACCAATATCACTGAAGCTACCTGTATGCCAAGTATTGGTCAATTCTAAGTCGCTTTTATACTCCAAAGAATTCCAGGTCAACTTATTTATTTCAGTATCAATAGCAATTATGATGATATGTGAATTATTAGTCAATAAAATAAAATCATTTCCTGCTGAAACTGGGAAATTAGAGATAGAATTCCAAACATCGTTATTTTTCACAAATAATGAATTATTTTCGCTATTTATTGCAACAACGGTCAAATTCCCATAGTTGGAAGTTTTTACACCATTACTAGCAAAACCACTTGGTTGAGGTAACAGATTTGAATTCCATGTATTAGATTCATTTGCTTTTTCATACAAAACGAACAAACCAGAAGAGGACACTGTGGCCAATATTGTCGTATTTTCTGCATCTTTTATCAATGAGAAATTAGTGGTTATATCTGTCTCTAAAGCAATAAATTCACTCTCAGTATGTGTTCCATTCCATGTTAGTAAGGTGAGATTACTTGAGAGTCCATCATCTAGAATTGTCGCAATTTGGATTTCATCATCAACCATCATCGAAGCAAAATATCCTGAAGAGATAGAACTTGAAGTGCTTAGTGATTCACTGGACCATTGTTGATTATTTTCCACTATTATTATCTCTTGAGATAGGTCATCAAAATACACTATTTTTGGTTGCCCTGAGGAGTTAATTAGTAATTCTATTTTGGTAGATATTTCCACGTTTGAGGCAACTAATTGTTCAACCCACCCAGTTCCCTCATTGATGTTCAAGAATAGTTCTTTGCTGTTAGGTGAATAATAAGCAATGAATTGATTTCCTTCATCATTTATCGATGACGAGAGATGAGTAATATCGCTGTAAGAAAGGGCTATTTGTGACTCCAATGCAGTGTAAGAATCATATGTTCTTTGTACTATTCCATCATTGTAATAGAAAATAATTGGTTCGCCAGAGGAGGTTAATTCAAAATTAGCTGCATGCCAATAATCACTTGTTGGGTTGGTTATGTTTTGAGAAATCCAAGTATTTCCTTGCGAACCTTTCCCTAGATTTATTTTGAGGATGTTGGTTTTTGAGTCATTGGATACCTTACACACTATTGTTGGTGAACCATCTGCTGATGATTGAATAATCCCGCCTGAAATTTCACCGTGTATTGAATATTCACTCACATCCCAAAGAGTTCTAGTAACCTGGTCTATTAATGATAAATGAGTTTGATTTTCATTTACCATGTTTGTGGAGGATAAAAACTCCGACAAACCATCGTTATTAGAATCGCCAAAGTTACTAATCGATTGTCCCAATGCTAATTCACCAGACCTAACCATCAAACCATTGTTAACAAATCCTGATTGTGATCCCAAGTATAGTTCAATGTTAGAATTTGAAGCACTACTCCTCCTAGTAATCAAAAAATCGTTGTAGCCGTCTTGATTAGAATCACCAGCAGAAACAAAATTCAAACCTAGAAGTTGATTTGGCCCGCCATAAATTCGATCGTCTGGTAGACTATCAATTCCTGACGAATTTCCATAAAATATCCAAACATTACCACTATTGAAATCATTAGTCGTATTATAGGGCTCTGAGACAAACAACTCATCAAAGCCATCGCCGTTTAAATCATTGATGATTTGGACTTTATAGCCAAATAAAGTTCCCGGGATAGTAGATTGAAATTGCGAATCAGGATCATAATCAAACCCTGTTGTTGAACCATATCTTATTTCTACAGAAGAAAAACCAGAACTATCCTGTAAATCACCAGTATTTCCGATGACTAAATCAACAAATCCATCTCCATTCAAATCTCCATCCGCTGAAACTGATTGGCCATAATTGCTACCTTGAAGTAACTGATTTGGACTATCCATTTTCACCCATGTGTTGGTCTGTGAACCTCCAAAGAATAGTTCGACTAAACCATTATCACCGTTAGAATCGTGATCTATTGAACAGACAATTATGTCATCATAGCCATCGGAGTTTAGGTCTTCAACATATTCCAAACAAGACCCATAAGATTCCCCCGTAGTAGACGGGGTCGAGATTCCACTCACCATCGCTAAATTCTCGGATAAACCTGCCTGAGAACCAAAAGAAAACTCAACAATTCCGTTATTGTTAGCAAATCCGGGAGAACCTATGGAAAGGTCGCCAAACCCATCTCCATTGAAATCACCAACCGCTAATCCTTGGCCTAAAAATGTTGAACTCCCTTCACCTTCAAAGAGTAAATCGGGTGAAATTGAGAGTCCTGACTCTGAGCCATAGTGAATAGATACTTGGCCGTTATCAACATGATTTTGAGAATCTGCATTTGGCTCAGAATAGACCATATCATCAAATCCATCATCATTGAAATCAGCAAAGAAGATATTTTCTATTGTTGCATTTTCCACTTGCCCCTCAAAAGTGGCCATGGCAATGGAATCAAACTGATTTTTTTGGTTTAATAGGGAACGCTGTATTTTCATCTTTGAGATGTTATTTTCTAGAGTAGTGGAAAACATTTGTAGCATTCCAAAGCCATCCATTGTCAAACCTACATCGTTATGCAAATTATCACTTTGGTGGACCGGTTCAGAGGTGTGTTGGCCATTTTCGATGGTATGCAGTATTGTAGAATTACCAAAATTATACAACAATGTTATTTTACCATGTGAATCAATCTCTAGTTCGAAATCTTCACTTATTGGACCCGCATGGATAATATTTGTATCCCAAAATGCGCCGGTGTAATTGATACTATGTAGTCGTCCCAAATCATCCCTAAACGCACCCCATTCAAGTTGATTAGGTGTCAGAGAGAGTTCTATATTCGTGGCGTTTACGCCTTCTAAAATAGTCCTAGTATGCCAATCATCACCATTTGGATATATTGGGCTTTGATAGGCGATTTGAGCTGCTTTAATATCGCTACCATTTGCATATAGTAACGTCTGTCTTCCATTATTTTTTACTGCGATTGAACAACTAACTATTGTGTCGATGTCTGGATTGGCGGATACTGAATCGACTTCTAGCAATCTTGAATTATTATGTAGATCTAGTGAATAACTGTACACCATTCCATTAGTATCTAACCAGCAAGCACCTATTTCATGTTGATTTGATATTGCAACATCGGGAGAATTTGGAGTACCGCTAGAAGCGTCTATTATTTGCCTCTCAAAATAGGTAGACAAGTCAAAATCCTGCCTTAATTTGGCTTGAGTCAAATCATCATAATCGATATACTGACCAGCAACTTCATAGCCAAAATCAATATCAAAATCTTCCATCAAATCAGTTTGGTACTTTATCGAAACAGTATCCAAATTTGATGACTCATCTTGGATGAAAATTGCTGCACCAATAGAAAATGAATGCAAAATCAACAGTAAAACAATTATCGAGGCCTTCAGCGAGTTTTCGTGTGTTGAATCACTCGCCATACACAACTGAATCATTAATGGTTCAAAACCATTGTCTATGATATCCCATGACCCCCGTAGGGGGTCAATAAACAAGTTTTATCACAGTATTGACAAACCTAGACCACTTGCCTTGGGTTATGTCAAGGGTATTAATAATTGGAAATGCTAAACAAAAAAACTTGACAAAATGGCAGCAATTAATACAATCTGCTGACATAATAATTGCTTGTGATGGGGCGATTTCTGATTGTTATGAACATGATATTACAGTAAATTTTCTAATCGGTGACTTGGATAGTATTACCAAACAAGATTTGGCAAAAGCAAAACAAGATAATATTCAAATTATCAAAGTTGATGAACAAAATAGCAATGATTTGAGTAAAGCTTTGAAGTTTTGTCAAAACCTCACTGCTATCAAAATTGATATTATCGGAGTTGATGGTGGTAAATCCGACCATCAAATGGCGAATTACTTTGCTTTACTAGAACATCAATTACCTGTAACACTCCACCTAAATGATGCAGTAGTTATTGCCATAAGTAAGTCAAATCCGCTATATTACAAATCAAGTCCGGGAGTTTCTTTTTCGTTGTTTAGTATT
>MDTC01241144.1_pt1 | contig 10665 bp, 10 predicted proteins | sample 811181 | NCBI WGS metagenome assembly MDTC01 (sample SAMN05326644, study PRJNA326480) | marine metagenome | isolation source: seawater | place: Pacific Ocean: North | collected 2011 | reverse complement strand
GTAACATTAGTTCATTGGCTGGCTGATAATTAATTTTTACACATATCTTTTTATCTGACTCGATGATTATAGTTTGATTTTGTAAATTCAAGGAAAGGCATATTAATTCATTACGATAAATAGAATTAATAAATTTCATATTAATATGATTTATAAGAATATTATTTTTCAGTAAGACATCTAAGGTTTTTAATAAAATATGCGTTCCATGAATATTAATGTCTTTAAGTAGTGTATTCTTGATATAATCAGTATCTGCATGAATTGGATTATAATCTTTGGAAGAATCTAAAAAGATATCATGTGATTGTTCCGTGAATATATATTCTTCCTTAATTATATTCATCAATATCAATCATTGTTTTGTAAGGTTTATAGGATTCTACTTGAATATTCCATGATGAATAATCAATATTTTGAATTATATTAGTAAAGCCTAGACTTGAATAATGTTCTTTAACAAGATTATTTTTCGCAGTTGGATGATATTTACCAATTATGGTTTTGATTTTATTTTTATTACTAATTTTAATAATTTCATTCAATGTAGCCTTTTCAATATCTCTTTTTAGTACTCTACAACTCATTAACCAAGTATCAATTTCCAGTTTATCCTGATCTAGAGTACATATTACTAAACCAATTATCCCCATATCGTCAAACTTATCTTTTAGTTTTAATGTCAAAGTAATGAAATCCTTATTAGTCATAATTTTTTCAATATCTTTTTCTGTATATCTTTTTGTAGTTAGATTGAATTGATTAGATTTATTACATAACTGACTGATTCTAGAAATATCCTCTGCACTGAAAGACTTAAATTCTAAAGACATCTTTAGAGATTTCAGATATTGTGCATAATCAATCGCTTTCTTCTCTAAAACTTTTCTTTTTTTATCTATTTTATAGTTATCTGCTCTCTTTAAGTCCTCACTAGTTATAGCAAGTTGTTCTAAATGACCACAACTTGTAAGCATCTCAGAATATTCAGAAGGATCTTCAGAAAGATTAATTACGGTAACCTCAGAAAGATTTGATGAAACAATATATCTCTCTGCGGGATTGTCATCAACAAAAATTATTGAATCTAACCCAATGTTAAGGTTCTTTGCTATTTGAATTATACTATCTGCTTTATTATTCCAATTAATCTCGAACATTGCTACATCATCCTCCTTTATCAACATATCTTTGTGATTTCTAAAAACATCTATTGCGATATCAAAGTCATTTTTAGAGGCGACTGCAAGGAGCATTCCTTTTGATCTATAGTCTAATAAGGTTTTTTGGAAATCAGTAAAAGCCTCACCCAAAGGCGAATATGCCCCAAGTTCAAGATTATTGATACCGTCTTCTCCTACAATGCCTCCCCATAATGTATTATCCAGGTCAACTACAATACATTTTTTTGTCTTACCGTAAAGTGCGGATAAAGCACTACAAAAATAATCTGAAAATAATGGAATAATATTTATATCGATAGGCGTTTTTGTAACAAACCATTGTTTTTTACTAAACCAGTTATTACTACCAATTTCATATGCAAGTGAATTTATATCAATAATGAGGTTCTTCGTATCAAGAAATAGGTTTTGAAGTTTATTATTTATTTCGTTCGTTATAAATGATGAGCTTCCTTTGAAGCTCATGCATTCATTTCCAAATATATTTTCTTTGGTTCTAACTAAATTTGTAAGACAAACAGTTGAATTTATACTTTCTGCGGCATCAATGAATCTTTCTAATAAGGATAATGAATCTTTCAATACTTTGTCAAAATCAAGAACAGTATCAAAATGATTCTTAATTTTATAAAAGTTATCATCAAGATAAAGAAGTGTTACATCTGGAGAAAATTTGAAATATTCTGAGTCATGATTCAGTAACTCAGATGCAACGGAATTATAAGTAGATGTGAATATTGAGACATCAAGATCATATCTTAGACATGTCGCATTAATTGCAGGAGTAATATAATCTAAATTTGAATTAGATAGTATTGCTAACTTAATAGATCCTTTATTTGATTTTGATTGATCAAGCCTGCTTGATATCTTCTTAAGTTGATTGATATTTAAGGAATATTTTAAAAGTTCTGTTGCATCATGACGAGATTCTATAGAATTAATTTTATTATCTATATCCTCTGTTGGTTTTAGAAGCCAAGGAAGTGTATGTTTATTACGCATCTAATTTATTAATAATTATATCAATAAGCTCTTTAACATTTGCCATACCAAGCATGTCGCTTGTAGTAAATGTAATATTATAGAATTTTTCAATAGCTAAGATAATATTTATATGAGCCAAACTGTCCCATCCTTCAACATCATCAGCTTTCGATGATTCATTAATTATAGAAGTATTGAATGTAATTTCTGAAATTATATTATTCAAATCATTCAGTATTTTTTCACGTTCCATATCGTATTATAACTTAAGTTTTTTAAAAATATATTCAGGTATTAGTCTAATTACTAGCATAATTAATCGCCAAATACTTTTTACATAGATTATATCTTTTTTCGTTTTGTATGCATGATAAATACTTTTAGCAATATTTTCTTTAGAACTAATTAGATATTTAGGAAGTCTCATACCTTTTATCATATTAGTATCAACAAACCCTGGAAGAACAGTACAAATATGAACATGTTTAGAAACATGATATAGTTCCTGCCTAATTCCAGAAAGGTAAGTTGTAAGAGCGGACTTTGTTGCACCGTAAAGATAATTTGATGATTTTCCTTTATCTCCAGCAACGGAAGATATAACTATGATAGAAATATTTCTATTTATTTTTTCTCTATGTTCTAATACAAGATTTTTAATTTTGTGAACTATTAACGAAGGGCCTATAAAGTTGACATCGAGTAATTTTAAGTATGAGTCATATCTTGCGGGATTATTGACTTCTAAAACCCCGATACTAATTAATATTACAGATATATCCAAAAAATTTATTTCATCAAATAAATCTCTTATACTGTCATCGGATTTATTAAGCTCAAAAAGGACGGTTTTTATATTAATATTATACTTGCTTTGAAACGTTTCAGACATTTCTTTGAGGGCATTAATGTTTCTTCCAGTGATAATTAGATCATAGCCCTCTTGGGCAAATTTCATTGCAGTACTATGGCCTATTCCTGATGTAGCTCCAATTACAAGACAAATCTTGCTCATATATCTAGCCTAGATGATAAATAAGATTTATATAAGCCTGTTAATTTCATTCGTTCTCTGAACTTTTTGAACTTATGCAGCCGATCATCTGATTCTTTAAATGTTTTCTGTGAGACAACTGAATCTTTGGTGAGATAAAATCTACCACGGTATCTTAGGACTATTTTTTCTAAAACGGGAACTAGTGACTTAGTATTATCATTTACAGGATAATCAAGTGTAATTGTATAGCCACTCATGGGAAAGGATATATTACTCTTTTGATCTTTAAATTTTTTTAATACAGTTAAAAAACTGGAATGTTTTATTCTTGATGATTGTTCGAGAATTTCTTTGACACCATGTTTCGAATACTTCAAAGGAAACACGCACTGTATCTGAAAAAATCCTCTTTTACCATAAATTCTATTCCATTCATTTATATTATCTAACGGATAAAAGTAATTATCCCATGAGGACAAATATGTTCCTTTTCGTTTTTGAATTATATAATAAAAGAAATTAAAAATCTTAATTAAGAATCTTCTCAGAAAAAAGTTTGGTAGGAAAAAAGGGAAAGTTATTTTTTTCTTCTTTGAAATATCATAAGTATTTTTATTATTTATATTGGATGAAGAAGCATGATCTCCGATCATTAAGATTGATTTCCCCGTATGCTTTCCTGATGAGGTGGAATCTATCCATGCTACACTATAATCAGCATTATTATATTGTTCAATTGCTTCAAAAGTTTCATGAAGGTTTTTATTAGCGATGTTCGTAACACTAATCCATGAAGTTTCAATCTTTTTAAGAGAGAATGATACTCTAGTAATTATGCCCGTTAAGCCCATTCCGCCAACTGTCCATTCAAATAATTCAGCATTCTCTTCCTTAGAACATCGCACTACCTGATTTGAGCTTGTTAGCAGGTCAAACCAATTTATGCAATTTGAAAAAGACCCGTCTTTATGATGATTTTTGCCATGAACATCTGAGGCCACCATGCCTCCAATAGTTACAAATTTAGTTCCTGGACTTACGACAGGGAACCAGCCCTTAGGAATATATTTATAGATGATATCAGATAGTAATACTCCGGCTTCGACTTCAATAATTCCATTTTCTTCATCGAATTGAAGAATTTTATTGAAAGCTCTCATGTCGACAGTTAGACCTGGTGAGTAAGAGCAGTCACCATAGGATCTGCCATTTCCTCGAGCAATCAAATTATTTGTTTTTTGAATTTCTGTAAGTTCTTCTAATGTATTGGGAGATATTACATGAGTGTTTTTTATTGGATAGTTGCCCCACCCCGACATACTTTTTTTAAAAGTTTTCATTGTTATTGAACACGTATTTTTTATCTAACTTATATTTAATATAATAGCCTATTGATAGGCCAATTATAGCACCAAACTCACGTGCCAATTCATTTTTCCACAAAAACCAAAAACTTAACTCGAAGAACCAAAATATTAATGTTGTCAAAATGCCGAAAAAAGTATACCTGAAAAAAGTATCTATATTTTTTTTTATAGATGTCTCATAGTTATTAAATATCCAATACTTATCTAAAATATATTTAATCAATAGTCCTATGATAGTACCGAATAATACTGCTGAATAAATATCAAATTCATAAGTACTAGAATATAAGATGAGACGCTGAGTGATAAGATTAGATAATGTTGCAATTATGCAAAAGAATATATATAGGCTTATAAATTTACTATTGGTCATACTATATCGCCATATAAAATGCTAACAATATAGAAACTACGATAATGTAACTTGTTTTATCTTTCATAGAAAAGATAATTGGATCATCATGCATTTTTTCTTTATATGTTAAGTGAAATACTCTTAATAGCCATATAAATAATAATACACCTGCAATAAAGAGATATGATGTATTTGAATATAATGCACCTGAACTTTCAGAAATAATATACATACTGAATACAGCCATAGATAATAGACCGGATAGAACACCTATTAAATTTAGGTAACTGAGATTATCTTTTATATAAGGTCTACCATTTAAAGATAGCTCTTGATCTGTGTATTTTTGAAGTTCAGTAATTCTCTTTATAGACGCCATAGCTAAAAAGAAGAATAAACTAAAAAGAATAAACCATGATGAAATATTAATATCGATAGCAAATCCACCTGCAAGAATTCTTAGCATGAAAAATGATGCTAATATTACTATGTCTAGGAAAGCTATATTTTTAAAATAGAGCGTATAACAGGTAGCGATAAATAGATAAAAGATAGTAAGAAAGAAAAATAAGGTATTAACATTTAGTGCAAGCGTAATTCCAATAATAAGTATGAAGAGAATATACTTCAAAGAGTCGACTATCTGTATTTTCCCACTAGTAATCGGTCTATTCATTTTAGTAACATGTAGTGTGTCAAACTTTTTATCAGCAAGATCATTGAGTATATATATAGATGATGCTACTAGTGAATAAGAAAAAAAAGCTAGTATAAGAATAATTATATTCGATTGTGTAATGCTGTGGGCAAGAAGCATTGGAATGAAGATAAGGATATTTTTAACCCAATGATGTAGTCTTAATAAGTAAAAAAAATCATTTAGTGTTGGTTCATGGTTTTTAGATACAACAATAACTTCTAGATTTAAATTTTTAAGCTTTTGTAATAATGACTCGCTTGATACAATTAATGCCCGATTACAATGTTCCCATATTGGGATATCTTTTTTTGAATCACCAATATAATCAAATTCTGATTGATTATAACTGCTTCTTATAAAACTTATTTTATTCTTGCCAACCAGATTAATATTATCATCAGAACCATGATAATTATCAAATATCTTTAGATTATCAAAAAATTTTTTAACTATCTTATAGTATGATCCTGAAATAAGAATAGTTTTTTCATATCTATCTCTGTTTTTTTTAATGTAATTAAAGACATCTTGGTTGATTTTGAAATCATTAATATTAATCTCGGTATTTTCATATAAATATTTTTTCGCTACGTTTCTACCATGAAATATAAATAGATAAAAAACTTTGAATAGGTAAATTGGATTTTTACGGAAAGTATGAATCAGTGTCTCAAAACTCATATCTGTATTTATAAGCGTATTATCAAGATCTACAGCAAGTATTTTTTTATTCATGTCTTTTGTGTCTTATGTTGATTTATGAGTTTTGATTTTTTAGACAACAAAAGCTGAATTATAAATACTATAAGAGAGAGTATCGTTACCATTTGAACTAAAACCATTGTGTTTATTTCGATAGGCAACTGTTGCAAAATGGTTTTTTCATCTAGACCACAATTATCGCATTTGGTATTAAGTAACAATGCTGGGATTTTTAAAATTGAAACAAAGAAATCATGCATAGGTCTAAAGTTAATGAGATTATATGCTTCGTTGCTTTGATCGATGCTTACATTTGAATATCTATTTAGCATTACTAATGAGGAAAGTATATTTGGTATTAAAAATACTTTATATTTCCACAGTAAAAAGCATCCAAGTATAATCCAGGTTACATATTGTTCATGTAAACGTGGAGAAAATGCATAAACTAAAATAAGGTATAACCCAAAAATAGTTAATAAGTCTAAATCAGGTTTAATAATATAAGTAATCAAAATAAATGAATATGTCAGTATTATCATAAAAAATATATGGAATTGATTAAAATCAAGATATGCCATAAGTAAGACTAATACTGAGTGATTAAATGAACTGTAATGAAAGGTCTGCTCTATGATAAGGTTTAATATTGTCATGAATGATCCAGCGCCCACAATGCCTTGGCTAGTATCTAAATCAAGCAAAGAAGCTGAAAAAAGCGTTGGAAGTATATAGCTCAAGTATAGAGCGAAAGCTATGATAGGAACAAAAATAAATGCTTCCTTATGATCTTGTATATTTTTATTTTTTGTCAGAAATGGATATAAAAATAATATTGGTAGAAACATTAATATATTAAGTTTAAAAGATAATGATATTGAAAATAATAGAATTGATGTTTTAATGTAAGATTTCATATAAAAGGCGCATGCCAGTATTGCATACATTAAAGCAACATTGTCTAGTTGAGTATGGAGGCCTGATATTAGAAAAGAAGCTGGAGAAATAACAAATAAAAAAGATGCAACTTTACCAAAGTGCTTATAAAGGATAAAAGCAATTATTGTGTCTATAAGGGATAAATAGATTGCATATATTTTATGAAAGTTACTAAATAGCTCACCTCCAGGTAAACTTGCTCCAACTCCAAAAGCTAAATTAATATTGGTAGATAAGATGTATATTAATGAGTTTTCATAATATGAGAGAATTCCATATGCTGAAGGAACATACACTTTTGTCATTCTTGAGTCAGGACACATAAGGAAGTTTGACCAACATTCAACGGAATCAAGACTTCTTGCAAAAAATGTTTCCGTATCACTTGTATAACCCAAATATGTTACATAATATCTCAATCCTATAGCAACTACTGCTATTGAAAAAAAAATAAGTATATTATTTCTTAATTGTAAATTCTTAATATTCTTAGATAAATTCAAATCATAATTTCCTTATAGCCACATGCATGTCCGAAGTATTATCAGCACTAATATACAATGTAGTAAAATTAATTATTTTATTTGCATAGGCAAGAATATCTAACACATTAGATAAGTCGTATGTATAAAAGTGGTGAATGCCCTCTTTCTTTTCAATCATCTCTTTAGAATATTTATCTATATCATTTTTATATATATCATAGACAGGGTGATTATAAGTTCCAACTATAACATCTATAGCTTCCTCGATGCTATTTGAAAATATCTCATTTTCATATTTATCAGTTAGCGTTTTTATTGAAGTTGTAGCGCGGTTTTTATCATATGTATAATTTTTATTAGGTATAACGAGATAAACGACATCAGTGGTGCATTTTAGTTGATCTAGCAAACTGTATATAGGATTAGGATGATGCTCGAATACATTAGAAGAATATACAAAATTAACTTCTTCTTTTACTGCATCACATAAAGAGTAAGTAGGTGCTTTAAGCAGTATATCAGTCTCAACTATCTTTTTTTCATACATACCATCAACATTTAGTGAAGAAATTATTCTTCTCAGCTCGCTTGATGTGTATATATCGGCATATTTCACTTTTGTAGAAGATGAGAACCCAGAATATGGTGAAGACATTGCGCCTATTTCAATTCCAAATCCTTGACAGTAGTAATAAGCCAGATCAAATCTGTTACCAATGAGTTTTCTCGCTAGAGCTCTTCTTTTTTCTTTTATATTAAACATTACATTTCTGATAGAACTTGAGTTACATCACATTTTTTTATCTCATAATAAGTAACTGGCTAATCATATCAATTCTTTTACTTATGAACAATGATCTATTATATGTCCGAATATGATATCTGATAAATCATAATAGATGAATTAGCTAAGACTCTCTATGAATAGGCTTGTCTTGATTCAATTATACTTACTATCTATAAAATATTTCTTAGCTAAAGAGGCAAGACCAAATAGAGTTTGTTATAATGTTTTATGACTTATGTAATTGTTCTAGTTTTAATTTTTTTGACTGCTGTTATTTTAGTAAATAATAAATATTTAGATACAGGAGTAAGTTACCTTCTTGCAGGAATAGTTTCATTCTCTTTAGTTATTGGTATAATTTTCTTAGTTACGGCGATGCTACTTTAGTGTATCTTCTTTTCACACATTTGATATATTTAAAGTGTTACACTTACAATTAATATCATGACAACGAAACAAGACATATTAGAGTTTGTATCATCTTGGGCTGATGGGCTTTCAGCAATACATAATGCTTATATACTAAAAAATGATTATAGGAGGGAAGCATTTGACTTTATCTCCACACATTACCTGTTTGACAAAGAGCAGGTGTTATTTAAGCCTACATTAACTAACAATATTGTGTTTAGAAATTCAATTGATGACGCTCTCTCTTATTTCGTTGGTGGTAAATATTCAGAAGACACTGGTTTTGCCTTGAAAGAATTTAAAAGTATAGACATCATTGAAACAAATACCATCATAGAAAAGGATCTTATTGCAGTTATGGGTATCCTAGATTTTAAATTAGCCAATTTAGATGAATCTATGAGAGTAGCATTTACTTTTGTATTAAAATCTAGTGAGTCTGGTCTAAAAATCAAGATTCATCATTCTTCACCAATTATATAAAAGAATATAAATTTAAGTCTTTGTATTATTAATTACGTCTAGATCGAGCTGGTTTAGACCTAGACTTCATCTTACTTAATGATAGTTTTTTGAATGGTTTTTTTGAATCAGTTTTTTTACTTGCATATCTTTTTGATTTATCGCTATCCCTATCAGATGATTTGAGGTTTCTTGAAGATCTTTTTGTATTAGATCTTGTTGACTTTCTTTCTTCAGATTTTTTTCTATTATCCTTCCTGCTTGATGATTCACCTCGTCTTCTGGGACCACTACTTTTAGAAAAACTTCTTGTTGATTTTTTCCTTTGTGATGTCTCGGTATTTCTTTTTCTAGAAGCTCTACTATTTGTATTTTTTTTTGGTTTTTTTGCAGTATTGGGATTAAGTAGATAGTAAATTTCATCCCAGAGGCCTTGCTCTTCTGGTGAAACAAAACAAATAGTAAAACCTTTAGACCCTGCTCTACCTGTTCTTCCAATACGATGGATATAGTCTTCAGCAACTTGTGGTAAGTCATAGTTCACAACATGTTCAATATGATCAACATCAAGACCTCTAGATGCTATATCTGTAGCAACTAAAACTTTGAATTTTTTTAGCCTAAAGTCAGACATTACTCTGTCTCTTTTGTTTTGATTAATATTACCGTGTAATGCGTCAGCCTTAAAGCCATCATCACATAATTTTTTTGCCATTCTTTGTGTGCTAAATTTAGTTTTGGCAAAAATTAAAACTGAACCTTCACGTTTTGCAAGTTGATTAAGTAGTTCTTTATATTTTTTATTATGATCAATATTTAAATGATCATGCTCAATATTTGTTAAGAGAACATTATCAGATTTTATAGCTACTCTTTTAGGTTCTGATAAATATTTATTTGATAGCTGAATAATTTTATCTGGCAATGTGGCAGAAAATAGCAAGGTTTGTTTTTCTTCTGGAAGATATTTAAATATTTGATCAATTTGCTTACCAAAACCCATGTCTAACATTCTGTCAGTTTCATCTAGTACTACGTAAACACAAGTTTTTAGATTAACTTTTTTATTTTCTAAGTGATCGTTAATACGACCTGGTGTGCCCACAATTATTCTTGGATAATTGCTGAGCTGTTTCGTTTGAATTCTCATTGCTTCACCGCCAATCAAACATGCAGATTTTATTTTATCGCCATTATTAGTGAGCTGATTTACAACATCTATTACTTGTCTGGCGAGCTCTCTTGTTGGCATCATTATTAAAGCCATAGATTTTTCATCTTTTGCTAGC
>MDTC01155439.1_pt1 | contig 10665 bp, 12 predicted proteins | sample 811181 | NCBI WGS metagenome assembly MDTC01 (sample SAMN05326644, study PRJNA326480) | marine metagenome | isolation source: seawater | place: Pacific Ocean: North | collected 2011 | reverse complement strand
CAGGATTTGAAGGTAGAATAAAAGTAGAATCTTCATATAATCCTCTCATTTGATGATTCCTTCCTTATACTCAGTCTTTCCGTTCACTCTCAAAGCAGTCATAACTTTCTGTCTATTTTCTCCATTTGTCTTATAAGAGCAGTGGACCCATCCGCTAGATGGCTTCCCCTTCTGATAAAACTCTAATATCAATTGATCAAACTCTAAATTGTCTCTAATCCATTCTGCTAATTCGTCATTACCAATTCTACTGCATTCAAAATCTACTGCTTCTCCATGGCAATGCTGAGACTTAGAAGAACCTCCAACCGCTTTATTCAAATCGGGACCTCTATAACCTGAATTTACTCTTATAGGGCCAAATTTATCTCGACATGGCTGTAAAACATGATTTGCAACATTAACGAGATTGACTAAGACTTGATCATTATCGGGCGCATTTTCTATGCCCATCCTGTCAGCGGTTGAACTTTTTGTGAGTTCTGGCAAAGTGAAATTAGGGGCTACTCTTATATCGTCAGCTTCAAGCACTATTACTCCTAATAAGGGGTCGTTGGTTCTATATTTTATTTATAGACAACGACCCCGCCGAACTTAGGAAATCTTTTTCTTAAAGAATGACGCGGCATCTTTTCCAGTTACAATTGGAATAGACTTAGGCTTCTTCTCTTCAGGAACAATCTTCTCCATAGTGACAGTTAACATACCATCTACTAAAGAAGCTCCCTTAACGATAATATCGTCAGAAAGAGTCCATGACCTTTTAAAAGAACGTCTAGCGATTCCCTGATAAAGGAATTCTTCATCTGATTTTTCAGATGTTGATTCGACGGTTAATACACCATCTTCAACATTCACTTTAATATCCTCTTCACTTAAACCTGCAACAGCAAGTTCAAGGATATAATTATCTCCATCTCTTTTGAGATTGTAAGGAGGGTAACCTCCCTGGTTTCTTTCGACTAAGTTTGAGTTAAATAATCTCTCAAACATTGAATCAAACCCTAGAGTGGTTTGAACCATATTATCGAAATGCTTAGGGTTAGAAAAGAGTGAAATAGCGTTAGGTGTAAGTAACATAGTTCTCCTTATTAAGCGAGAATCAGTCCCTCCATCCCTCACCATTGAGCAGATGTTCGAACCGATGTTTAATAACAATCCATAACAACTCTGTTATGGAATTAGCTGAGTATTCACCTACAGGTTTATCCTCGTAGGTTACTTTGAGTCTGAAATCTTTCATTTACCAGTACTCCCAAAACCACCATCTCGGTCAGTCTTTTGTACAGGTTTAATGTCAGTATCTTCAATCTCATAACTCAACATTCTAACAAGTTCGCCTTGCGCGACCCTGTCACCATTATTTATAACGATTGTCTGTGCATCAGACAAATTAACTGCAGCTATAAACAATGGATCAACGTAATCAAAATCAATTACGCCTTCGCAATTAATCAAGCTCAATCCTTGTTTAATTGCTGATCCCGATCTAGGATGTATCCTTACTGAATATCCTGCCGGAATATCTAGAATCATCCCTGTAGGAATCAATACTCTCTCAAAGGGATGAATAGTTATGCTAGCGTCTTTCCTTGTAATGAAAGACTTTTTATTATCGCTCCATTTCTGGTAGCCTTGCTCGGGATTATAATAAGCATGAATATCAAAGCATGCAGAACCCCGAGTTGAAAAAATTGGACTTTTTACATCATCAAATAATTTATGTACCTTCAGTTTTAGCATCATCAGTTTTTTTGTTTCCAATATTATATTTTGCTACTAAATTCCAATCGTCTTTTTCTTTAAATGAGATAATTTTTAACTGGTTAATAGGTACCACATTATCTTTAACCTTATCAGTATCCACTACTTGAATGAGGTCCCATTCAGCTAATAAATTAACTATCGTATTTCTTCTCGCTGCATCATTGTCTGAAAAGTTAGAAGGCTTTCCATCTAACATAAACAACTCTTTGAAATGAACTATGTAGTAACGACTTTGCTTATGTAGGATATGACAGCTTTGATATAGAGTTTTATCTTTCTTAGATGCAACACCTATCCTAGTCAAAGTCTCTTTTACTTTTAGAAAATCATCAGGTTGTTTTAGTTTTATTTCAACGAGAGCTTCGACCTCTATGCTCATTGCGCTCCTTCAATCCACCTGTAAATAATTTTTGCCTGAGAGTACTTAAATCCTCATCAGTGAATATATCGACCACTTCCCTTGCTTTCTGCAAAGAATAACCATAATACTCAACAATAAGGTCTATAGCTTCGTACTTCTCTGCTTTTAGCCATCGACCAAATCTATTCTTGGGTCTAATGATATTTAGCAAATATTGGTATTGAAGTTTGTTATCTAGAAACGGCCTTATGTTCATTTCATTAGCATGAAGTGCCGTATCATGAGTGAAGCTTAAAGTTCTATTAATTAAGAAGGGCTTATATTCCCTTTCTAAATGGCCATCAACATCATCCTTTAATAGATCTTTCTTTTGATAATTAATATCTTTTACGAAGTCAAAAGGATTCATTGCCATTCTCCTTCTACCATTATCTCAATCAAACAGGCAGTTAGATTGATCTGTTGATCTGCAGCGAATGCAGACTTATATTGATAATCAGCTAACAACAAAATAACAGGAGGTAACGTATTAGGTGTTAGATGTTCATGCAAATTATCATATAACTGTCTATATATGTTTCTCGGGTCTGTATGACTAGTATCATTAACCCATTTACGAACTTTAGTAAAGTTCTTTTCTTTCAAAGCCATCATCAAAGCTTGAAAGTTTGCATCACCTAGTTGACCTAATATACCGCTATCAATACCTCCAGTAGCGCTATAACGTTGCAACTCATTTAATGTTCTCCGGAAGTCCGGATAGTATCTCATTATAAGTTCAACAAGAACTTTTTCGTTATAGGTTACATTGTTATCATCAAGAACATACTTAACCCTTTCTAACATCTGAGCAGCTATCTGAGGAGCTTGCTTCTTATCAATCTTGAACTCAATTACAGAAGTTCGAGAATGTATAGGATCAATAATTCTATGCAGATAATTACAAGTAAATATGAAACTACAGTTATCAGTGAATCGTTCAATGAAACCTCTCAAAGCAGGTTGAGTAGATTGAGGATTCAGATAATCAGCCTCATCTATAATAACTACTTTCCTTGTACCTAATAAAGAAACACTACTACAGTAATTCTCTAATTTAGTTCTTAGTAAGTCAATTCCAGACTCTTGCGAACCATTAACAATAAGATAATCGAGACCAATCTCCTTACACATTGCTTTAGCAATAGTAGTTTTACCAACACCAGGTCCACCACTAAGCAATAAATTAGGAATGTCACCCTTTTCCACATACGCTTGAAAAGGTTCTTTCAAATGATCGGGCAGTATACAGTCCGATACTTTTTGAGGCCTATAAGCCTCAACCCATAATAAATTGTCTGGCATAATCCTTTATGTAGTTTGTTCAGTTGCAATCCAGTATTGTAATTTTCTATCACAGTTCTTAAAATGACCTAGCCCTTTATTCGATATCGAAACATCGTAAGAACCTTTCATCATCTTAAGATTCTCAATCTTAAAAATCATTCTAAAGTCTGAATCAGAGGTACCTAATTCAACTGCATAGCTATCAATAGACGTTTTAGAATCAATGGCCTGCATTGTAATCTTACCATTCTTAGCTACTACAGCGATCTCAGGTAAACTCATAACTGAAGCCGCTCTCATAACGGATACCAAATACTTCTCTTCAAGTTTAAAAGAAGCGTCAATTGTAGGTAACTCAATATCTTTTTGAAGAATCTTTCTTTCATTCTCAAACAAAGACATATTCGCAAATTGATATTCAGCGACAGAATCACCTGCAACAAAATTATTTGCATCAACACTAGATTGAATCCTTACTGACTTCTCACTAAAGTCAAACTGAGGTTCTGCAAATAATGATAGCACACCTAAGAACTTATTAAGATCGTAAATAGCAAAGTCCTGAGGAAAGGATTGCTCAAGGTCGGCCTTAGCCATAACGTTAGTCTGCTCACTTACAGTCTTTACAACGTCACCTTGTTCAATAACTAGACTTTGATTAATCTCAGCAAAGTTCTTCAAAATTTCAATTGTCTCATTATGTATAATCATATAATCCTATATGTGGTTAGGGCTTGAACCATAATCTGGTTTAGCCTTCTTTTGCTCTTTACGCTTTTGCGCAGCGAGCTTTCTACGTTCCTTTCTATTCATACCTTGAGCTGCTTTTTTAGCTTTCCGGTCTTCTAAGAAAGGTCTGTTTTCAGTATCATATCCATGAGCTGCATATTCAAGGGCACCCATATCAGGCAAGTTACCTGAAAATACATACGTACCAACATGAGCTAATTTCATCCAAGGACATAGATAAGTCTTAATGCCTATCTTATGTGCTAGCTGACAAAACATATAGTCTTCGGATAGATACCTATCTGTACCATTTGACTTACCTTCACCCATCCATTGATCATTATCAATAATAGTATCAAAGAACGCGTGAATATATCTGCTTCCGTCAAAAAATTCAGAACGGTTATGATCTGGCATATATCTAAATTTAGGATACTCTTTCTCAAACTTCTCCAACACCTCTCGTTGGACCATCATAAAGCCAGTTCCAATTTCCAATGCTTCTACAGGTTCAGATAATGAGATAGTTTTTTGTCCACTAGCTGGATTAAAAACAAAGTCTCCGGTAAACCTTTCTAACTGCATTGGATCATCATCAGCAAGTCCTTTATCAACAGCGTTACGGACCTTTTCCCAAGCAATACACTTCTTAGGATATACACCACCAATGATTGGTTTCTCATCATCACATAAAGCTGCTAATGAGAGAACATAGTTAGGATCGAAATTAATATCACTATCGATAAACATAAGGTGCGTATATTCTGACCTTAAGAATTCATCTACGCAATAATTTCGAGCTCTAGTAATTAAAGATTCGTTGAATAGATAAAAGAACTTTAAATCTATTTGATATTTTGTAGCCGTAGTCGCTAGGTCGCAACAGGCTTTCGTATACATTCCACTACACATACCTCCATACATTGGAGTAGCGACAAATATACGTTTCTTTCGTAATTCAGCAATAGGTACTTCGATCTGCATTCACTCCTTTCATGATATAAAAACAGAAAAACGTTACCATATATTTATAAGTATATATGATAACGTTCAGAATGGCAAGTACTTTTTTAGAATGGAATTTCTTCGTCAGTAACAACGTTATCTATCTCTTCCTTTGGTTCAGGCTGAGCTTCTGGATCAACCTTACTCCATAGGTCCATAAAACCATTCTTGGTATCCTCATCGAATCTACTAATTGAATACTCAATAGCTTTCGATTTATCTTTGAATACCATAAAAGCGTTGACAATATTGATAAGCCTTCTAGTAGAAATAATTTCGTCAATACCTCCATCATTGAAAGTCTTTCTGATAACGTCTGTCCACTGTACCAAATGTTCAACAAAATCATCATCTTTAACTCCAAAGTTATCTAGAATTTTACTGACAATCTTCTTCTCAGTAGAAGCATTAGGATAGTCTTGCTCAAAAGTCAGAGGAAAACGATCCAAGAAGGCTTCGTTAAGGACATTAGTTCCAATAAATCTTCCATCATCAGAACCCTTACCTTTAGTATTAGCAGTAGCAATAATATTGAATCCCGGAGCAGGCTTAACTAATCGATTTATCTTCTTCAAGAAGATCGGGCCTCCCTCCAATACAGGTTGCAGACACATAATCTTATTTGAAGCAAGATCGATCTCATCAAGAAGCAGAATAGCTCCTCTCTCCATTGCTACAATAACCGGACCATCTTCCCAGATAGTCTCTCCATCACGAAGAGAATAATGACCGAGAAGATCATCTTCATCAGTTTCAACAGTAATATTGACTCTGATAAGCTCACGCTTCGTTTTAGCGCTAGCTTCGAAACATTCTTTAGTCTTACCCATACCAGACAATCCGGTAATAAAGGTCGGAATAAACATTCCGGACTGAATAATTTTTACCAACTCATTGTAGTAACCAGACTTAATATAATTTGGATCTGGCGTAGGCACAAATGAGACAGTTTCATCTACCTTCTTGATAGCAGTCTCACTTTGAACTTCTCTTACATCCATAGGTGCCGCTTTGCGATACCTATCACCCCATTTTTGTACGGGCATTACAGCGACCTGTCCATAGTTAGCAATTGAAAATTGATTATGACCGACTCTAAGTTTACTTAGAAAGTTATAGTTCGGTTGCTTCACTCCGGCGCTATCTGCCAGAGCATATACCTCCGACCTATTTAGTACCTTAGCATCTCCGTGTTCTTGTTTCCAAGCTTCTATTAATTGATCTCTGTTATTCATAATTTAATCTCTCTTTATTGTTCATGAATATATTATATACTATTTCTCTGAAAAGATCCAGCATTCTTTTACGCAACCATCTCTGAGAACTTATTGAGCAAATATCGATTCTCCAATTTGCCTTTCTGGAACTTCTTGAAAGCTCTCGTCAATGATCCTGTAGTCACCTTAGAGTCTTCTTTAAGTTCAATTTCGTCAGAAGTTGAATTATTTTTAACTTTAATGACATACAATTCGGTATAGCCAAGATGATGCGCAATATAGTATCCCTGTCTACTAAATTGATCTCTCGCATTTGTATATTGGCTATTCCATCTAACCATTCCGTTCTTAGAGTCCCAAGCACCAATCTTTCCTGCCACATTTGATTCATGAGTCAGAAAGAATCCAACAACATTACTCTTAGTCTTAAACTTAAAGTACTCTAAGCAGTTCTTGGTTTCTTGCATATTGCTACTTCTACTCCAATCTAAGACTTTATTAGTCTCTCTGTCAACTAACTTAGGCGCAACTCTAGTACCATTATGGTCTGCAGTAGCTATCTGTCTTTGACATTTATCCTCATCGTAATAGTAGTAAGAAGAATTTGACTCACCATCAGTAAGAATAATTGTATTGACAACATCAATTCTATTATCCTCTCTGAATCTCTTTACAGCTTCTACAGAAACCATAATTGCACTATTCAAGGGAGTTCCACAAAGTCTGGACATTGGCAAATTATAATTACGAGCCATAGCATTCCAATCCCATCTAGCACCCTGAGCGTGCTTAGATTTCATTAGCAAATTGTAGACTCTTTCTTGCTTTGTCTCTTTGATAGTTCGTACCTTCTTCCCATTCTCTCTAAGTCTCTCATTTCTGCTTCTTCTTCCTGCCATGTAAGGAGCATTGAAATAATCAGCATCACATCTCATTAAAGATAACATCAAATGTTCTCTCATAAGTCTATATTCTCTCTTTGACATTTTATGAGAGAATAGTTGAATGAGTTGCAAAGTGACGTTATCTCCAATAGGAGAAATACTTCTAGGAATAGGTTCTTCAACTCTTCTATTTTTAAGTTCCTCTTTCTTTCTTCCATCTTCGTCATATCTGTAATCAACGAATGCATATACATCATGCTTGATATCACATTTACGACAGAACTCAACTAATTGTAGAAGTTGAATAAAGGTAGGCATCATCTTTTCATGCATTGACCCTGACCAATCCATCAGCATATACAATCCATGATTCTTACCTTCAGGTACAATGGTTACCTTCTTGAAGATATTATCTGAATATTTGTATTTGTGAATATCTGATAGAGACAACACTCCGGAGTTAGCAGTAGCAGACCTTTTATATTCTGAAGCCCGCTTTCTCATCTCAAACTCTTTCGCCAGATAGTTGACAACAGGTTTGTTCTCCTTATCACATTCCTTTAGAAATTCTTTGACATAATCAAATTCCCATCTACTACCTCTTTTTATATTATGCTGAGATTCAAATGAATGCTGTTCCTCAATTCTCTGAATATTGATCTCAATCAATTTTTTATATGAGAGGATCAGACCGTTTGCATCTATATTGATCTTTGGAGAATTATAGTAGACATGCTCGTAAGCATTCTCATCAACCAGCTCTTCTTCATGAGTTCGATATTCTTCATCAGTAATAGATTTAGGTTCCCATTGACCTGGATTATCATCATACCATTGATCATGGCCTCCGGATTCTCCACCCATAGGTTGTTCGCTTTGAGGGCCATCGACTTCGTCTTCGTGATATTTTGAATCAGACACATCATCTGGGCCCTCATTAAGCGCTGTAGAATCTTCGTTCTCACTTCCTTCATCGCATTGATCGACAGGTGCATCGCAGTCTTCTTTGTCGACTTTTTCTCCTTGCTCATTAAACTCCATCTGAGCTGCTTCTTCACCTTCTAAATCAAATTCATCTTCATCTCCAAGGTCTTCTTGGACATCAGGATTGAAGAGCATATTATCGAAGTCTTGCATCTCTTCGAGCTTTTCCTGGCTATATTCCCAGAGCAGTTCTGTCAAAAGTTCAACATCTTCCCAGGTCTCTAACTCTTCCATCTTCCTTACATATGGCATCTCTTCTTCAGTGAATTGAACACCTTCGAGAGGTCCGCCTTTAAAATGGATATTGAGTTTGTCTATAAGAGGAGCTTTATTGATATCTATATTGAATTTCTTCAATCCGAAGAAATCTCTTTCGTGCATCAATACTTTATAACCAGCATTCATAGCCTTTGCAGCACCGTGAAATTTCTTCTTGATTTTTTTCTCTATTCTAGCATCTTCTACTATATTGAGAAAGCCTTTATAATGCTGACCTCTATTACTGGTCACATTATGCCAGCCCTCTGCTGGAGTATACAATGCATGCCCGACTTCGTGACATACAAACAGATCGTAGACTTCTCCTTCCATCTCTTTCATGATCGGAAGAATCAGAGTTCTAGATTTCGGATCAAATCCTGCTGTAGGAACCTTAGCATGCCGTACCGTAATATCTTCGGTCGCCATCAGTTTCGCAAGGATCGATTTCTGCTCTCTAAGTTGAGTCATAGGCTTTTCTTTGATTGGTCTCTCATTGTGTACATATATTATATGATATTTCTGAGAGAAAATCAAGAACTTTGTTCCTCAATGATATCAGGCAGTTACATGGACCTCTTTGATATCATTAGGTTTTTTCTGTTGACATATTGTTTGCTTGAAGCGTTTTTGCGGGGCTTTGGATCTTCTGGGATCTCTTCTGGTGTGTATTGCATGTCAAAATATTCCTCATGTTTCGCTATGAGGTACATCAATTTATTGTAAGGGACTTTTTCTAAACCATTCAAAGGCATCTCCTATTTGTTGACGTTATTATATTTATTGTCAAAAGTCTAGAAATTTGAACTTTGATAAATATCTCGATTTAAGCAAATAAGGAGGTTAATGTTTAATCATAGGAGGTCCAACTGACGAGTTTAATCGATCCTTCCGATTTTACTTCTGTCGTCTCCAAACTCCGTGCTTTCTTTTCTTCCCGAAACTTCCAAGAAGTTCATACCCAAAACAGATTATCAATTTTAGCGGCTTGCGAAGATCCAACCACAGTAGCTACCTATAACTATGGTGGTGAAATTTGGCCACTTCCACAAACTGGACAAATGTGGTTAGAATACGAACTCTTGACAAAGCCCGATGTAGCAGGATTCTATTGTCTGAGTACAAGTTATAGACAAGAACCAAATCCTGTAAGTGGTAGACACGAATTGATATTTCCAATGTTTGAGTTTGAAGCACCAGGTACATTTGATGACCTGCTAAAACTAGAAAGTGATCTATGCGAGCATTTAGGATTTAAATGTGAGCATGATAGAGCACCTTACAATGATTTAGCATTCCCTGGAGGCAATTATACCAGTATGGCTGGTCACTTTGCTGCTTCAGATAACGAACTAACTGCACATCACGAAGATCTTATTTACAAAGAGTATGGTGATGTTTTCTTCTTAACTGAATTTCCAGAATATACAAGCCCATTTTGGAATATGAAGTTAGCAGAAGGTACAACTAGTAACGGGAAAAGATATGCCCATAAGTGCGATGTACTTATAGGTGGAATGGAAACTATTGGTAGTGCTGAGCGCGGTACTGATATTGACCAAATGAAAGAACAATTCTATACTATATCAGAAGGTGGGTATGCCAATCTGTTATTTGATTTGTTCGGAAAAGAAAGAGTGGAAAAAGAATTAGTAGAATTCTTTGATTTGGATTTCATACCTCGTTTTGGTGGAGGTATTGGAGTGACGAGATTAATAAGTGGAATGCGAAAGGCAAACCTTATTTAGAGTTCCTGACTCTGGGGATGAATGTGACAGCACTCATCCCCATCAGGTCCAACAGACTCTGGGGTGGTGAAATTGGTAGACACGGCATGTTGTTTGCATGTTGCACACTGCGGGAAACTAAGTGTGTATGCTCGTTCGAATCGAGCCCCCAGAGCCAATCAAAAATTTATTTATAGATTACTAGTTTTACAGTAAAAGTATTGCACAAAAGATAACTGTGCCGTATGAGATAGTCATTTCTTTCATGCGAACCTCACATTACCATTCATAACATTTCTTTCTCTTTGCTCTAGATCATAATGATCTCTAGATCTGGAAAGATAGTCATCAATCTGCTTTTGTGTAAAGTTCATATCAAATTTAAATATCTTAAACCAATTTTTAAT
>MDTC01077534.1_pt1 | contig 10666 bp, 7 predicted proteins | sample 811181 | NCBI WGS metagenome assembly MDTC01 (sample SAMN05326644, study PRJNA326480) | marine metagenome | isolation source: seawater | place: Pacific Ocean: North | collected 2011 | reverse complement strand
TACTGGTTTGTTGCTAGACAACGTTTTGAGAACAACCATTCTTAATAGGTAATCTTCATTAACTTCACTATGTAGTACCTCAATATATAAATCGCTATTGTGATGATTTGATAAGGTGGAGGTCATGTCTTTATCGTGTGCCAATAAAGATCTTTCAGTTTCTGGAATAGCTGAATCAAGAGCAGGAGTTATGTCCGGCAAGCTTGAGTTCTTTTTAGAATAAAAAAATTCCAAAGGCATTAAAAATGATCTGAACTCATTTGTAAGTTGACTATGCATATCTAGCATTCTGATGTTCATTCAAAAAGAACTCATGTAACAACCAGTCAACCTGCAATAGCCCATCTCTGGTCATTTCAATTGTGGTCTCATCAAATGTTAAAAAATTCCTGTCTCGAAGCTGATTGAGAGTAGATGAAAATTTACTTGAAAGGTCTACATCAAATTTATTTTTAAAATAAGACAGATCTACTTTTCCAAGTTTGAGCTGCAGAATAAACTCTCTAATGATGGTCTCATCATCATTAATTGGGTAAGCCCTATAAATAGGAAATTCATTATCAGTCACTCGCTTAAGGTAAGTCCCAATATCGTGTTCATTTTGAACATGAACACCACCAATATGACCAAATGATGCAACCCCTGTTCCGAGCATGTCAGCCCCACCCCATAAAGCGTCTCTGTATACGAATTTAACCTTCTGGGGATCTTTTACGACAGTGTACGCACTTGTTACGGTGTATCCGGCCTCAACAAACATATCAAAGGCTTCACTGACCCACCTTCTCTTTGTCGGCCAATCTGCAACAGGAGCAGTGAGCTTGCCTGACTCCTGCATTTCTTTGTAGATGGTTGTATTGTAAGGGATTTCCATCTGATAAATGGTTACACATTCAGGTTCCAAAGCGATTGCTTGTTTTACACAATCTTTCCAATTTTCCTCGGTCTCATCAATCATTCCTGCGATTAAATCGATGTTGATTTGTGGAAACCCAATATTTCGTGCGTAATCGTATGCACGTTTAATTTCCATACTCCGATGCGCTCGGCCGTTAATCTCAAGAATATGATCATCAAAGTTTTCAACTCCAAGGCTTAGCCTAGTAACACCTAACTTCCTGATGGCATCTAATTTTTTTTCCGTTAAGGTTCCAGGTTCACATTCGAAGGCAACCTCTTCAGCTTCGTCCCAAGGAAATACAGCCTTCATGCGTTCAGTAAGATCGGTTAATTGGGATACTGATAAATATGAGGGTGTTCCACCACCAAAATAGATAAATTTGGGTTTTCTACCTTTTAAATAAGGAGTCGATCCGTACTTCTCAATTTCTTTGATGCCCGAATCGATGTATGCCTTGATTTCAGATGCTTTTTTATCAGTGTAGACACGAAAATAACAAAAATGACATCGTTTTCTACAAAACGGAATATGAAAATAAATTCCCAACGGTAAAGGATCGGAAGAACAGGATGAGTTCAATACATCGTGAACATGATTAACTAAATCAGGCTTCCAAAATGAATATTGTGGATAATTTGATATGAAGTAGTTGCCTACACCTGTTTCTTCAGATGTCTTTGAATCAATCATAATTGGATAGGTGTAAATATCTTTTAACCTTTGGTCGAATCGTCAAAACAGTAAATTTTACCATCATCACAACCAATCACTAGCTTGCCGTTAACAATAGCTGGAGAAGAGCGTATATTATCACCAAGCTCGAAGCTCCATTTCTCATCCCCTGATTCTATATCTACAGCATATAATGAGCCATCGCCTGAACCGACAAATACGTTGCTACCTGATACGACTGGAGAACTTTCAATTCCACCTCCTGTTTTAAATTCCCATATACCTTGCCCTGATTTTCTATTTATTTTATACAATCGTTTATCTCTACCTGCAGCGATAACTGAATCCATGGTAACTGCTGGCGATGAAAAATATGGGAAGTCACGTTCTCCAAATTCCCATATTTGTTTCTTTGTTTTTAAATCGAATGCAGCAACTCTATTGCCGTGATGAGCTACATAGGCAACTGAATCCACTACTACTATGGAATTCGCAATATAATTTTCAGCGTCCATAGTTGTGTGAACTTTTCCGTCTTCGGTTTTAATGCCATAAATTTGCGCATCACAACCACCGAAATAAATTTTACCATCTGCTATTCCTGGGGCCCCGTTGACATAATTTTGAGTTTCGTATTTCCATTTTAACTTTCCATCATCCAAGGAAACACAATGCATGTAATTATCATAACTACCAGCCAGCACATATAGTTTATTGTCCTTGTTGCTCTTGAATAGATTTACTCCACCTAAAATCTCTCCATCAGTCTCGTATTTCCATTTAATTTTACCATCAGATTGATTCATGCAATACAGAAAACCATCACCTGAACCAAATATGACATAGTCTGAAACGGTACATGCTGTCCCTTCAATGATATCATCGGTGTTGTGTTCCCATAAAATTTTTCCGGTATTTAAATCCATGCAGACAAATCTACCCTCTTCGTTTCCTACAAATATTTTTTCCCCAGATATAACCGGTGTGGCGAAAACACTTCTCCCTATTTTTACATCCCAATTGAGTTTTAATGGTAACTTTAGATTGTTTTTAGCAATTCCTCTCATATCAGGAGATCCTCGGAAAAAGTTCCAATCTCCAGATGCAGAGTGAGTTATAAAAAAACATCCTATAAATAAAACTAGAGGATATATTTTTTGTTTCAATTTACTCAGATATTTAAGCATATATACAGATACTGTATTATAGATTCATCGCAACCTTACCAATATAACATAATACAATGGATGATTTCACTAGTAAAAGCCCAGAAAAGATACCATTCGAATTATATTCTGAGTATGAAGAAAGGCCATTCCATACATGCACAAGATGTGGTGAAACATTGCTAGACTATTTAGAGGGCTATCATGTAGCGAAAATAATCAAAAACAGAGAAGCAGTTTTTGAATATGCTCTTTGTTTCACCTGTCATTCGGGAATGGTTGCTGAGTTTTCTTCCGAATCAAGACAGGCACTAGAGAACTTTTACCTCGAGAATATGAACCCTAGTTTAGGTTTGGACGGTTGTGGGTTATGTTCAATGGAAAGATTAAAATTTGAAGATAAGGAGTATTCAATTGGAGCGATGTGTCAGGGAAAAAACATGATTGATGGCTTTATTATTTGCTCTTCATGTATGGAAAAAACGAATTCATTAATTTCATCAAAAACTCAGGGTGTCTGGGAGGATTTTATTAACGAAAATTTCCCTGGTGTTCCTGCTAATGCATTACCCTCACCAGGAAAGTTGGGAGTGCTCTAGCGTTAATATAATTATGGAAGATAAAGAACACAAAGCCATCTACAGAAGTTTTATTCTGAGAGTTATTTTCAGTGTAATTGTTTCTGCAGGATTTATTCTTCTTTCTTACCTTGATTATATTTTATTTGGCCTTGGGGTTACTTTTACAATTTCTTTTCCCTTTGTCTTTATTTTGAGTGGAAAGTTTTTTCCAGATTCCTGTGAATTTTATTCTCATGAGCACAGAAATTATTTACGTTCTAAAAAAGGTTTGAAAGCAATAAAAGATGATCATAAAAAGAAGGCACATTATTATGATGACTTTATGAGAGGTTGATAAGTGATGAAGAATGGATCTGAGGATATTTTAAACAGAGATAATGTATTTTGTTGCCTTCAAGTGTTAAGAGATCATCTCTCTCAGTCACAGCAGAATCATATAAATGTTGATTCAGGATCCTTATTAAAACTTCAAGATTTAAATCAAAAGTTATCAAATTTTACCTCTGATATTAATGAAACCAGTTCTTCTTTAGATAAGAATAAACAAATAAAAAAATTATCTTTTACGGCGAAAAACGATCAAAATCTTCGTTCCATTGAATCTCTTAGAGACACGTTAGTTTTCTCTGATGGTGATGCAGAATCTCAATTGATGTTTGTTGGGGAAGCTCCAGGATATGAAGAAGAAAAAAATAAAAAACCATTTGTTGGGCCTTCAGGACAATTGCTGGATAAGATAATTTCAGCTATGGGACTCCAAAGATGTGAAATCTATATTACAAATATAGTTAAATACAGACCTAAGATTGGAGACGGTCGTCAGGGTCACTCGAATAGAAAACCGAACAACGATGAAATGAAGTCATCAATTAAGTATCTTCTTCAGGAAATCAATATTATTAGACCCAAGTTGATCATTACTCTTGGAGGTACAGCCACAAAGGGCCTTTTAAATTTAGACAATCCAATTTCAAATCTAAGGGGTAAAATTCATCAAGTTGATAACATGAATGCTATTGTCACATATCATCCTTCCTTCTTATTAAGAAGTAAGAATCCTAATAGTGATAAGAGGCTTGTATGGGAAGATATGTTATTGGCAATGGAATTTCTAGATATGAAGATAAGTGAAAAACAAAGGAATTATTTTAAATAATTATTTTATTCTTCACCGCTGGTCTCCTCTATATCAGATATTTCAGACTCCTCCTCGGTTGTGCTTTCTCTTACTGGTGCTATGTCTTGAAGTTTTTCATCGCCACTGAGTGTCACTAGTTTAACACCCTGGGCATTTCTTCCAGTTTCACGCACATCAGAAACTCTAATTCTTATACTTTGCCCCCCTGTCGTCATCAGCATTAATTCGTCTTCATCTGCCACTGCTGCAGCTCCGACAACATTGCCAGTCTTCTCGGTGCATTTCATTGTAATGACCCCCTTGCCACCTCGAGACTGCTGACGATAATCATCAAAGGATGTTCTTTTGCCGATACCGTTTTCTGAAGCTACAAGAAGCTTCTGATCATCTGATACTAAAGCAAGACCAACAACACGATCTTCATCACGTGGTCTTATTCCAAAAACTCCAGACGTAGCTCTTCCTTGAGAACGTGCTTGTTCTTCGTTAAACCTTAAACTAAGGCCACTTTTTGTAACGAGAACCACGTCGTCTGTTCCACTTGTTAATCGTACATCAATCAACTCATTACCCTCGTCTAATTTAATGGCAATAATACCGTCTTTTCGGTAGTTCCTAAAATCATTAACAGCAGTTTTCTTTATTTTTCCACTCTTTGTTGCAAAAAGAATGAAGCCAGAATCATTTGAGAATGTTATATCATTTCCATCATCATCGGTAATGTAAACAAGTCTTAGTACTGCAGCTATTGATTCATCAGTTTGTAGATTGAGTACATTTTTAATACTTCTACCTCTCGAGGCTCTTGACGCCTCAGGTAGCTCATAAACTCTTTCAACATAAACTCTGCCAGTATTAGTGAAAAACATGAGATAATCATGTGCCTGTGCTGTAAATAAATGCTGAACAAAGTCCTGTTCGGAATCATCCTTAGTTCTTGTCTCCATTCCCCGAACACCTTTTCCTCCTCTTGCCTGTACCCTATATTCAGAGGAGGCTGTTCTTTTAACGTATCCTCGATGACTAAGGGTCACAATCATGCCTTCATTGGCGATGAGATCTTCAATTCCTATTTCCCCTTCATCAGGAAGTATTGGGCATCTTCTTGGGGTTGCATGATTTTCTTTAATTTCAAGAAGATCAGTTTTAATGATATCTAAAACTCTTGATTCTTTATCCAAAATATCGAGTAGATCTTTAATTTCATCGATAACTTTATCGTAGTCAGCCTTAATTTTATCACGCTCCATTGCAGTGAGTTGGTAAAGGCGTAATTCAAGAATAGAATTTACTTGTCTGTCGGTGAAAACATACTGATCGCCCTGAATGCTTGGTTGATCTCTAATTAGCACCCCTAAAGCCTCTGCAGTTTTGGTGCTGAATTTATATTCTTTTAGTCTTTCCCTTGCTTCATCTCTATTTTTTGAGTCCCTAATTATTTGAATGAAATCATCAAGGTGACCTAGAGCGAGTAAAAACGCTTCAAGATTTTCTGCTCTATCTTCAGCTTTTTCTAAAAGGAACTTTGTCCTTCTAATTACAACTTCTCTACGATGTTCTATGAATGCATCTAATGCTTCAATTATTGATAACTGCTTTGGTCTACGCTCATGAATAGCAAGCATGTTTACGCCAAAGGAGGTCTCCATGGACGTCAATTTGTATAATTGATTGACTACAACTTGTGGGCGCGCGTCTCTCTTTAAAGTTATTTCTATGCAAGTTTCCTCATCGGAGAGATCTCTCATGCCAGAAATATCATTGAGAATTTTTTCTCTAACCAATTCAGCAATTCTCTGTTGTAGAGTTGCTCTGTTTACTCCATGAGGAACCTGTTTAATAATTATTTGTGAGGTTCCTGAAGCAGTTTCCTGAACATCCATCACACCTCGAATTTTCACACTCCCGCGACCGGTTCTGAAATAATTATCAATTCCTTTATAACCTCTTATCTCACAAGCTCCTGCAAAATCAGGTCCTTTAATGTGTTCTTTTATTTCTTCTACTGTAATCTGCGGGTTGTCAATCTTTGCGCAAATACCATCAATCACTTCGCCTAAATTATGTGAAGGGATGTTGGTTGCCATACCAACGGCTATACCTGTTCCTCCATTTACTAATAAGTTAGGAATGGACGCGGGAAGAACTTCAGGTTCAACAGAATTACCATCATATGTTTCATGGTGATCAACTGTTCTCTTTTCAAGATCAGTCATCATTGATGAACCTAAAAATGTGAGTCTGGCCTCTGTATACCTCATTGCAGCGGGAGCATCACCCTCAACCGACCCAAAGTTACCTTGACCATCTACTAGCGTTTCCCTCATGGTCCAAGGTTGGGCCATGTTAACCATTGTTGGATAGATGGCGCCATCGCCATGTGGATGGTATTTACCCATAGTTTCACCAACAATTCTAGCGCACTTGAGGTGAGGTTTGGATTGTGACAACGACAGATCATGGTGCATTGCGTAAAGAAGGCGACGTTGAGATGGTTTTAATCCGTCTCTTGCGTCAGGTAAGGCACGTGAAACGATCACTGACATCGAGTAGTCCAAAAAGGATTTGGACATCTCGTCTGCTACATTGATTTGCTTTATAGATTCGTCTGACATCTAATTTAAATTTAATAATTATACATCCAGGTTTTGAACGTTCAGAGCATTGTCCTCTATAAAACGTTTTCGTGGTTCAACAATGTCACCCATGAGTACATCGAACATTTTACTGGCCTCATCATAGTTTTCATGATCGAACTGCACTCTTAATAATTTTCTTTTTTCAGGGTCCATTGTTGTTGAATAAAGCTCTTTAGCATTCATCTCCCCCAAACCCTTAAACCGTTGAATCCGCATGCCTCTTTTTCCTATCTCAAGTATTCTATCAAGTATTTCAAAAAGATTAAAGACAGGGTCAACAATCATTTGATCCCCCTCACCCTCAACCAATTCATAGATAGGTTTATCTTCTGAATAAAATGGCTTTGTTGTTAGTCCAAGCTCTTCAAGACGTTGTAAAATCTTTGAAATGGCTAAGCATTCATGAAGTTCATATTTAATTCCCCTTCGCTGGACTCCATCGTTCTTATTTGAATAAGATTCAATCTCCTCTTCAGTTAATTCCTCATTAAAGAGCCTTAGGTCTCGGTTCTTGTTGCTAAATTCTAAGAGGTCTTTTTCATCGCTAAAATAGGATATCTCTTCGTCATTTCCTATTCTAACTCTCACCATATATTCAGGAAGACTCTCACCCTCTGATTGCTCTAAGATATCTTTGAAGTTACCTCCGTGACCTTCAAGTGTGCGGACAAAACGTGTTAGTTGAGATAACGAATCCAAAACGCCCCTTAAAAGATCTGTCTCAATATAATCCTCAGAACCAGCTTTTCTTAATTTCACTTCTTCAGAACCCAAAGAGATTAAAATTTTGTTTAACTCTATATCATCGGCAACATATTCCTCTCTCTTCTTTCTCGTCACCTTGTATAATGGAGGTTGAGCGATGTATAGATAGCCAGTTTTAACTAGCTCGGGCATGTGACGACAAAAAAACGTTAAAAGAAGCGTTCTAATGTGTGATCCATCAACATCAGCATCAGTCATTATGACAACCTTATGGTATCTGACTTTGTCGATTTTAAATGCACCTTCTTGTTCTTCTTCTCCAGAGCTTTCACCAATACCAGCACCAATCGCTGTAATCATTGCTTGAATTTCTTTATTTTGAAGGGCTTTGTGGAGTCGGGCTTTTTCGACATTAATAACTTTACCCCTTAGTGGCAATATGGCTTGAGTAGTTCTATTTCTGCCTGCTTTTGCAGAGCCTCCTGCTGAATCACCCTCAACAATAAATAGCTCTGATTTTGCCGGATCTCGCTCAGAACAATCAGCAAGTTTTCCTGGCAATCCTCCACCTGAGAGAACGGATTTTCTTACAGTTTCTCTAGCTTTTCTGGCCGCCTCTCGTGCACGAGCTGCATTAACTGCTTTTTCAATGATGACTTTAGCCGTCGAGGGATTTTCATCAAAATATTTTTGTAACCCTTCATATACAACTGATCCAACAACCCCTTCAATTTCAGTATTTACTAATTTAGATTTAGTTTGAGAATTAAATCTCGGGTTTGGCATTTTTACGCTAATGACACAAACAATACCTTCCCTTACATCGTCTCCAGATAATGCAGGATCCTTATCCTTTAATAACTTATTATTTTTTGCATACTGATTTATCGCTCTCGTTAGTGCGCCTCTAAAACCCGACAAGTGAGTTCCTCCGTCGGGGTTAGGGATTGAGTTTGCAAAGCAAAGAATGTGATCATTGTATGAGTCGTTGTATTGAAAAACAATATCAGCATAAACATCGTCCTCGGTAACTTTTCCGTCATAATCAATTTCTACTTGTCGTTTACCTTTAACAACAATTGGCTCTGAATGAACAAGGTTCTTATTTTCTCCAAGCTGCCCTACATACTCTTCAATCCCTTTGGCATAGTAAAAGGTTTGGGTCGATTCAGTCTCTGGACGCTCGTCGATGAGTTCAATGGTTAATCCAGGATTGAGGAATGAAAGCTCTCTCATTCTTTTAGCCAACCTCTCAGTTTGGAAAACTATGGTTTCAGTAAAAATTGTGGCATCTGGAAAAAACGTAACTTTTGTACCAGTGGGTTGTTCAGGGATATTGCCAACAACTTCAAGAGGTTTGACAGTCTTACCTCTTTCAAACATTATGGCGTGTAATTTACCATCACGGCGAACTTCAGCTTTAAACCAATCCGACAAAGCGTTTACACATTTTGCACCAACTCCGTGAAGTCCACCCGAATATTTGTAAGCACCTTGACCAAATTTACCACCAGCATGAAGATTAGTGAGAACTAATTCTACAGCTGGGACACCAAACTTCGGGTGCATATCAACAGGAATACCTCTTCCGTCATCATCAATGGAAATTGATCCATCGACATGCAATGAAATTATAATTTTCTTACAGAAGCCTGCTAAATGCTCATCTATTGAGTTGTCCAAAACCTCGAAAACACAATGGTGTAATCCTCTTTCATCAGGATCACCAATGTACATGCCTGGTCTTTTTCTAACTGCCTCAAGGCCCTCTAATTTATCGATTTGAGCGGCATCGTATTGCTGACCTCCTGCGGTTGCCTCGGCTTCTTCCAGTTCGTTATTTGTTTCGTCTTCAGACATTTAATTATTATTAAATTCTTAGTTTTTGTTGGGGGTTAAATAAAGCGATGAATAGACCTTTTATTCTAGCCCAAATCTATATAAATTAGCAATACTTTAGACGCTATTTAATCATGTTTTTTAAAGTTTAATAACTTATATAATGGTTACATTATAAACACGTTATAACTATTGGAATAATATCATGATTAATATTTCATTTTTTAATCACTGTTTAACTAAAAATGGGTTAAAAATAATGCTGCGAAAGACCAATATTAATTAATTAATAAATACAAATATTTAAATAATTAGAGGCACTCATTTGATAGCTTATCAAGGTTGCAGCAGACAATTGTGCGATTAAATTCTAGAAAATGGTTACAACAATCAATTCTAGCAATATTAAAGACCAAATTTTGGAACTCAAAGAGCAAAGGAATGCGATCCTGCTTGTTCATAATTACCAGATTGGGGAAATTCAAGATATTGCAGATTACGTCGGTGACTCGCTTGGTCTCGCATACCAGGCTAAAAGTACTGATGCAGACACAATTGTATTTTGTGGAGTGCACTTTATGGCGGAGACTGCGAAAATTATAAACCCAAATAAAACTGTCATACTACCAGACAAAGATGCTGGATGCTCACTTGAACAATCATGTGATGGTCATCAGTTGGAATCCTTTCTTAAAGAAAATGAAGAGAAGAATTACTATGTGGTTGCTTACATCAATTGCAGTGCCCACGTAAAGTCTTTATCCGATTGTATTTGTACAAGTGGTAACGCGGTGAAAATTGTAGAATCAGCTCCTGAGGATAGACCAATTCTTTTTGTACCAGACCAAAACCTTGGTTCGTGGGTGATGGAGCAAACAGGTAGAAAAATGGACCTGTGGCAAGGTTCATGCTACGTCCACGTCGAATATACTAGAGAAAGTATATTGAAGATTCGTGAACAATTTCCGGATGCCGAACTAGTCTCTCATCCAGAATGCACATATGCGGTCAGAATGCTATCTGAT
>MDTC01063242.1_pt1 | contig 10666 bp, 10 predicted proteins | sample 811181 | NCBI WGS metagenome assembly MDTC01 (sample SAMN05326644, study PRJNA326480) | marine metagenome | isolation source: seawater | place: Pacific Ocean: North | collected 2011 | reverse complement strand
TCACCACACCATCACCATGCTTTAACTCAATTAGCATCCTGTTTCATGGCAATGGATAGGCCAGAAAAGGCTGAAGCACCACTCAACGAAGCACTCCGCTTAGCACCAGACCATACCGAGGCTTGGCATCAACGTGGACTACTATACCTAGATTGGGCCCAAGAGGAATCAGCTCTCAATGATTTTGAAGCAGCAGTACGCTGTGACGGTAGCCACCTTGGTGCACGCTTACATATTGCAGCAATTCATCACAAGGCGGAGAAATTTAGTGAAGCATTGGCTGCATGGAGTGGCGTTCTAGCGATTGAGCCAGAGCACACGGTTGCTCGTAAGCGAAGAGAAGAATGTGAGATGGCATTAGCCACAATCTGATATGATAGAACCCTGCACGGTACATCATGGGATACGAACCTGGTGATGAAGTAAGTGGTTTCACTTTGCCAAATGCAAATGGCGGAGGAGAAACTTCTCTTGAAGATGTAATGACTGATGTTGGCGCAGTAGTTGTTTTCGAATGCAACCATTGCCCATATGTTGTTGGAAGTATTAACAGGATCAACAAGGCGGCGGCACTAGCAGAAGAACTTGGAATGGGATTTGTTGGAATTAACTCCAACGATGCGAACAATTACCCAGAAGATTCCTATGAGAGCATGGTAAAGAGGGCTGACAAAGGAATGCCCTATCCCTACTTACATGATGAATCACAAGAGGTTGCTCATGCATGGGGCGCAAAGAGAACTCCAGAATTTTACCTAGTAAACGGCGAAGGAGTTGTTGTTTACAGAGGTCGTCTTGACAATTCTCCACGCAATGCAATGGAGGCTACAACAAGAGATCTTGCAGATGCAATGGACTCACTATCTATGGGTGATCTGCCTCCTGTTAACCGAACAGAATCGATTGGTTGCAGCGTGAAGTGGAAATTATGAGTGGTTGTAGGCGTCAATGCGACTGGGATGATAACCTAGTCTGTCGCTCATGCGGAATTGACTATTCTCCGCCTAAACCTCTGCGCCCATTTCACTTAGCATTCCCTGTCGACGATTTACCAGCTGCAAAAAAGTTCTACACAGAAGTTCTAGGATGTACAACTGGTAGAGAGAAAGAAGAATCATGCGTCTTCAAATTCTATGGCCACCAAATTGTAGCCCATAGGGTTCCTAAAATGCCTGAACTTTCAACCAATCCAGTGGATGGAAAGAAAGTACCTGCAATGCACTTTGGCATAGTAATGGAATGGAACGATTGGCACCAACTCAAAGCCAAGTTAGAGGCTCAAGGCGTAGAGTTTGTTCTTGGACCCTACACTAGGTACGAAGACCAACCTGGGTCGCAAGCAACTATGTTTATTCAAGATCCATGCGGCAATCACTTGGAGTTCAAATCCTTCAAAGAAGAGTCGGCAATCTTCGATAAAGAATGGTAATCAGAGGGTAGCGTCTAAAATGGACCACATGAATCCATTCAAAATTTTGAAAGCACAGGGATGAAATATGGGCACATACAAGACTCCGGACTGTTAGTAAATAACAGGGAAGTTCAGGTCGTCAATCATGACCAATAGGCCATTTTTGAGTAAGGTTAAGTACTGTGGACAATGACGATGTATTGTTGATTGTGATGGTTAAAGAATTGAGCGACCTACCACAATTGGTGGCTCAAGAAAAAATTAGATTTTCTAAATCTAGTTTCCCTCAAACGACCCTTGATAACACCGACTACAATGACAAATTATCCCTATATCTAGCAAATTCGATAGCCACTTCACTCGAACAAAACTCATTCGATTCGAAACTCATGGAATATTCAAGAGAGCCATTCGTTCTTGGAAAAATCGTGGAATTAATACGAACCATTCGTATTGCACCGTGGAAAAAATCAACCGCTGATGATTTTACATTCAGGAAAAATGTTGGCATGTATTACACACCTGAACCAATCGTTGAATATATCGTAAAATGCACTCTGACCAGATGGTTTCAGCGGGTGAATTCCTTAGAAAACGAAAGCATAGGCGATGCAACTGAAGCCTGGATGGATCTCAAGTTAATCGATCCTGCATGCGGCACAGGAAGTTTCCTAATCATAGCTGCAAGAATATTGCTGCAAGAATACCAAGAGTTCGCAAAGAGGAATGGCAAGTCAGTACCGCTGATTGAGGATTACAAGGAGCGCCTGTTCACTCATATTTTGCACGGCGTTGATGTGGATGCAGTCGCCGTAAGATTGTGCAGTGCTAGTTTAAGATTTCATCTTGGTGTTGATGCTAATCTTAGTTCGCTGATTGTTTGTGGCGATTCTTTGACAGCCCCTCTACAATCAAGCCCAGAATTCGAATCGATTGAAGGATGGCCTGAACCTGTTCATTTCTCTGAACGGTTCCCAGATGTTTTCGGTAGCAATCTTTCAGGATTTGATATTCTCATTATGAACCCCCCATACGGTAAGTTGAGGGCGGAGTCGGGCAAAGGTATCAGAAAAAACAAGGAAGAGGATAAGGCGGAGAAGAGGCGTTATGAGAGGCTCAGAAAGCATCTCAAGAACAGCAAGATGTATCCGTATTCAAAAGGTGTCCTTAATTGGTACAAATTGTTCGTCGAAAGATCGCTACAATTGCTCAACAAAGACGGTAGTATGGGCTTCATTGTCCCTTCTACGATTCTTTGTGACGACTCAACCAAAGAGTTGAGAAAAGCTCTTCTTCAGCATGAGCTTTCGCACCTATTGGAAATTCCAGAAAATAACAACTTCTTTGAAAGCGTGACTCAGTCATATTCGATTGGTATTTTGAATAAGCAAAAGTTAACCGATAAAACAGATTTCAGATTCGGCGTTAAGTCAATGGAAGAAGTCAGTAGGCCCCAAGAAGGCGTTGTTCTCAGCGCAATCACCCAAGTAACAGAGAGGTCATTTTCCATTCCACTAACTACACAAAGAGGACTCGAAATCTACCTAAAAATGCATCAGAATCCAATAATCTCCAACATCAAGAACATCATAAACAAACGGGGCGAGATTGATTTAACGATGTTCAAACCTTTCTTGAGTAATTCTGAAGGAGAGGGGAAAGTTCGACTGTTGCGAGGAACGGATGTTAGATTTTGTCGCTTAGAACCGATGAATATGGAAAAGCCATCTTTGATTGATAAACAAAAGGCATTGAGTAAACTTGGGACGTCACAGAAGACTCAACATCTCTCTAAGAGTAGATTGGTGTGCCAACAAATAGCCAATCAAAACAACAGCGACCGGCTTATTTTTGCAATGATTGAAGCGAATACCTTTTGCGGAAATTCTCTTAATTATGTCTGCTGGAAAGGCGAAGATGAATCGCTTTGGAACGAGGTTTTGCTTGGAATTCTGAACTCAACACTGTTGGATTGGCGATTCAAAATCACCAGCACAAATAACCACGTTAACAATTACGAGATCGACGAGTTACCAATTCCGATTAAAGACATAAGTGATCCACAACTTAACGACAAACTCCTCTCCATTGGGAGTATAGCACGGGAGTTAACAATCTGCACATTGGAACAAATCAAACCATTGACTAATAAATTGGACAAATTGGTGTTCTCACTTTATGGTTTAACCGAAAAAGAAATCAAATTCGTTCTTGAAGAAATGAACGTACCGCAGCATTCTATTAATGAAATTCTGGACGTGATTATCGATGAGTAAAATTGAGGACGGCATCCATAACCATATTACTTCTCCACTGGGCGGTTTTGAAAGAAGCATTCTCGCCCACATACCTCCCGGGGGGAATTGGAAGAACATTCCTTTGGAAATCAAGGACAAGCGCGTTGATAGCATTCGTGCGACAGGAGGGAGGACTACATATTATGGCCGTCTTCACCCCTATCGTCCATCTTATACCATTAGCACATTCTTCTCACGAACAGGTAACGGATGCTTCATTCACCCCCATCAGGACCGCCTTATCAGTCAGAGAGAGGCCGCTCGCCTCCAATCATTCCCTGACGATTTCGTGTTCCAAGGTCCAAAGACATCTATCTACAAACAAATTGGAAACGCAGTCCCGCCTTTGCTTGGACGAGCATTTGGTGAACTCTTGCAACCGAAGGAGTTCATTGACCTCTTTGCAGGGGCAGGAGGCCTTAGTTTAGGATTAGAGATGACAGGTGCGAAGTGCAAACTAGCCGTGGAATTCCAGAAGCATATGTGTACGACATTTCGAGCGAATCACGACGTTAGAGAAAGTGATGTACTTTGCTTAGATCTAAACACTGCAGATTTGGAAAGGATTTTTTCACCTTTCAAAGGAATAGATTTGGTCTGCGGTGGGCCGCCATGCCAGGGGTTTTCGCTGGCTGGGAAATGTTTGGAAGATGACCCAAGAAACCATCTTGTACGGCAATTTATCAAAGTCATTGAAATCGTTCGACCAAAATATCTCCTTATGGAGAACGTGAAAGGCCTGCTATGGTTCTCAAAAGGACAAGTTCTTGCTGAAATCAAAGAAGCTTTTACTAAACTCGGATACAATGTTGAGCATCAAGTCATGAAAGCGGTGGAATTTGGTGTTCCTCAAAAACGAGAACGAGTATTTGTCCTTGGTACTTTGGAAGATGCTCCAATCGAATTCCCCAAGCCCATTTTTTCCTATGATGCATCAGGTCTTCCCTTGCCAATTACAGTCGATGAGGCGTTCTCTGATTTACCAGCACTGGAGATTGGCGGTGGAACAAACGAGCTTACGCCTTACAACTCGAACCAACCTTCAGCATATCAAAGATTGATGCGAGGAATGATCAACTTCGATGAATTCCTAGATCAAAGACACAACACACCGTGGTATCTCGATACAATTCAAAATCGAGCCCATATTATTTGATTAGTCAAATGCCACTTCGTGATTGCGTCAGCGCCTGCTGAAGTTGACCACTAATTACCACTCTTTGGTCAGTTGCTTCCAACATGCTTCCACGAAGGCATATATCGCTCGGTGAACGTTTTCATCTCTCGGACTTCCATCTTTATTCCATTTAGTCCAGACTTCAAACATCAAGACCGATCGATGGTTGTTGTCACGTTCTTTTTTTGCTCTTTGGAACTGTTCAACAAGTTCATTTGTTATCGCCGTAGACTGTTTTAGCAAGCGAGCCAATTTAGTAAAGGCTTGTTCCATCTCTTTAGTTTGGACTGGGATGATGCGACGGTTTTGTTTACTCATGTATTCGTCAAGAGATTCAAAGGAAACCCTGATGTATCGGCCAGCGTTGTTAGAGTATTGATCCTTGTTCCCGGCTTTCTTGGCTACAGATTCACATTTGTACAAACCAGGCTTTACTCCTTTGAATTCCACATCAAAAAAGAATTGTCCTGGGTTTAGGAATGGGAGTAGATGTATTCCGAATCCACTGCTGTAAATCTTGTGAAGTAAAGTCAAAAAAGCCCACTGATTTCTTTTCAGAGTTTGCGAAAACCGTTCACCTTCTTCATCAGTCTGGATGTGATTTTTTAGATTGTCCCACAGGCCCCTAGCGTGCCATGAAATGACATTGGCGCCCTGTATTTCTTGTTCGAGAAGCAGTTGCATATCCTTTTTGAATAATCGATCTCTTTTCCCACCTTGGCAACTACTGCAAAGTGGTTGGAATCCATCATGACGATGGGCAAATCCTAAAGAAATCGGGCCAATGTGATCTGCCGTCATTTTCTTCCATTCTCCGCACATAGCACACACTCCCTCTCCTGCACCCGATCGCATCATTCGAGAAGCCACTTTCAAATCACCCTCGGCCCATTGTTCGTAGGCACGACGATCTTGATTGTACGTTCCCATATTTTCAGCATGGCGCCCAGTGTCTTCCTTGCTACGACAGCATATGTTGTAGGTATGGTAGCCATCAAGTCGGTCCGGGGCGTTACTCATTGCCCCCGGGCTAAACTTTCGACTCTCCTCTAAAACGAGATCATCATGGATGATTCGATTAAGATCCTCTAAACTATTGCCATTGTCAAATCGGATTTTCAGCGATTTTGCCAATGATTTGAGCCCATCATTTCCGTATTGAGAATTCACGGTTTCCACAATCTCAAAAATAGACTTAAAGTCGTTGTAATCGAAGCGCGTTGAAAGATGTTTATTGATTGATTTAATCGTAGTCTTGGTTGGATAAACATAGCGTATACTCAGCGACCTTCCACACACTTGGCAAGGTTTCTCACCAAATGGATGAATCTCTTTTACTACATTTGAAATCCACTTCCCAGTTGTAGGGAATCCAAGTGAAATGGCCTTATCTCGCCACCATTTAGTTCGCAATAAACCTTCTTTGGAATTCTTAGTTTTCACCCATCCTATAGAATCGTCTTTGTTTCTTGTTACCGGGAAACCAGAAAATTCATCGGTATTAATTAATCTCTCACAATATGTTTTGAAATCAGCGTGCCATTCTTTTTTTACTGCCACATTCTATCCTTGCCAGTTCTCTATTTGAATGCTCCCGCTCAAAAATAAACTATGGAAATCTACTGAAAAGCGAATGGATGAGAAAATGCAAAGTTTCCAACTTTAGACCCCATTCTTTTCTCATATTGGATTGAACACTATTTGCAATGGAGATTTACCTTTATCGTGCCCAAACTAACAGGTTCGAACTCACAAGAGTTCAGTTTAGCCATGTGCTGTCTGATTCTAAGATCAATTTTTCAGCGTGCCATCCGGAAAAATGAATAGTTGGCGCTGGTAAATCAATTCCCTCTGATTTTAGGGCTAGGAAGAATTTCATCAGAGAAGAGAAACCATCGATCGGTAGTGTATCATGTACTGCATCATTGGGCGTAAGCGACCAAAACAATTCAGGAACACGTCCACCGATCATACTTGAAATGCCAACCATCTTTGGTTCTCTAAGGTTTATTTCAGAGTCTTGTAGACACATAAGCCAAATATGTAGGTGCTGATAATCCCCAAGCCTAGCCTGGAGCAATGTAATTGAACGGCGAAGCCCATCACGATGTTGACTTATACCTCCAAAATTGGTATCGGTAAAATCTCTTGAAATTCCCAAAGCTTGTAGTACAGTTTCTAAATTCCAACCGTAAGTTATTGATGCCATATTTTTCGGTCATTACTCATGGTATATAGACAGAAAGAAGACCGGCGTTATTGAAAGTAAAAGTAAAAGTAAACTCGTAGAGCCTGACAGGGAACATCGAATCTTAAACTACTCAATACATTATGCAAGACTAAAGTGGGCACATCGTCCACTTTACAGTACCTGCTCTTAGATCAGTATTGTTCGAGGACAAGTTCAGTTGTTGTACTCGCAATTTCGGTTGGAGCAGCCATCCACATTCTGTCCAGAAGTGTCCTTAGAGCCATTGTATCGTCAACGTGAACCAGAGCGATCAAATCAGCTTCTCCAGATACTTCGTATAGAATTTCTACACCTTCCCAGCCAGTTACTTCACCAGCAAAGGTTCCGATTTCTGCACCCGGTGAAACTTTGATTCTGATTAGAGCAGTCAATCCTACACCACCCTCGCGAATTGTGTATCCACGAATAGTGCCCAATTCCTCCATGCGTCGTATGTGAGTGCGAACAGTGCGTTCACTGGCACCTACTAGTTTGGCTAAGTCTACATACGACATTCTACCATTCTTCCTCAGTTCTGCTAGGATTGCTCGATCGATTTCGGCGATTCGGACCATGATGTTCCGTGCCGGTTTACGTATATCAAAGTGTTTAATTTGTAATTATCCGGTATATTATTACATTTTTCGGTAAATTTTTGGAAAAAATTCAGCAACCGGCGGCCTTTCTGATTCATCTTCGAAATCCATTCGCCTTAAATGGGGCCCGTATGTCAGATAACTCGATGAACACTGCCGGGACAGTTTCACATGCAGAAGTACAAGCCTTCCTAGACGAGGTTTTGGCACTTGACCTTCCAAAGAAGTATTCAGATTGGTATCAGGTCGATGTATCTGCAGTATTGGGCGATTGTGTAATCCAGGGCCATGAGGTGGATGAAACCACGGGGGATTCACTTGTATTTCTAAAATCATCATTGCTATTTTGCTCTCCTGAACTAGGCGTTATGCGCCACTATCCGCGCAGTTTGGTTCACTGTTTTATTGAAGATAAACGTCCAGAGAAAGACGCCCAAAAAGAGCTACTTTTCAGGGGCGAATTGTTCTCTGTAACTCCTGAAGCCGAGCAATTGTGTTGGGTGAGAGATTGTACCAGCGATCACGAGATTCCAGATACACAATCAATCATCTCTGGATGGATGAAGTGGCTAAATCAAGTATGATTTTGTCCGTTTGATTCAAAGACGGGCTACTCCTCGCCTAACTCAGAGGTAGCCCAATGTCAGACATCATTTCTGGTCTCGACGCTCGAATGGTCCTAGATAGTCGCGGCAATCCTACGATTGAAGTCGACTGCTATGTTAGTGGAAGTTTGCTTGGTCGTGCTATGGTGCCCAGCGGGGCATCAACAGGGGCCTATGAGGCGATTGAACTACGTGATGGAGACGCTTCTAGATGGCTTGGTAAGGGAGTAGACAACGCGATAAACAACGTTGTTGAAACAATCCAAGAAGCCCTAGTGGGTATGCCAGTAGACGATCAAAAGGCAATCGACGAGGTAATGATTGAACTCGACGGCACTCCGAACAAAGCCAACCTAGGTGCGAATGCGATGTTGGGGGTTTCTATGGCCTGTCTACATGCAGGGGCAGCCCTTCACGAACTTCCACTGTGGAGGTATGTTGGAGGAGTTGCTGGCGGATTAATGCCAGTTCCAATGTTGAATATTCTCAATGGTGGGGCTCACGCAGCATCGAATGTTGATGTCCAGGAATTCATGGTAATGCCACATGGATTCGACACTTTCCCGGAGGCTTTGAGAGCAGGGGTAGAATGCTATCACTCTCTAAAGAGGGAGTTGAAGGCCGATGGATTACTTGGCGGCGTTGGTGACGAAGGCGGATTCGCTCCAAATCTTCCAGCCAATGAGGCCGGTTTAGGTTACATGGTAAGAGCGATAGAAGGGGCAGGATATAGCACCGAAGAAATCGGAATCGCCTTGGATGTCGCCTCAACAGAATTCTACAAAGACGACGCCTATCACATGGATGGTAAGCAATTGTCCGGAGAGGACCTTTCAGAAATTTATGCTACATGGGTTGATGAATACCCATTACTTTCTATTGAGGATGGATTTGGTGAAGACGACTGGCGAAGTTGGTCTCACTGTATGCGAGAAATCGGTGACAAGGTACAACTGGTAGGGGACGATCTTTTCGTAACACAGACTGAGAGATTATCGATGGGTGTCGATGCTAAGGCTGCTAATGCGATTCTAGTCAAAGTGAACCAAGTTGGTACAATTACTGAGACTTTGGAAACGATGGATATGGCTTCTGCTCATGGTTTCAACAATGTGGTTAGTCACAGATCTGGCGAAACAGAAGATACTACCATTGCCGATATTGCGGTAGGAACACGGGCTGGACAAATCAAGACTGGAGCACCGGCACGCTCGGATAGAGTGGCTAAGTACAACCAGTTGCTAAGAATTAGTGACGAAGTTAGCGAATATCGCTCGCCGTTTTGAGGTGGAATTGTGAAGGTTAGACGGGAACTTCTCCCGATTGTGATCTGTTTGGTTTTCCTAGTTGTGGCCCGCGAAATCTACCCTTACGCTGGAGTCATGGTCGCAGAAATTCAGGATGGCTATGAGCAGGAAACTATTGCTACAGGTCTTGGCGGGCCAACGTGTTTAGTTTTCCATAATGACATACTTCACGTATGTGATAGAGATGATGGCAGAATATTGACAGTAGATGGCGATGTGTTGTTGGATGGATTAGACCATCCTCATGGCTTAGTATTCCTCGATGATGGTTTAGTAATATCCGAAGAAGGAAAATTGACTAGATATGATTTGAATTTTGAAAACCCGGTGACTTTAGTTGATGGAATCCCCTCAGGCAATCATCAAACAAATGCGGTAAATCTACTGCCAAATGGAACGCTAGTATGGCACAGCGGCAGTACATGCAATCTTTGCGACGAAGATGATGAAAGAAATGCTGCATTGCTTTGGGTAAATGCGACAACAGGAGAACACGGTATTTTGGCGACTGGTGTGCGCAACTCATTCGACGGTGTGTGGGTTGACGACATTGGATACCTTTTCACCGATAACGGCCAAGATGGAGAAGGAGAGGATTTCCCTGACGAAGAAATCAATCTCTTAGTCGATGGAGCAGATTATGGTTGGCTTGAGGAATCACCAAGCGACCCATATCCCGACGGTACAGAATCACCGTTGGCAACATGGACTCCACATACTTCGGTAAATGGGATGACGACACGTCCAGCTAATTTGCCAGGAGATAATCACACAGTTTACGCTACTGTGTACGGATCTTGGGCAACTATTCTCCCAAAGGGCCATCAGATTCTGAAGATAGATTTCACTCTAACCGACGATGGCTGGGTTGGGGACGTGGAAGTATTCGCATCACAAGTTGGAACACCACTTCCGATTACAGGTGGCCCAGATGGCAATCTGTATTACGCAACGTTCGACCACGGGGGGGCTGTTCACGTGATTAGCCCTGAAGCCAATCCTTGAGCCTTTTACACCCTTCACGAATTTGCTCTAAGTTCGTA
>MDTC01173582.1_pt1 | contig 10667 bp, 9 predicted proteins | sample 811181 | NCBI WGS metagenome assembly MDTC01 (sample SAMN05326644, study PRJNA326480) | marine metagenome | isolation source: seawater | place: Pacific Ocean: North | collected 2011 | reverse complement strand
TAGACGTGCAATGCCTAACTTGGTCGCATATGACCTTGCTGGTGTTCAACCAATGAGTGGTCCTACTGGACTAATCTTTGCAATGAGAGCACGTTATGATGGTCCTGGTACAAGTAATGCTGAAGCATTCTTCAACGAAGTTAACCCAAATCAGTCAGGTACTGGTGGTGCTAACGACGTATCTGGTGCTGGCCCAACACTAACTGGTGACAACCCTGCTGTTCTTAACGACGCATTTGCTGCTGGTTCTAACGAAGCTACCTCACAGAGTTACTATGACAATGGTGCTCCAATGTCCACACAGGACTCTGAAGCATTAGATAGTGACGGTTCTGCTCCTGATTTCAGAGAGATGGGCTTCAGTATCGAGAAGATCTCGGTTACTGCTAAGTCACGTGCTTTGAAAGCAGAGTACAGTATTGAACTTGCTCAAGATTTACGTGCAATTCACGGTCTTGATGCTGAGTCAGAATTGGCTAACATCCTCTCATCTGAGATCCTTGCTGAAATCAACAGAGAGATTGTTCGTACAATTTACAAATCTGCAAAACGTGGTGCACAGCATGACACTGCTACTGCTGGTATCTTCGACCTAGACGTTGACTCAAATGGTCGTTGGTCAGTTGAGAAATTCAAGGGACTTCTTTTCCAAATCGAAAGAGACGCAAACGCAATCGCACGTGAAACTCGTCGTGGAAAAGGCAACATGATCATGTGCTCTGCAGACGTTGCTTCTGCACTTGCCATGGCTGGTGCTCTTGATTACGCTCCTGCAATCGAAGGTAACAACCGTCTACAAGTTGATGAGACAGGTAATACTTTCGCTGGTATCCTTAACGGACGCTACAGAGTGTACATCGACCCTTATGCTACTATCACACGTGGTGGTACAAACTCTTCAGGTAACTCAGGTAATCAGTACTACGTTATCGGATACAAGGGTTCATCTCCTTATGATGCTGGTCTGTTCTATTGTCCTTATGTACCTCTACAGATGGTACGTAGTGTCGGGCAAGACGACTTCCAGCCACGCATCGGATTTAAGACACGTTATGGCGTAGTTCTTAACCCATTTGCTAAGGGATATGATTCAACTCTTACAAACTCCGATCCACAAGCTGCTGCTAACCTCAGTACTAACGTTTACTACAGAAGAGTATCTGTTGCAAACCTAATGTAATTCGGATTACATATTTTAAGAGAGACCCTACGGGGTCTCTTTTTTTATGTCTAAATACTAGGGGAGGACTCCTTTTTTATGGTGAGCAATACAAACTTCTTAGCACCAGTAGCATTTCAATTGGATATACCTTTGTTTAAAGAGGTATCATTCCAATGCAATTCAGCTAATATTCCTGGTATATCAATGGGTGGTCCACAACAGGCAACTCCTTTTAATGATTTCCAACTAAGTGGAGATAAATTAAACTATGAGGATTTTCAGGTAACTGTTCTTATTGATGAGGATTTAAGAAACTATTCTATCGTTCACAACTGGATGACTGGAATTACATATCCACATAAAGCAGATCAGTGGAGAGAGTTTGCTAATACAATGGTAGCAAAGGAGCACAAAGGACCAGATTATGATAGGTTGGATCTTACTCTTAGGATACTAAACAGTAGTTTCAACACCCAAACTGTAGTCAAAATATACGATGCATTCCCTGTAGGAATTACAAGTTTACCCTTTAGTGTAGACACTAATGACATCCAGTATCTAACTGCAGACATCACTTTCAAATACACATACTTTAAACTACTCGATAAGAATGATAAAGAATTGACACTATGACCCTACAGCAGCAATTCATTGATGAATGGCGTGAAGATGCTGTAATGAACGATGACTTATTTGATGAGGCACGTAGAATACCCATACTTCATGCGAAGTGGTTGGACAAATATCTAAGGATACAACTACTTAAAAAAGAAAAAGAATACGAGTACAATATACTCTATAAGAATAAGTACCATTACTTCATGGGAAGAGAAGAGATTGCACCTGATGCAAAGATCATGAAGAATGAAGTACCGATATACCTCAATGCAGATGAGGAAATAATTAAAGCACAAGCAACACTAGATCTATACGATAAACTAGAGGAAACTCTAAAGTCAGTTCTAAATAACATTAACAATCGGTCATTCCAAATTAAGAATGCTATTGATTGGTTACGTTATTCGAGAGGTATAGATGAGTGATGTTCTTATTAAAAAGAAGAACGAAGTATACCTTCTTCTAAAAACTCCACCTCATATCTCTTACGAACTTTCTGATCACTTCACCTTTGAAGTGCCAGAGGCGAAGTTTATGAGTGCATATAGAAAACGTTACTGGGATGGTAAGATACGTTTGTTCTCTCCAGCAACTGGTCAGATATATGCAGGTCTTAGACAGTACATAGAAACATTTTGTGAAGAAAGAGGATACGAATATTCTTATGTTGATAATGAACATTTTGGTATGCCTGATGCAGAGGATGAACTCATATCACCTCAAGGTATTAAAACGTATGTTGATAAGTTTACTTCATTAAAGGTAAGAGGTTATCAGTATCAAGCAATATATGAAGCGTTACGGAAAAGAAGAAAGTTAATAGTATCACCTACAGGATCAGGTAAATCTCTGATGATATATTCTATCGTCAGGTTTTTATTTGAGTCAGGACAGAAGACGTTGATTGTTGTACCTACTACATCATTGGTTGAACAATTATATAAGGACTTCTTTTCCTATGGGTGGTGTGTGGATGATCATGTACACAAGATATATGCCAATCATGAAAAGGTAAATGATAAACCAGTAACTATAACTACATGGCAATCAGTATATAAACAATCTAAGAAATGGTTTCAACCATTTACTGCAGTAATAGGAGATGAAGCACATCTATTTAAAGCAAAGTCACTGACTGATATACTTACTAAGTTACACCATGCAAAGTATCGTGTTGGATTTACTGGTACTCTAGATGGTAGTAAGACAAACAAGTTAGTACTAGAGGGATTATTTGGTCCTCATGATAAGGTAACTAATACCAATGAGTTAATCAAAGCAGGTCACCTCGCTAAGTTAAAGATTAAAATTATTACACTCAAACATCCACATACTGAGTTTGATACTTATCAGGATGAAATGGATTGGATAGTAACTCATCCTCAAAGAAATAATTTCATAAAGAACCTTGCATTAGACCTTACGGGAAATACACTTGTCCTATTCAACTACGTAGAAAAACACGGAGAACCACTTTATGAGATGATAAATAGTTCTGCATCTAATGGACGTAAGGTATTCTTTGTTCATGGTGGTGTTGAAACCACAGACAGAGAAGAAGTTCGTACTATAACTGAGGAGCAGGACAATGCGATCATTGTTGCATCTTATGGTACTTTCAGTACTGGCATTAACATTAAGCGGTTGCACAACATCATCTTTGCGTCGCCTAGCAAGTCCCGTATTAGAAACCTCCAGTCAATTGGTCGAGTTCTCAGAAAAGGTGAGAACAAATCAGTAGCAGTTCTTTATGATATTGCTGATGATACTACCAAAGATGGGAGAAGTCCAAATTATACACTACGTCATTTGTTTGAGAGAGTAAAAATTTACAATCAAGAAAGTTTCGATTATGAACTTATAAAGGTAAAATTAAAACAGTAAGTATGGATCCATTTTACGCTAGTATTAAATTTAAAAGTGAGGAGGAAGTCCTGTGCTTTGTGAAAGTAGCTGATCCAGAACTCGATTACCTTGTTATTGAAAATCCAGTTGCTATAGAGGAAGTAGATATTCCTGGTGTAGTTCAAGGAATAAGAATTAAACCTTGGATGAAAGTATCTCAAGAAAATAGTTTTACAATATACGGTGAGGATCTTCTTTCTATAAAAGAATTAAATCCGACTGTATCTAATTTTTATAAATCAACTCTTGCTAAGATAACTGCTAATGAAAGAATGCAGAAGTTAAGAGGACATACTAAAAGACCTCCGATTCCCCATAGGAGAAAGAGAGGTCGCATTCCGATGAACGAAGATATGGGACTGATTGGATCAGTGGATGTGGCGAGAGAATATCTTGAAAATGTTTTTCGTCTAGATTATAATAAAGATCAACCAGATAAAGCTTAGTTTGTCTCTCAACCGTTGACACAGTTATTATACACAGATCGGGTGGACTTGTCAAGTACCCTAAAATATGCTATTATGGGCAGACAAGAATAATATAGTTTTAATGCCTAAAAGTAAGGAACATTACGTTAACAATAAAGAGTTCTTGGAAGCGATCATTCGTTATAAGGAGAATGTTGAAATTGCTCAGATTAAAGGACTAAAGAAACCTCCTGTGGGTGAATACATAGGGGGATGTTTTTTAAAGATAGCACAGCATTTATCATACAAACCAAACTTTGTCAACTACATGTTTAAAGATGACATGATAGGAGATGGAATAGAAAATTGTATTACATATATTGATAACTTTGATCCTAACAAATCCAGAAACCCATTTGCTTATTTTACTCAAATAATTTACTACGCTTTTTTACGTAGGATTCAAAAGGAAAAGAAGCAGGTTGATATAAAGAATAAAATGATTGAGAAATCAGGTCATAATGAACTCTTTGCTGCTGATGCTTATGGAAATACTGCTGAGTATGAAGGTATTAAGACATCACTAGAGCAGAGATACCGTCAATGATTGGAATTATAACTGATCAACATTTTGGTTTACGTAAAGGTAGTCAGATTTTTCATGACTACATGGAGAAATTTTATGCAGACGTATTCTTTCCGAACCTTAAAAAGAATAAGATCAAAACTCTGTTGGATCTCGGAGACACCTTCGATAACAGAAAGAACATTGATTTCTGGTCACTCAGTTGGGCGAAGGAAAAGTATTTTGACATACTTGCCGACATGGGCATCACTGTCTACTCTTTGGTGGGAAACCATACTGCTTATTACAAAAACACACTGAACATTAATACAGTTGATTTACTTTTAAATCACTATGATAATATTCATTGTATAGAGAAACCAACCACTCTTAATATTGAGGGGTTGGATATTTGTTTTGTTCCTTGGATTTGTATTGAGAACGAAGGTGAAACCTTTGAGGAGATAGACAATACTAAGGCAGAGATATGTATGGGTCACCTAGAACTTAAAGGGTTCGAGGCACATCCTGGATTCGTTATGGATCATGGGTTGAGTTATGAAAGATTCGATAAGTTTAAGAAGGTATTCTCTGGGCACTTCCATACTAGATCAAGTAATGGAAATATATCATACCTTGGTAATCCATATCAAGTATACTGGAATGACTATGGTGAGACGAGAGGATTCCATTTATTCAATCAAAAAACTAGACGATTGAAATTTATTCAGAATCCTTATCAAATGTTTGATAAGATCTTTTATGATGATTCACTTAATGATTATGAGTGTATCAATGTTGAACAGTACAAGGATAAGTTCCTTAAACTTATAGTTGAAAGGAAAGATAACTATTGTGAGTTTGACAATTTTATTGAACGTCTTTATAACGTGGGTATCCATGAGTTAAAGATAATAGACAACACCGTACAACAACTTCCAGCAACTGGTGACATAGAAGTGGAAGGTACATTGACATTCTTAGAAAACTATATTGATAAACTTGATTATCAAAATAAAGATAGTATAAAATCTATTGTCAATTCTATCTACTCCGAGTCACTTCAATTGGAATAATGTTTATTCTTACAGTTAAAGGAAAAGAAGATGAAGGTGCATATGCCCCAAACGTTGGGGATAATAATGTGCTATATCTTTTTATTGAGGAGGAAGATGCTGAAAGACATTCTGAATTACTCAAGGCAGATGATTATCCAGATATGAAAATTATAGAAGTTGAAGATGAAATTGCTATAAACATATGTGAAGAAAACGGTTACACATATTGTATAGTTACCCCTGATGATATTGTTATTCCACCCAAGGTATGATTGAATTTAAATCTATAAAATGGAAAAACTTCCTGAGTACAGGAAATAACTTTACTGAAGTAAATCTTAATGGTCACGAGAGAACATTAATTGTTGGAGAGAATGGTGCTGGTAAGTCAACTATCTTAGATGCATTGTGCTTTTCACTATTCAGTAAACCATTTCGTAAAGTTAATAAGAGTCAGTTAGTTAATACTATTAACTGTGGTGACTGTCGTGTGGAGTTAGAGTTTATAATTGGTAAGATAACGTGGAAGATTGTAAGAGGTATAAAACCTAATGTATTTGAAATCTATAAAGATGGTACTCTTTTAGATCAAGCATCTGCAACTAATGACCAACAGAAATGGTTAGAACAGAATGTTCTAAAGATGAATTACAAATCATTTACTCAGATAGTAGTACTTGGTTCAAGTACCTTTGTTCCATTCATGCAATTATCTGCACCAGGTAGAAGAGATGTTATTGAGGACATACTTGATATAAGAATATTCTCTACAATGAATCTTATATTAAAGGAAAGGATTAAAGTTAATAAGGAACAGGTATTTGAAGTAGAAAATGCAATGTCCTTATTGAAGGATAAGGTTATGGTTCAAAAGACATTGATAGATGATCTAAAGAAGCAGAGTGATAGTAATGTATCTCATTGGAATGATTCTATAGAGAATTTACAGAAAGAAATAAAGAGATGTCAAGATGAAGTTGAAGTTGATATGAGGGAGGTTGATAGTTTATCACTTGAGTTAGAAGATACTGAAGATCCTTCTGAAAGGTTACAGAAGTTGAGAGATTTTAGGGTGACCTTTAATAGTAAGGTAAAGGATCTTAAGAAAGAAATTAAGTTCTTCAGTAATAATAAGATATGTCCTACCTGTCATCAGGATATAGGATCCGATCTTAAGGATGATATGGTAACTACTGATGAAGATAAACTTACTAAATTGAATGAAGCAATTAGTCAGATATCAACTGAGCAGGAGAATCTTGATAAGGAGATGACTAGTCGTACTGATATTCAAAATTTAATTAAAGATTCTCAAGTTAAGATTAAGCAAACTCTTAATGATATAAATTGGAAAACAAATAAGATTAAAGATATTGAGAAAGAAATTAAATCTATAGAAAATAATGATGATTCTTTAGAAGCAGAGAAAGATAAGTTGAGAAAGATTATTGATCAGGGCAGAGAGAAAGAGGTTCAGAGAAATGATGTTATAATAAAACAAGAAGACCTTAAGATGGTAGGAGAGTTCCTTAAAGATGGTGGAGTTAAATCATCTATCATTAAGAAGTACTTACCTGTAATGAATGAACTCATCAATAAATACCTTCAGAAGTTAGAGTTCTACGTGAACTTTAATCTCGATGAAATGTTTAATGAAACAATCAAGTCAAGGTTTAGAGATGAGTTCTCTTATGCTTCCTTCTCTGAAGGTGAGAAGATGAGGATAGACCTAGCATTACTTTTCACATGGAGAGAGATTGCTAAACTAAAGAACTCAGTCAATACAAACATTCTTATCCTTGATGAAATCTTTGACAGTTCCTTAGATACCAATGGTACTATGGACTTCATGAGGATCCTCTACAATATCACAGATGGTAACAATGTTTTTGTTATCTCACACAAGGGGGAACAGATTGTCGATAAGTTTGATAATGTGATAGAGTTCAAGAAGGTAAAGAACTTCTCTAAACCCAAACAGTACGATGGCACAACTTCCGAACTGGCAACATCACTCTAAGAAGCAGCAAAAGCGTACCTTGAAGCCGCAAGCATTACGTGCTGCTAAAAAACGACGTGGACAGTTAATAAACCGTCTACTTAACCCTCCCAAGCGGAGGGTTTCTTATTATAATGAATTCATATTAGAGGAACACTCATGAACAACTTTGAGGTCAAAGACAATCTTGCTAAACTGCTTGCCACTGAGAATCTTATAGTGGAGCATAAGCAGGTTCCTACTGCATGTTTCAATGTAGATACTAGAGTGTTGACTCTACCTATGTGGAATGCATCTGACAATGTATATGATATGCTTGTTGGACATGAGGTTGGTCATGCACTATACACACCAAACGAAGAGTGGAAGAAAGACAAGTATAAGAATGTTCCACCTGACTTTGTTAATGTTGTAGAGGATGCCAGAATAGAAAAGTTGATGAAGCGTAGATATGCAGGTTTATCTAAGAGTTTCTATAAAGGATATAAGGAGTTACATGTAAAGGATTTCTTTGAGATTCAATCTAGAGATCTTGAGGAAGTTAGTTTCATAGATCGTATCAATCTTTACTTCAAATTAGGTTCATTTGAAATAATTAATTTCAATGAGAAGGAGCAAGTAATAGTTGACAAGATAAAGAATGTAGAAACATTTGAGGATGTTTTAGAATTATCTTGGGAAGTATGTGAGCATCTTAAGGAAAACAAAGACATGAACTTGGATATTAAACTACCACAATCCAATTCTCATATTGAATCCGAAAGTGGAAATGTTGAGTCAGTTGATACAGAAGATGGTCAGGATGATAAAGAGGACGCTACAGGCGATTCTGAGGGCACTACAGAAGACGTTAAGGAAGGTGAAGAACCAGAAGAGAGTCCAGTTGATTCACCTACTGGTGGAGAAGAAGGAACAGATGAGTTCAAATCTGAGACACAGGAAGCATTTGACTACCACCAACAGGAACTAATTGATCAGGATGTTCATGAAACAACATACCTAGAGTTTCCAAAGGTACACCTTGATAGAATTATTATTCCATGTGATGGTCTTAGTGACTATATCCATAAGTATTGGGAAGAGGGTTCTGATAATGAGATGAGAACTTATTCTTCATACGACACAAGGAAAGTTACATTCCGTAGCTATAATGACCAAATGCAGCAAGAGTACCTACAATATAAGAAAGAATCTAATAAGGGGGTAAACTATCTTGTTAAAGAATTTGAATGCAGAAAATCTGCAGATGCTTATTCTCGTTCTGCTACTTCTAGGACTGGAGTACTCGACACTAAAAAACTCCATACTTATCAATTCAACGAGGATCTTTTCAAGAAGATAACTGTTCTACCTGAGGGTAAGAACCATGGACTAATCTTTATATTAGATTGGTCTGGATCAATGCATAATGTCATAAACGATACAGTAAAGCAATTATTAAATCTAGTTTGGTTCTGTAAGAAAGTTAATATACCATTTGAAGTTTATGGATTTACTTATGAGTGTCCACATCCATGGAGACAAGAGGATCCAACAGCAATGGGTGGATTGAGAGAAGTTCAGGATATGACAGAGAATACTCTTTACTTACATTCAAACTTCCGTCTACTTAATTTCTTATCATCTACTAGAAACTCTAAGGATTTTGAAAAGGATTGTTCTACTCTCTTTAAGATTTCAAATGTGTTTCAAGGTAACTACCATTATAATGAGTTCATTCCATTCGGATTAAACTTATCTGGTACACCTCTTAATGAAACTATAATTGCTTTACGTGACATAATTCCTGAGTTCTTTAAAAAGAATAAGGTTGCTAAAGTTAATTGTGTACTATTGACTGATGGTGAATCATGTCAGATTGCTCGTTTGCAAAAGCAAGCAAAGCATTATGAACCTGATCAGTGGTATTGGGGAAGAAAAGGTTTACATAAGCATTGTCAGATACGTGATAAGAAGATTGGTAGAGTGTATGCACCTTGCACTGATTGGAATTGGAAGAGTAGTGTAACTAAAACCTTACTAGAGAACATCACAGACAATTTTCCTAATGTTAATCTAATAGGAATTCGTATTGTAGAGAGTAGAGATGTATCTAGTTTCCACTACACCTATACTGAAAACCAAGAGTATGATGATAGGTCTAGGAAATCATGGGGTAAGAATAAGTCATGCATAATGAAACCAACAGGTTACAGCATACTCTATGGTCTTGCTGCAACTACTATGAAACAGGATACTGACTTTGAAGTGAAGGAGGATGCTACTAAAGCACAAATCCGTACTGCTTTTAAAAAGAATTTAAAAGCAAAATCAACTAATAAGAAAGTGTTATCATCTTTCGTAGATATGGTCGCTTGATAAAGTGTCACATGGGGGGTTCCCTACCTCCCATTATTCTATTATAATGAATTCATATTAAAGGAAACAATCATGCCATTCCAACCAACATTTTCCAACAGTGATTTGATCTCTTACTTCAAAGAGAATTTCGGCACTGAGATCAGCAGTAGTCAGTTTCAGAATGCTGCTGACCATTTCAATGTTCAACTTCAGAGCATTGCAAAAAGGGTTAAAAAGATCCCTGAGTTTAAAAAGGTTACTAGAGGTAAATGGCAACTCACTGTTGCTGAAGCAAGAAAGCAACTTGAGAAAGTTGTTACTGAAGAAAGAAATCTTATACCTGAGGTATCAGATTCTTATGTACCATTCGGTAACTTCAAAGACATCAAGAAGATTATTCAGTCAGGTATCTTTTACCCTACATTCATTACTGGATTGTCAGGTAATGGTAAGACATTCTCTATAGAGCAAGCATGTGCTCAACAAAAGAGAGAACTCATAAGAGTAAACATTACAATAGAAACAGATGAAGATGATCTTATTGGCGGTTTCCGTCTTGTTAATGGTGCCACAGTATGGCATAACGGACCCGTTATCGAAGCACTCGAACGAG
>MDTC01140560.1_pt1 | contig 10667 bp, 9 predicted proteins | sample 811181 | NCBI WGS metagenome assembly MDTC01 (sample SAMN05326644, study PRJNA326480) | marine metagenome | isolation source: seawater | place: Pacific Ocean: North | collected 2011 | reverse complement strand
TATTTTCAAAATCTTGCTCTTGAATAACTGTTCTTCTTGGAGTTGCAAAATTATCTTTAACTTCCATTAATTCATTTTTAAGAATTTTTAAAAGTTCTTTGTTAGAGTTAAGAATTTTTAAGTAGCCATTAATATCTTCAATAAGGTTTTTAAGGCTTGTAAATAAGTCTTCCCTTTCTAGAGCAGTTAATTTTTGAAGTCTAAGTTCTAAAATTGCCTTTGCTTGTTCTTCGTCTAAATTGATTTTATTTGAAGTTACTTTAGTCGATGGACTAATTAATTTGATGTAATCAACAATATTAGATTTAACAGGCCATTTTTTAGCAAGAAGTTTTTCTTTAGCCTCACTCGGGTTTTTTGATTTTTTAATTAATTCAATAACTTCGTCAATACTATTAACAGCAATTGAAAGACCTATTAAAAGATTTGCCTTATCTCTAGCTTTGTTTAACTGATAGACTGTTCTTTTTGTTATAACATCTTTTCTAAAATCAATAAAATAGGTTAAACCATCATGCAAATTTAAGGTAACTGGCTTGGTTTCATTTAAAGCTAACATATTACTACTAAAAGAAGTTTTAAGAGGTGTGTACTGAAAAAGTTGATTTTTTACAACTTCGTCCATAGCAGAAGATTTTAGTTCAATAACTATCCTTACACCCTCTTTATTGGACTCATCTCTAATATCACTAACACCTTCAATTACTTTACTGTTAACGACTTCGGCAATTCTTTCTAGTAATTTTGATTTATTTTGTAAATAAGGAATTTCTGTTATGACAATGGCTCTTTTATTTTTTATTTGTTCATCGTGCAACTTAGACATGACCGTCACAGATCCCCTGCCAGTCTCGTACATTGAAAGTAATCCAGCAGTACCTGATATTATTCCACCAGTTGGGAAGTCCGGGCCTTTAACAATTTTATGTAGTTGTTTAGATGTGGTTTCAGGTTCATCTACAAGCATCAAAGTAGCATCAATAATTTCTCCAAGATTATGAGGTGGAATATTCGTTGCCATACCAACAGCAATACCACTAGCTCCATTAACAAATATATTTGGGAATTTTGAAGGAAGAACTTTTGGCTCTTGGAGAGTTTCATCATAATTTGGTCTTGTTGGAACTGTTTCATATTCTAATTCTTCTAGCATGTATGAGGTTACTTTTCCTAAACGAGCCTCTGTGTAACGCATTGCAGCAGCAGGATCACCATCCATTGAGCCGTAATTTCCTTGACCGTCAATTAAAGGAAGTCTCATTGTGAAATCCTGAGCCATTCTTACCATGGCTTCATAAATAGAAGAGTCACCATGAGGGTGATACTTACCCATAACATCTCCAACGATACGAGCAGATTTTTTATATGGCTTATTATGATGATAAGAAGATTCATACATTGAGTAGAGAATTCTTCTATGAACAGGTTTGAGACCATCTCTTATATCAGGTAATGCACGAGATACGATTACACTCATAGCGTAATCTAAGTAGCTGCTTTCAAGTTCGTTAGTAATGTCTATATTAGGATAAACTTTATCCTCCAATACATCTAACTGAGTACTACTAATTTTTTTTTTCTTTACCAATTATTTTAAATTAAAAAGGAATATCGTCGTCAAGTTTTGTTGCGGTTGAATTGTCTTCTACTGGATTTATCGCTTCATCTGCAGCCGATTCTATCTGATCGTTTTGTTGATTGAGTCCTGATTGAGCTCTTGTGTCTAACATAGTAAGAATACCCGAATAATTTGGAACAACTACTTCAGTTGTATATTTTTCAACGCCGTTATTATCAGTCCATTTTCTTGTTTGTAACTGACCTTCAATATAAATCTTAGAACCTTTTTTTAAATATTTTTCGCATATATCGGCAAGTTTTTCATTAAATACGATTACTCTATGCCACTCAGTTTTATCTTCCATTTGTTGAGTTTCTTTGTTTCTGTATTTAGTAGAAGTTGCGATTGAGAAACTAGCAAATCTCCCACCATTTGAAGTTGATCTTACCTCAGGGTCTTTTCCTAGGTTACCTAAAAGAATTACTTTATTTACTGATCCAGACATGTTTTTATTACTATAATAAGATTGAATATAAAGCAATTACCTTAAATTAGATACTTAATTAATGAAAAATATATCACCTCTCACACATATAATAATTAAGAATGCGCACGAGCATAATCTGAAAAATTTATCACTAGAACTACCTAAAAATAAATTAATTGTAATTACTGGAGTAAGTGGCTCTGGAAAATCTACTCTGGCTTTCGATACGATATACGCGGAAGGTCAGAGAAAATATATAGAATCACTTAGTTCCTATGCAAGGCAGTTTCTTGATATGATGGATAAGCCAAAAGTTGATAAAATTGAAGGCCTTTCGCCTGCCATCTCAATTGATCAAAAAACAACATCTAAAAATCCAAGATCTACAGTAGGAACCGTGACTGAGATTTACGACTACTTAAGAGTTTTGTATGCTAGGCTGGGCACTCCCTACTCTCCTACCACCGGTAAACCCATAAAAGGACTTACAAGTTCTGAGATAATTGAAGAAATACAAACTAAATTTATTAATAAAAAAATAATCATCATGTCACCTATCATCAAAGGTAGGAAGGGAGAGTATAAAAAAGTTTTTGATGAATATTTTAAAAAAGGATACGAAAGATTCTATGTTAATAAAAAACTTTATGAAAAAAAAGATATACCAGAACTCAGTAAAAACTTTAAACACACCATTTCAGTTGTAATCGATCGTATAATACCTTCTAAAGAAAATTTAGAGAGAACAGCTAATAGCGTAGAGATATGTCTTAATGAAAGTGAAGGAAATATCGAAATACTCGATATGGAAACAAATGATATTCATAAATTATCTAATAAGTTTATGTGTCCTGTTAGTGGGTTTAGTATAGATGAAATTGAACCTAGAATATTTAGTTTTAACAATCCATATGGGGCATGTAAAAAATGTGATGGTCTTGGTGAAATTGATTGTTTTGATGAAGATTTATTAGTACCTGATAAAAACTTATCTTTCAATCAAGGTTCGATAAATTTTTGGTCTGAAAAATCTAAAGCAAAATTGTACCCTAGAGTTAAGAAAATTTTTGAGTCTAGTAAATCTGCTAATAAAATATGGTCAGAGCTCTCAGTTAGAATTAGAAATGAAATTCTATATGGTAATAAAGATTTTGATGGTCTCATTAACATAATGGATCATATTTATGATGGATCTAGTAGCTGGTGGAGACAGTGGGAATTAGAAAAATTTAGAAGTTCAAAACCTTGCTCTAAATGTAACGGGATGAGACTTAATGAAAAATCTCTTTGTGTTAAAATAAAAGATTTTAATATTTCTGAATTTACACAACTTAGTATTGAGAATGCTAGAAACTGGATTGCTACTTTTGATAGTGAATTAGATAAAGAATTAATTAAAATTGCAGAGCCATTAAAAAAAGAAATTTTTTCTCGTTTAGAATTTTTAAATGAAGTTGGACTAGGTTATTTAAGTATATCTAGAAAAAGTGGGACGTTATCTGGCGGTGAGTCACAAAGAATAAGACTTGCCTCACAAATTGGCTCAGGACTAACTGGTGTAACTTACGTATTAGATGAACCATCTATAGGCCTTCATCAAAAAGATAATCATAAGTTAATAAAAACCCTAAAAAATTTAAGAGAGTTAGGAAATACTATAATTGTTGTAGAGCACGATGAAGATATTATAAAAGAAGCTGATCACGTTATAGATATTGGTAAGTTTGCTGGAAAAAATGGTGGTAAAATAATTTATCAAGGATCTTATAAAAAAATCACAGCTAATAAAGAAAGCTTAACAAACTCATACCTTTTAGGCGCAATATCTAGATATAAAAATTTAAAAAATACAGTAATCACTGATAATTATATTAAAATCGATGAAGCTGAAGGAAATAATCTAAAAAAAATATCTGTTAATTTTCCTTTAAAGAATTTTATTTGCATAACAGGTGTATCTGGAAGTGGTAAATCCACATTAATTAATGAGACACTTTATGGAGCTATTAACAATCGTATTAATGAAAAAATTATTAAAACACTTCCCTATAAATCAATAGAGGGGATAGAAGAAATCGATAAAGTGATTAATATTAATCAATCCCCAATAGGAAGAACACCTAGATCCAATCCAGCAACATATGTAGGTCTATTTGGACCTGTAAGAGATTGGTTTGCAAATTTACCTGAAGCTAAAGTTAAAGGATACAAGCCAGGTAGATTTTCTTTTAATGTTAAAGGTGGGAGATGTGAAAGTTGTGAAGGTGATGGTTTAAAAAAAATAGAAATGCATTTCTTAGCCCCCGTTTATGTGAAATGTGAAGTTTGCAACGGTAAGCGTTATAATACAGAAACTTTGTCCGTCAGATATAACAATAAGCATATTAGTGATATTCTTGATATGACTGTTGATGATGCTTGTGATTTTTTCAAAGCTAATCCTCAAGTTTACTCAAAATTGAAGACACTTAAGGAAGTTGGTTTAGGGTATATTTCAATTGGTCAATCAGCAACAACACTCTCTGGTGGAGAAGCACAAAGAATTAAATTAGCGAAAGAATTATCTAAAAGACAAACTGGTAAAACCTTATACATACTTGATGAGCCTACGACAGGATTGCATTTTGATGATATTAAAAAACTATTAGAAATACTCCATAGACTAGTTGATTATGGAAATACTGTAATAGTAATAGAACACAATTACGATGTAATTAATTCAAGTGATTGGCTAATTGATTTAGGACCTGAAGGTGGAGTCAATGGGGGCAAAATATTGTTTGAAGGCAGACCCAATGAATTAATAAAAGTTAAAAATAATTTTACAGGTGAGTATTTAAAAAAATATCAGGAGTCCCTTGACTTTAAAACAGACTCGTAATTTAAAACAGAAATTGTAGGCAGAGCCAAAAATATAGAAGAGTAAGTTCCTATAAGAACACCAAATATAAAAACTATCGGCATTTCTGTAAGATTGACCGGAGCAAGGATAACTAGACAGACTAAAGCCAAAATTGTTGTAAAACTTGTTAAAATCGTCCTTCTTAAGTTTAGAAAAATAGAATTATTAATCATCAAAGGTAGATTAATTTTAACATCTTCTTTAGAAGTTAAAGTTCTCAACCTATCAAATAAAACAATCGTATCGTTAATGCTGTAACCGGCAATTAGCAAGATAGCAGCGATCATAGTTAAATTAAATTCGATATTAAATAAACTCATAAATCCAATAGCTAAGAAAACATCGTGTAGCAAAGCCATAATACCAGCAAATGCAAATTGCCAATCAAATCTAATCCAGATGTAAAATGCGATAACTAAAATAGATGAAAGTAATGCATATAAAGAATTTTGAATTAAATCTTTACTAAATGTAGGCTCAATATACTCAGACATTAGGATTTCTACATTTTGTAAGTTTGATATTTTATCTTTTACCAAATCTAAAAATACTTTATCTCCAGATCCTGACTCTATCCTTATGCTGAAAACATTTGATGATAATTCTTTCTTAACTATCACTTCTCTAGAACTATCTATTTGTGAGAAAATAGAATTAAGATCTTGGTTATTTAAATCCGATCTGACCTCAACATTAAATCCTCCCTTAAAGTCAATGCCAAGATTTAGACCCTTAAAAAATATAAGTAAGATAGTAATGATAATAAAAACTGATGATGCAATATAAGAAATTTTACGGTATTTGAAAAAATCAATCATTTTAGTTTTAACCCTGTTCTGTTAATAGGAACTATTTCAAGGAAAAATTTTAAAATTACATAGGTCACAACTAGAGAAGAAAATATTCCAATAATTAAAGAGATGGAAAATCCTCTTATTGGACCAAAACCAAAAGCAAATAAAAATACTGCAGCAAATAATGTTGTAAGATTAGAGTCTAGAATAGTAATAAAAGCAGAATTGAATCCATCATTTTTAGGATCATCAGATTTATTAATAAAATTTTCTTTTATTCTTTCATAAACCAATACATTAGCGTCAACGCACATACCAATTGTTAAAACTATACCAATTACTCCAGGTAGAGTTAATGTAGCATTCATTAAAGACATAAGAGAAAACAAGAGTAATAAACAAATAACAATTGAGATTGCAGTAAAAAGACCAGAAACTTTATAATAAGCAATCATAAATACTGTAATAGCTATTAAGGCTATAACAGAAGCATAAACACCTTTTGTAACCCCTTCTTTACCTAAAGATGGACCAACTTGTTTTTCCTGAATTATAGTAATGTCTGTAGGCAATGAGCCTGATTTAAGAATTATTGCAAGGTTATTAGCTTCTTCATTTGTAAAATTTCCCGATATCACACCCGCTCCACCACTAATTGTATCTCTAACTACTGGCGCACTAATTAAGCTACCATCTAAGACTATAGCTATTCTTTTACCTACGTTTTTAGATGTCAAATCACCAAAAATATCAGCGCCTGCTTTATTGAGAGAAAAAGAAACAACAGGGGAATTATTATCATACTGTAATGATGCATCTTGTAAGTAATCACCAGTTAAACTTGGTCTAGACATAACTCGAACAAATTCACCAGTATCAGTATTTTCTAATACAAAAGTGTCTATGTATGAGTCCTTTTCAATATGAAAATTTAATTTAGCAGTTTTAGAAATCAGTTCTTTTACATTCTGATCTAAATTGCCAGGAATTTCTAAAAGTATTCGGTTAAGACCTGTTTTTTGAATAGAGAGTTCTTTGTTGCCAAGGAAGTCTACACGCGATCTAATAATTTCAACTGCATTTAAAGTCATATCTGAGATAGATTTTTTGAAATATTGGTTGTCTAATATAATAGTGGAGGTTGTTTCAGATTTATTATCTAGAATTAATCCCATAGATTGTAAAACTTGATTATTTAATTTCGATAAATCTTGAGAGTTATTTAATTCTATTTGGTCACCATTTATAGTTGATCTTAAGTTATAATCTAACTCGAGTTGCGAGACAATTTTCAATAATAAATTATTTTTAAAAACATCCTCTGATAATTCTAATAAAAAAGAATTACCCCCTTGAATATCTAAACCATAATTAATCTTGTTGGAAGAGTCGTTATTTTGAAAGTTAGGAGTAATAGCAACATAGCAAAACAATAATATAAGTAGTGAAGACCAGAGTCTCCATTTTTTTAAAATACTCATTTATTGATAAAGTAAAACAAAAGTCTTTTTACTTATTTTGAAACGTCGGCAACCATGCCTTTTGCCACTTTAACTGTTACGTTATCAGCAACTTCTAAAGATATAGTGCCATCCTCATTAACATAATGAATAGTGCCCATAATTCCGCCTTGTGTTACAATCTTATCACCCTTTTTTAAGTTGGTGATCATTTCCTTATGACTTTTAAGTTTCTTTTGTTGAGGTCTAATTAGTAAAAAATAGAATACTACAAAGATTAGTACTAGAGGTAGAATGCCTGATAATTGTTCCATTATAAAATCCTTTTAAATTATTAAAATAAACCATAAAATCTCAACAAACTCATATGAAGTCAATATAAAATTGAATAATAAATATATATTATGCTGGAATCACAGTAAAAATGATTTTGAAAAAATTTTTATTAATGATGTTGCTGATTTAACGTCTTTATATGGTTTAAATCATCAAATAGAAGTTATTCAAAAAAATACTCATGCTTTTGAATCGGGACTGCCTTTTAACCACGGTTTATTGTGGGGAGTGAGAGGTAGTGGAAAAAGTAGTCTTGTTAGAGCTATTTTAAAACAACTTATCCTTAAAACTAATACTTGTGATGTACTTGAGGTTAACAGTGAAGATATTAATGACCTGCCAAATATTTTTTTGAATCAAAAATTTAAAAAAAAAATTGTAATCTTTATTGATGATCTGTCATTTGAGCAAAATGATAGAAGATATATTCAATTTAAATCCTTTCTTGAAGGGTCTTTTTATACAAATAAATATAAATTTTTAACTTACGTGACTTCAAATCGAAGACATTTGATGAAAAGAGATATGCTAGACAATGAGAGGTCATCTGCAATTTCTCAAGATGAAGGCGTTGAAGAAAAAGTTTCTTTATCTGATAGATTTGGTTTATGGGTAAGTTTTCATAATATTAATCAAAACGAATACATTGAAATTGTAAAACATTATTTCTCTTTAAATAACATCCCATTTAATGAAGAAACACAAAGAGACTCATTAAAATGGATTTTTGCAAGAGGAAATAGAACTGGGAGATCAGCTAATCAGTTTTTTAATCATTACTGTTTAGAGAATAATATTACTTTAAAGAAATAATTTTTTTTCCGCCCATATAAGGAACTAGAACATCTGGAATATCGATAGAGCCATCTTTGTTTTGGTAATTTTCCACAATAGCAATAAGAGTCCTACCTACTGCAAGACCTGATCCATTAAGTGTGTGAAGAAAAATATTTCCATCATTAGATTTATATTTAGCATTCATTCTTCTTGCCTGAAAATCACCACAATTACTACATGAAGAAATCTCTCTGTACTTTGATTCACTTGGGACCCAAACTTCAATATCATAGGTTTTCTTAGCTGAAAAACCCATATCGCCTGAACTTAATAACATTATTCGGTAACTCAACTTTAAAGAGTCTAGAATTGAAGTAGCGCAATTTAACATTCTCTCTAATTCTTCATTGGAATTTTCAGGCTTAACTAATGAGACAAGCTCAACTTTTGAAAACTGATGCTGACGTATCATCCCTCTTGTATCTCTTCCGGCAGAACCCGCTTCAAGTCTGTAGCAAGGAGTCCATGCAGTATATCGTGCAGGTAAATCTTTTTCATTCGCAGTTGTTTCTAAATGAAGATTTGTAAGAGGAACTTCGGCGGTAGGAATGAGCCAATGATCACTATTAGTTTTAAATAGATCATCTGAAAATTTAGGGAGTTGGCCTGTACCATAAGCTGCAGAGTCTTTTACTAGATTTGGTGGATTAACTTCTGTATAGCCGAATTTATTTGTGTGCGTATCTAACATTAGATTAGCAATAGCCCTTTCTAGTTTTGCAAAATCATTCTTGAGGTAAACAAAGCGGGCACCAGACACTTTGGCTGCCTGATCAAAATCCATCATTTTAAGATTTTCACCCAATTCGTAATGAGCCAAAGGTTTAAAATCAAAAGCGGGATTTTCACCAACAGTTTTAATTAGAAGATTATCATCTTCATCTTTTCCTTGCGGTACGTCTTGATCTGGTAAGTTTGGTAGTGATGATAGGATCAAATGAATTTCATTATCAATTTTCAATAATTCATTTTCTAAATTATCTATTTTTTCTTTAATCAGACGAACCTCTTCTTGGAGTTTTGATTTTTCTGCATCATCAGATTTAGCAAATTGTGATGAAATTGTTTTTCTTTTAAAACGTAATTCTTGTGAACTTGTTAAAATCTCGCGCTTAGACTTATCTAGACTGATGATTTTATTTGAGACGGGATCTAAAAATCTTAATTGCAAAGATTTATCAAATTCCTCAGGATAGTTTCTAATAAAATTTATGTCATGCATCTTTTTTATTTTTCTTCTTTTTTTCTAAAAATTTAGAAATCAATATTGATATCTCATAAAGTAGAATTATTGGTAATGCTAGTGAAATTTGAGAAAAAGGATCAGGAGGAGTGATTATAGCCGCAAATACAAAGGATAAAACAATAGCGTATTTTCTAAAAGAAACTAATTGCTCTATAGTTAGAATGCTAAATCTTACACATAGTAATAAAACCACAGGGAGTTGAAATGCCAAACCAAAGGCAAATATAAATGTCATCATTAAGGATAGGTATTCATTCATTTTAGCTTGAAGAGTAATATTAATAAGATCTGATTGGGATGATTGAAAACTTAAAAAAAATTTCCAAGCTATTGGGGATATCAAATAGTAAACTGTCGAAGCCCCTAATAAGAATAAAAAAGGAATTGCGACTAAAGTGGGAAAAGAGATAGATTTTTCTTTTTTAAGAAGGCCCGGGGAAACAAAACTCCAGATTTGATACGATAGAAATGGGAAAGAGATAAAAGCTGCTGTAAAGAAAGAGACTTTTACATTTGTTAAAAAAGCTTCTTGTAGTGCCGTATAAATTAAACCATTTCCCTCACCTAAGATATCAGTCAAAGGTTTTGCTAAAAAAACAAAAAGCTGTTTTGAAAAATAAAAACAAATAATAAAAGATAAAATAAAAAAGATTATTGAGAATAGTAGTTTTCTTCTGAGCTCTTTTAGGTGATCAAAAAAATTCATTGTGTCACCCTCTTTTTTAGTCATCTTTCTCCAATTCTAAGATGTCTTTATTATTTTTATCAATAAATTTATCCAGTTCTTTTCCCTCTTTTGTAATAACAGCTTTGGTATCAAGTATTTCTTTTTTAATATCTTTAATTTCAGAAAACTCTGTGACTTCTTCAACAGTTTTTGTGAATTCTCTTGAGAGGCCTTTGAGATTTAATATGACAGATTTTATTGTTTTGATGACTGCAGGGAGTTCTTTAGGGCCAACTAAAATTACGCAAATAATTAGGATGATGGACATTTCCATCCAACCCAGAGAAAACATTAATCTTCCTTTTTAGTATCTTCTT
>MDTC01098163.1_pt1 | contig 10667 bp, 10 predicted proteins | sample 811181 | NCBI WGS metagenome assembly MDTC01 (sample SAMN05326644, study PRJNA326480) | marine metagenome | isolation source: seawater | place: Pacific Ocean: North | collected 2011 | reverse complement strand
TTAGAGGTTGTTCTTTCTGATGAAGCAAAAGAGTATTTGGCAACTGAAGGATACGATAAAGAATTTGGTGCCAGACCGCTTAGAAGATCTATTCAGCGTCTTTTAGAAGACCCTTTATCTGAAGAACTTTTAATAGGTAAATATAAGGCTGGTTCAACCATAGTTGTTTCTCTTGACAGTGAAAATCAGAAGCTTGAGTTTGAACCTGTTGAAGCACCGGACGAACCCCCAGTTGACTTTGTCGATTCTGAATCGTAATTTTGTCAAATTGAACTAAAAAAGTTCTACAACTTGACGTCTTCAACATAAATTATTGTCTAATATAAATTCATATAGGTATTTTGTATACCTTCAACTAGTTGAACAAGGAGTAAAACGTGACTCGAATGAAGTCAAAATGGCTAATACTATTTATGGTGTTTAGCTTATTTTTAGTTGCTTGCGGTGGAGGAACTAGTGAAGATGCAGTTGAAGAAACTGCTGTTGAAGAACCAGCTGAGACTTTAGATTCTCCAGCTACAACAGCAACACCTGCAGAAGCACCTGAAGAACCTGCTGTAGGAGTATGTTTAGTGCTTGATATTGGAGGCTTGGGAGATCAAGGATTCAATGATAGTGCGTATCTAGGTTACAACATGGGTATTGAGGAATTTGGTGTAGTAGGAACTTTCTTAGAGCCTGATGAAGGCGGTGAGAACAGAGGTGAGTTATTGAACCTTTGTGCAGAAGATGGCAATGCACTTGTTATCGGAAACGGTTTCTTATTTGACGTTGCTATGACAGAGTCAGCAACTAATTTCCCAGATACTAACTTTGCTATAACTGACTCAGTTATTGAACCTGCTAATGCAAGAGGTATGATTTTTGCTGCTGAACAAGGTTCATTCTTAGTTGGTGTAGCTGCAGCTCTAAAAACCCAAACTAATAAAGTTGGATTTATTGGTGGAGTAGATATTCCATTAATTCATGCATTTGAAGTAGGTTTTGTTGCTGGAGTTAACGCTGTTAATCCAGATATTGAGATAGATATTAAGTATGCTTCCGTACCACCTGACTTTTCAGGTTTTGGAGATCCAGTAAAAGGTAAAGAAATTGCTCTCGCACAATATGAAGCTGGAGCAGATATAATTTATCACGCAGCTGGTGGTACCGGTATTGGTATGTTTGAAGCAGCAGCAGAAGTTTCTGCGTCTACTGGTTCAAAAGTATGGGGTATTGGTGTTGACCAAGATCAATACTTAACAATCGGTGGTGCTATTCCTGAAGTTCAGGAATACATTTTGACCTCAATGGTTAAAAAGGTAGAAGTTGCTGTTTACAATGCAATAAAAGACACCGTTAATGGAACATTTAGCGGTGGTCCTGTAGCTGAAGATGTTGAAAGTGGTGGTATTGATATTTCATACACTGGTGGATACATCGATGACATCAAAGATGAAATTGAAGCTTACAGAGCAAAGATAATTAGCGGAGAAATAGTAGTTCCATCTAGTCGTTAGTTAAATAAAATTCGATTTATTCGTTCCAAGTTAATTCTTGGAACGAATAAATTTTTGAAAAAAAATGAAAAAAGCTATTACCACTTCTAAAATATCAAAATCCTTTCCAGGTGTATTAGCCAATTCTGATGTATCTATTGAAATTGAAGAAGGTTCAGTACATGCTATTGTTGGCGAAAATGGAGCAGGTAAGTCAACATTAATGAAAATAATGTACGGAATGATCAAGCCTGACTTCGGAGATATTACAATTTTTGATAAATCTGTAAATCTCTCATCTCCTAAAGATGCAATTAAAGAAGGAATAGGAATGGTTCACCAACACTTTATGCTTGCTGATAACTTAACTGTTCTGGAGAGTGTGATTTTAGGCATTGATACAGCATCACTTAAAAATATTAAATTATCTGAATATAAGTCAAAAATAAATGAAGTGGCATCGAAGTATTCCCTAGATATAAATTTTGAAAACTATATTGATGAACTTGGTGTTGGAGAAAAACAAAGAGTTGAGATATTAAAAGTTCTATTTAGAGGTGCAAAAATTCTAATCCTTGACGAACCTACAGCTGTTTTAGTTCCACAAGAAGTAGAAGAATTGTTTCAAAACCTAAATGATTTAAAGAAAAATGGAGTAACAATTATTTTTATCTCCCACAAGTTAGATGAGGTATTAGAAATTGCAGAAAAGATAAGTGTTATGAGAGGAGGGCACTTAGTAGGCACAGTTGACGCAGACAACATAAGTAAAAAAGATTTGGCTGAAATGATGATAGGCAAATCTTTACCCAAGCCACCAGAGAGAAATACTAAAGTCAAAAAAGAAACAATTTTAGAGATTAAAAATTTGTCCTCACTTAATGAAGATGAAAAATTTATATTCGAAAATGTTACCTTTAAGCTAAATTCTTCAGAAATACTTGGAATAGCAGGTGTTGAGGGTAATGGTCAAAGAGAGTTAGTAGAAGCAATAATAGGTATCCAAGATATTGAATCTGGCGAAATATTACTTAAAGACGAAGTTCTTAATAATCTTGGAACAAGAGAAAGGCTTGAGATGGGAATAAGCTTTATTCCCGAAGACAGACAAGCACAAGCTTTAATTATGGATATGACTTTAACTGACAATGTAATTTTAGGTAGACAGTCGCTTAAGAAATACAAGACTAATATCTCAACGGTAAATCTTGCTTCTGCTGGTAAAGAATCAAAACAAATTGTTGAAAGCTATGAAGTTAAAACTCCTAACACTAATACAATCGCAACTGCACTATCTGGGGGCAATCAACAAAAATTTGTAGTTGGTAGAGAAATTGAAGATAACCCAAATCTTTTAATTGCATCTCAACCAACAAGGGGGATTGATATTGGTGCCCAAGCCTTAATATGGGACAAGCTAAAAGATTCGAGAGATAATGGATTGGGGGTATTACTTATATCTGCCGATTTAGAGGAATTGATAGGATTATCTGACAGAATTTTAGTTTTTTATCAAGGAAAAATTGTAACTGAGCTAGATACCAAAGATATAACACCAGAAATATTAGGAAGCTATATGACAGGATTAAAAAAGTGAAATTTAGATTAAAAATTATCAGTTTTTCTGCACCATTGGTAGCCTTAAGCCTTGCAGTTGTACTTACATCCTTAATTTTGGTAAGTATAGGTAAAAACCCTATTGAAACGTTTCTAATGATGTACGAGTATGGAACTACAGGGAAATCAATAGTTTCTGTTTTAAATAGAACAATACCTTTATACATATCTGCAATAGCTGTAGCAGTTGGTTTCAAAATGGGATTGTTTAATATTGGTGTTGAAGGCCAATATTTGTTAGGTGCTTTAATTGCTGCTGCTCTTGGTACGACATTTTCTGTTGTTAAGCCTTTACACATTATTCTCATAATGTTGATAGCAGTCGTAACTTCTTCACTATGGGGAGCAATTGCTGGCTATCTAAAAGTTTATAAAGGAATTCATGAAGTAATTTCTACGATTATGTTAAATTATATTGGAGTTGGATTGATTGCATATTCTTTGTCTACTATCTTTTTTGATAAAGACGAAAAGAATGCAATACCTCAAACGGTAGAGCTTCCAGAAACAGGTCAACTTCCACCATTAAATAATTTTTTAAACATTGAAGACCTTCCCAACCTTCATGGCTTCCTTCCTATTGCAATTATTCTTGGGTTTGTTTATTACTGGCTTGTTTGGAAAACAACTTTAGGTTATGACTTAAGAGTTACAGGTGCAAACCCTATTGCAGCAAAATTTAGTGGAGTCGATCCAAAAAAATTAACAATTTTAGCAATGATTATATCAGGTGGTTTTGCCGGCTTGGTAGGCATGGGGCCACTCTTAAGTTACTTTCACCAATACACTATAGATTTCCCCCCAGGTCTAGGTTTTGCCGGTATAGGTGTTGCTTTATTAGGTCGAAATCACCCTATTGGCATGGCCCTTGGAGCACTTCTTTTTGCTTTCTTGGATAGATCATCTCAGATACTTGATTTACGAGATGTTCCAAAAGAAATTGAAACGATGATGTCAGCATTTATATTATTAATAGTTGTAGTTTTTTATGAAATTATTAGAAGATATATAGTGACACAACAAATTAAAGACGCATCTAAGAAAGTTGATTCTGATGGATAATCTAATTAATTTTATAAAGAAGAACTATTTATTTATTTCTCCAGTTTTATTAATTTTAATTATTGCTCAATTTGAAACTTATTCTCAATTGACTTCAAGTGGAACAATTGGATCTGCACTTAGACTTTCAATTCCAATTTGTCTTGCAGGTTTGGGAGGTTTGTTTTCTGAGAGGACAGGTGTGGTAAATATTGGACTTGAAGGAATGATGATAATGGGAACTTGGTTTGGAGCTTGGGGCGGCTTTTTGTATGGTCCTTGGGGAGGAGTATTGTTTGGTTTAATAGGTGGAGGTCTATTCGGTCTTATTCATGCAATAGCCACTGTATCTTTTCAAGTTGACCATATTGTTTCAGGAGTTGCAATAAATATTTTAGCTGTAGGAGTAGCTAGATTTTTTAACATACTTGCTTTTGATGGAATTCAATTTGCAAGTTCAACAGCTTCACCAAGAATTGAAGATAAAATTGGAATCTTTAATTTACCATATCTATCTGGAGGAAAAATTAATGGGGAAGAGACATCTAATTTTTTTGGCTATTTAGAGGGATTAGATATGTTTTTAATTTCTGATCTTGCTGCTTTGTTACTAGGTTTAACTTCAAATATATCATATTTTTCTATACTTGCTTTGTTTCTAGTACCTTTATCAATATATGTTTTGTGGAGAACGCCTTTAGGGTTGCAAATGAGAAGCGTTGGAGAATATCCAGCAGGCAGTGAGTCTTTAGGTGTTAATGTGTATTTAATGAAATATATTGGTGTTGTAGTTTCAGGATGTCTTGCTGGTCTTGCAGGAGCTTATTTAGTTTTAGAAGGTCCAAATATGTACTTGGAGGGCCAAACTAATGGTCGTGGATTTATTGGCTTAGCTTCTCTCTTATTTGGTAACTATATGCCATTTGGAGTACTTATGGGTGCTGGGCTTTTTGGCTTTGCAGACGCTCTTCAGTTAAGGTCTGAAGAAGCTATTCATGGACTTCTTCTTGTAATAGGTATATTTTTATTAATAATTACTATCAAAAATTTAATTTCAAAAAATAGAAATTCATCAATAATTTCTGGAATTTTTTCACTAGGGTTTATTTTTTGGTTCTTCAACTCTACTAGTGTTCCAATTCAGTTTATTTATTTTACTCCACATCTTACAACTCTTGTTGTTCTCTCTTTTTCATCACAGAAACTTAGGATTCCAAAAGCAGATGGAATCCCATATAAAAAGGGAGAGTCTACTTAACCCCTGCCGTAAAAAGTAATTTCCTGTATAGCACATTCCTCGAAAGGTTGGCTTCCACCAATTTCTTCACCTTGAAAAGCCGACAATATATCTATTCTTATATAAGATGTTGTTGCATTAATATCAACCCATTGGGAAGTATTGTCATTCTCAAGCTCTTTATTTAATAAGATATTGCTATCATTTGTGGAAATTGTAATATCTCGAGCTTTAAAGTTTCTAGCAAATGATTTTGAATCTTCAACGTTTTGAAAAACTAAAAATTCAATGTATATTTCTTGGGAAAAATTAAATTCAATCCATCCATCAGCGCATTTTAAACTGTTGTCTTGCCATGAAGAAGGATTACCATCGTAAAGGTTTTTACAAGAATAACCATCTCCATCTTTATATGAACTTGATGCAGAACAGTCCTTCGGTAATTGCTTTTCTAAAATTCTCTGTATTGTTGTTGTAGATGAAGAAGTTGTAGATTGCTGTACAATTTCAACTTGCTCAACAATTTCTTCAGATATATTTGAATTATAAAAGTAACTAGCTAGAGCTATTAACGGGATCAAGAAAGTTAAGAAAAAAACAGCTCTTATTCCAGGCACTTCTTTTCTTGATGGTAAAGCAGTTGCTCCATAACTAGAAAGAGGCTTTACAAGAGGTTGAGAACAATTTTTACAATTTTTAACTGATGGAAAATTGTATGTAGAGCAATTTGAACACTTTAATTGCGGAACACGAGTTCTGTTTCCAACTTCTTCATTATTGCTAGATTTTTCACTAATGTCTTCTAGTTTTAATCCCAACCAATCGCCGCAACTTGAACAAAATTCTAAGGTTTTTTCAACACTAGCCGAGCAACTTTTACACTTAACATTTTCCATAATTTTAACTTAATAACTAATAATAAAATAATACAGTAACATTCAAATAAAAAAATTACTCATATATAAAAGAGGAAATATGGAAAATGATAATGTATTGGTAGAACTGTTACCGGGACAACCTTTAAGAGTCGGAGTTGATCTTATTGCAGACAAAAATTCTGGGGCCTTAATTGTAATTGGGACATCAAGTAAATTAGATAAAATGTCTTCCGGAGGAATTATTTTAAATGACTGTGATTACTCTCCTGAAATGCTTAGCGAATTATCAAAAATGGATGGTGCAATAATCATCGACAATTATGTAAAAAAAATACTTAAAGCAAATGTTCACCTAAATCCATCTGACTCCTTGGCGACAACTCAAACTGGCACCAGACACAGAACTGCAGAAAGGACAGCAGACGAGACAGGCTTAACTGTAATAACGGTTTCAGAAGAGTCAGCATTGGTGAAAGTATTTACTAATGGAGGTCCAATAGAACTCGAAGAACCTTCAGTTATATTAGGTCGTGTTAATGAGTCACTACAATCTGTGGACAGAATGAGAAGAAGGTTTGATGATGCTGTTACAGAATTGGGTGAGCTAGAAATTGAAAATTCTCTCACCAACCAGCAAGTTTTGGAAGTGATTCAAAGGGGAGAATTATTATCTAGGCTTGCAAAGCAAGTAAAGTCAGAAGCTTTAAAGCTTGGTGAAGAGGCAGGATTAATCTTAATTCAGATTGACTCACTTGAATCTGGAGTATATTACACACTTAATCTTGTATTAAAAGATCATTTACCCTCAAAAAAATATAGAAATATCACAAAAGCAATTGAAGAGATTTCTCAGCTTACCTATAAGGAGTTAAATAATATTAGTCTTCTTGGCAGTGTACTAAGTAAATTACCTCTTGATGATTTATCTGTTGCCAAAGGATATAGAGTGCTAGCTAGACTTCCAAATTTTCCTGAAAATTTGCATGATTCTTTAGTATACAAATTTAAATCTCTTCCTAAGTTACTTACTTCTTCTCAAGAAAAGCTATACAGTGTTGAGGGAATTGGACGTGGCAGAGCCCAGCAATTAAGGGATTATTTTGATACATTGTTAAAAAATGTAGGTTTTTCGTATCTAAATGGTCATTAAATAGAATTTAATCTATAGTATTGTTGTAATCTATGGCTACTAAAACAAAAAAATCTCCAGCAGACAAATACAAACCAAATCAATTTGTTGTTCATCCTCATCATGGAGCTGCAAAAGTAATTCGAAAAGTCAATAAAAATGTAGAAGTATTTGTAGAGGGAGAACAAAAATCTAAAAGAATTCAATATTTTGAAATAGAAGTCCTTACAGATGGCTTATTGGTCATGGTACCAGTTGATAGTGTAGATGAAGTTATAAGGCCAGTAATCTCAAAAAATGCTGTTTCAAAAAAAGTATATCCAATATTTAAAGAGAAACCCGAAGAAGCTGGTACAAATTGGAGTAGGTGGTACAAAGTATTAACTGAAAAAATGACATCAGGAGATGTAATACAGGTTGCTGAAGTTGTGAGAGATTTAACACATGCACAAATTAACAAAGGAATTTCTCCAGCATTAAAAAGAATGTTGGCAAAAGCAAGAACTACCCTTGCAAGTGAAATTGCATGTGCACTTAATGTTGATGAAGAAACTGCAATTGAAAAAATTAATCAGCATCTTCCAGAAGAAGATCCTGAAGACGGTTTATAATCAAATTAAACTAAATTATCTAAGGTGATCATGCTAGTAGGAATAGGTTTTGATATACACAGACACACTCATGAAAAAGATCTATATCTAGCGGGTCTTAAATTAGATGGAGTTGGTTTTGAGGCACATTCAGACGGAGATATTCTCTTGCATTCGTTATGTGATGCGCTACTAGGTGCATTAGCAAAAAAAGACTTAGGATACTATTTCCCCTCTAGCAATGAAACCCCAAAAGATATATCTAGTATTGAGATGCTTAACGAAGTACTTAAAATTATTGATTATAAAAAATACATTATTAACAATGTAGATATTATCGTGATTTCGCAGAATATTCATATCGAAAAAATCAGATCTAAATTAATCGAAAGTTTAGCTAGTTTGCTAAATATTAATACATCAAAAATTAACATAAAGGGTAAAACTACAGACAACATTGGCACGATTGGGAGCAATGAAGCTTCAGCCTGTCAAACTATAGTATCTTTATCAAATGCTTAAGTTATATAACACATTTTCAAAGAGTTTAGAGACTTTGGATATTTCAAGCTCTGATATAAAAATATATCTTTGCGGTCCAACAGTTCAATCATCTCCGCACATTGGGCACGGAAGATCCGCAGTAGTTTTTGATTTTATGGTTCGGTATATAAAATTTTCAGGAAAGAATGTTATTTTTGCAAGAAATATAACAGATATTGATGACAAAATTATTGAAAAATCTAAAGAGGAGAATATTTCTTATATAGAACTCGGTGAAAGAGTAGCCAAAGAGTTCAAGGATTCATATGATAAATTGAATTGTCTTACTCCAGATTTTGAACCTAAAGCTACAGAAACAATTGATCAGATGATTAAACTTATTGACAATCTAATTCAAAAAGATTTTGCTTATGCTTCAAAGTCTGGTGTATATTTTGATGTAAGTAAGTATGATTCTTATCTTGCGCTTTCAGGCAGAAATTTTGAGGAAGTCATAAGCGGAACTCGTGTAGATATTGAAGAGGATAAAAAAAACCCAGAAGATTTTGCCTTATGGAAAATATTGAAAGATGATGAACCAAGCTGGGCATCTCCATGGGGCAGTGGTAGACCAGGCTGGCACATAGAATGTTCTGCCATGATTCATGACATATTTGAAGGTGAAATTGATATTCATTGCGGTGGAAATGACTTGATTTTTCCTCATCATGAAAATGAAAGAGCACAGTCTACATCTGCATTTAATCATAAATTTGTAAAACATTGGGTACATAACGGTATGATAAATTTTTCTGGTAAAAAAATGTCAAAATCCGAAGGAAATTCAAAGTTTCTTAAAGATTATATAAATAGTTATGGTGGCAATGTATTAAGATTCTTTTTTTTAAGAGCAAATTATAGAAAACCTCAAGAATTTTCCGAAAATCTATTAGAAGAATCCAAAGCAACTTTTAGTAACATAGAAGGTTTAATTTCTGGATCAGAAGCTAATTTAATAGATAGCAATCTTGAAAAAATATTTATTGAGTCAATGAACGATGATTTAAATACTCCCAAATTTCTGGGAGAAATGTTTGAATATATAAAAAAGAATAAAAATGGAAATGAAATTCAAACAAATAATATGAAATCCACAATTAAATATTTATTTGAAATTTTAGGTTTTGTTTTCGAAGACAAAGAACAAACGATTAATACCAAGCAATTAGAAGCTATATTGACTGAACAAAATATACAGATTGAAAATGATATCAATATTTCTATTAATAAATTTATTGACAAAAGAAATGAATATAGGAACAATAAAGAATTTGAAACTGCAGATTATATGAGAGATCGATTAGATGAAGTTGGAATTGTAATTGAAGACGGGAATGAAAGTGGATGGCGTTGGAAAAATAGTTGAAGGAGTAAACGCACTAGAGGCAGCACTAATTTCAAATAGAGTAAAGAAAGTTATTATTCTTGATACAAAATTAAATAAATCAAATAAATTCAATGATTTAATTAAAGATATTAAAAAACAAAATATAGAAATTGAAACCATTAAAGATGCTAAATTATGGAAATTTCATTCTAGACACAACATCGTAGGACTTTGTAAAGAAAAGGAAATATTTGATGAAAAAAATTTTGAAAAAATAGTATCTGAAAAAATTTTAATACTAGATCATTTTCAAGATACAAATAACCTAGGTGCAGTCATAAGAAGCGCTGCTGCGTTTGATTTTCGGACAATTTTTTTGCCAAAAAAAAGATCTGTACAAATTACTGAAAAAACATTTGCAATATCATCTGGTGGAATGGAGTATGTCAATATTGTTATGTATAACTCTATATTTTCTTTGATTAAAAAAATAAAGAACCTAGGTTTTTGGACAATTGGTTTAGACATGAATTCATCAAATGGAATTAAAGATTTTGATTTAGAAAATCAAAATATTGCACTAATTGTTGGTTCAGAAGAGACGGGATTAAGTAATGAAATTCAAAAAAAATTAGATTTAATTGTTCATATTTCGATGACAAATAATTTGGAATCTTTAAACGCATCCGTTGCAACAGCGATAGTAATGAATGAAATATTTATAAAAAAATAGATTTATTCAATTTTCTCTTTGCTATTATTTTAATGTTTGCCGGAGTAGCTCAGTGGCCAGAGCAGCCGACTTGTAATCGGCAGGTCAGGGGTTC
>MDTC01222910.1_pt1 | contig 10668 bp, 11 predicted proteins | sample 811181 | NCBI WGS metagenome assembly MDTC01 (sample SAMN05326644, study PRJNA326480) | marine metagenome | isolation source: seawater | place: Pacific Ocean: North | collected 2011 | reverse complement strand
TTTTTGTTTATGAATATTAATAAGTTTTTTTGTTTTTTTGTAAGCATAGAACAAACCTCGTACATACATGTTCTACAAAAGTTCTATTTAAATTACAACTGGAAATAAAGCCTGTATTTACTCATTAATTTGAATAATTTTTTTCATGAGTGCCGCAGGATTGTCGGAACTTAAAAGTGATTCTCCCACAAGAAAATTTTTTATACCAGTTTTGTCATAAATATATTTTGCATCATTTTCATTTTTAATTCCACTTTCCGATATAAGAGGCCCATTATGATTTTTAACAGACTCAAATATAGATACTGTATTATTAATAGAAACTTCTAATGTTTTTAAGTTTCTATTATTAATTCCAATTAAGGCATCTTGATATTTTAGAGCTATTTCTGCCTCTTCCTTATTATGCACCTCAACAATTACACTTAAATTATGTTTTAAAGCCTCTGAATAAATTTCATCAGCCTGTTTTGAACTTAGAGCGGCAATAATAATCAAAACACAATCACAACCATAACTTTTAGCTAAAATTACTTGATATGGATCTATAAAAAAGTCTTTTGCTAAAATAGGAATTTTAAAATTATTTTTAATATCTAAAATATAATCCAATTTTCCTAAAAAATGTTTTTCTTCTGTAAGTACAGATAAGCAGCTAGCTCCATTATCAATATACATTTTTGCAATATCTATATGATTAAAATTATCAACTAATATTCCAGCAGATGGACTTGCTTTTTTAATTTCCGAAATTAAAGAAATTTTTTTAGTATTTTGTAAAGTATCTTTAAAATTATAAAAAAAATTTAAGTCCTTTATCTTATTTTCTAAAAAATCTAAAGAATATTTTTTTTTTATCAAATTTAGAGATTCTTTCTTATCTTGAATAATCTTTTCTAATATATTTGTCATTAAAGCGTTTGTATTTTAATAAGGTGTTTAAAAACATTGCCAGAGCTTAGATGTTTTGTAGCTTTGTCGAAAGCAATTTTGAAATTAGTTTCTTTCGCAGAAATAATTAAACCGGCTGCTACATTTAAAGCAACTGATTGAGAAAATTCATTTGATTGTCCTTTATAAATTTCAATTATTTTTTCAGCATTATATTTAGCGTTTTTTCCTTTTAAATTTTCTTTATTTCCGGAACTAATACCAAGATTATTTGGCTTGATTGTAAATTCACTTATTTTTCCATCTTTTAATTCTACAACATTTGTTTCAGCGAAAGGAGAAATTTCATCCATACCATCTTCACTATGAACAACGTATGCATGAATTACATTATTTTCTTTTAATGCCTCTGCAAATGGCCTCATCCACTTTTTATCAAACACACCAACGACTTGACGCTTTACCTGAGCAGGACTACTTAGTGGACCTATTAAATTAAAAATTGTTTTTTTTCTCATTTTTTTTCTAGCCGGCCCTACATATTTCATTGCGGAATGAAAATTAGGAGCGAACATAAAAGCAAAATTAAATTTTTTTATGTTTTCTTCAACTTCATTAGGTTTGAGATTAATATTTATTTTTAAAGCCTCTAAAACGTCTGCCGATCCGCAATTAGAGGAAACTGCTTTATTTCCGTGTTTAGCAACTTTCACGCCCATACTTGAAAGAACTATTGCTGCAGCTGTAGAAATATTTAATGAATTTTGACCATCTCCTCCTGTGCCACAAGTGTCAATAGTATTTTCATCTGTGTTAACTTTGTTTGCTTTATCTCGTAGCACGTATATACCGCCGGCAAGCTCATCTTTTGTCTCTCCTTTTTTTATAAAAGCTTCTAGTATTTCTATTATCTCTGATTCATCATACTTTCCTTCCATTAAATTAAAGAAAAGAGACTTACTTTCTACAAATGAAAGACTATTCCCTTTTTTTATACTTTCTACAATGTTAGTCATGTTAATCAGCTATAAAATTTTTTATTAATTTCAGACCCATTTTAGTACTAATACTCTCTGGATGGAACTGAAACCCATGAATATTGTAATTTTTGTGCATTAAACCCATTACTGTCTTATTTTTAGTTTCAGCTGTAATGATTAAATCATCTGGGAAGGTTTTTCGTTCAATAATCAGACTATGATATCTCGTTGCTTCAAAATTATTTGGAATATTTTTAAAAAGTCCCTTTTTTTTGTGCTTAATCTTACTAGTTTTTCCATGCATTAAGTTTTTAGCTCGCAATATTTTTCCGCCAAATACTTGACCAATAATTTGGTGACCTAAACAAACTCCAAGTATAGGTATGTTTCTATAAACATCTCTAACAATTTTTAAACAGTTACCTGCTTGGTTTGGATTTCCTGGGCCAGGAGATATAACTATCTTGTCATATTTTTTTTTAAAGATCATTTTGCTGTCTATTTTATCGTTTCGAATTACATCAACATTTTTTTTAAAATTTGCAATGTAATGATACAAATTATAAGTAAAGCTATCGTAGTTATCTATTAGTAATATTCTCATTAATCTACGGCTTTCATTAATGCTTTAGCTTTATTAATTGTTTCAGCGTACTCTTTATCGGGCTTGCTATCAGCAACAATACCCGCCCCAGCCTGAACATAAAACTTATTATCTTTAATTAAGGCTGTCCTTAGAGCTATACAGGTATCAAATTCATTATTGGGTGTAAAATAACCAATACCACCAGCGTATAGTTTTCGTTTATTGTTTTCTAATTCATCAATAATCTCCATTGCCCTAATTTTTGGAGCCCCACTTACAGTTCCAGCAGGAAAACCTGATAACAAAGTTTCAAATAGGGAAAACGCTTTATTAAATTTTCCTATTACGTTTGAAACAATGTGCATCACATGAGAATATTTTTCGACTTTAAACTTTTCAGTAACTCTGACCGAGTTAACAGAAGAAACTTTACCAACATCATTTCTTCCTAAGTCTAACAACATAAGATGTTCTGCTAACTCTTTTTTATCATGTAATAAGTCAAGCTCATTCTTTTTATCTTCTTTAATATTTTTTCCTCTAGGTCTCGTTCCTGCTATAGGGCGAATCGTAACTTCACCCTTTCTTAATCTAACTAAAATTTCAGGACTACTACCTAAAATATTAAAATCCTCATAATTAAAATAAAACATGAAAGGTGAGGGGTTTGATTTTCTTAAGTGATTATATATTTCTATTGGTTTTTTTTCAATTTTTCTCTCAAACCTTTGGCTTAAAACAACCTGAAAAATATCTCCCCTTGCTATATATTTTTTTGCTTTTCTCACTAGTGACTTAAACTTATCTTTTGAGGTATTAGATTTAATTAAATTTCTATTCTTTTTTAAAGTAAACTGTTCTGGTAATTTTATATTTTCATAGTCTTCATACATTAAAAATTTACTTAAAATAGAGTCATAAAATGTTTTGTAGTTTTTAATCTTTGTATCTGCGTACACATTTTCAATATAATGAATCTTTTTTTTTACATTGTCGTAGATAATTAAGCTTTTTGGTCTAGAAATTCTCACATCTGGAATATTAAGATCATCTTTACAACGATCAGGGATTTTTTCAATATAACGAATAATATCATAAGAGAAATAACCAACTAACATCGAAGACATTGGTGGTAAATTCTTAGGGATCTTAATATCAAATTCTTTAATTAACTTATTTATATAAACTAAAGGGTTAGTAGTAATCTTTGTTTTTTTTTCTAGACTGTTTATTCTCACAGTATTTTTTGATATATCCCATACTTTATCAGGATTTAATCCTATAATTGTATACTGACCTCGTTTTTTTCCTTTTTCTACAGACTCGAAAATAAAACTATTTTTTTCTGCCAATAAAAACTTAAATAAATTTTCTACTCTAAAATATTCCTTGCAGCTTCTTGATTTAAATAATACTTGATGTTTTTTTCTAAAATGATTTCTCTTAAACTCTTTAAAACTTATGTTAATTTTCATTAAAATGAATTTTTGATTCGATTTACAGCTTTATCATTTATATCAATGCTATATTTATTATTAACACTTTTATCATAATTTTTATATATTTCTTGTGCAAAATTTAATTTTGCCTGAGACTTATATTTTCTGAAAGCATCGGAATTAATATCTAACTTTTTATATTCAGTTTTTTCAACGTAGACCAAAAAATTTTGTGATAACATGCTATCAGTTATTAAATTAATTTGATTGTTATTAAGTGAAAAAATATTTTTAACTAAGTCTTCATTAAAAACCTCATCGTTTTTCAAATTTGATATTGTTTTAAGTTTGATATCGAGTGCATTTTTATTAGCGTAATTTTCAAATTGTTTTAGATCAAATTCTTCACTAGAAATTTTTTGTATTATTTTACCATTATTATTCAACTTATTTTGAATAGTTAATTGAGATTTTATAGATTCCTGAACTTTCACATTGTTAAATTTAAGATTTCTTTTATCTATGGAACTAATTTCTACCAAATAGTACTTATTGGAGTCAGTTATTAATTCTGTTGATTTTAAATTTTTTAAATTAAAAAATTTATTAAATAACACTGGTGTTAGTCCTGTAAATTTTATTCCCTTATTATTTATCATCTCTTTGTTTAGATTTCCTGTATTGACTATCTTTAAATTATTTTCTAGAGATATTTCCTTTAAATTTTTCCCATCAAGTGTTTCGTTTTCAATAATGTTAATTTTATCAAAAAAACTTTGTTCATATTCTTTTTTTCCTATCAAAGCCTCAGGTGTAATTTCAGCAAAGTTAATATTTTTGAAATTTTCAATAAATATTTTTTCATTTTTATTAAATATTTCTTTCATTTCTTTTACAGTAGGAGGATTTTTTTTATAAAAATTATTTAAATCTATATATTTAATCGTCTTTATTTGATTTTCTTTTTTAAACTCTTTTTCAACTAAAGAGTTTGTTAAAATAATTCCACCACCTAAATAACTTAATAGCTGCCTTCTTTTTTCTTGTGTTGCTATATTTTCTTCAAAAGCTGGAGCTGTTAACCCGCTTTCTATGAGAAATTTTTCGTAAGTCGTTCTGGAGAATTTACCGTCTTTTTTGAAAAATGAATCATTTAAAATAATATTTTTCAATGAATTATCAGTTACTTTTATTCCAACTTCTTCAACCTCAAGTTCTATTATTTTTCTGCCCAAAAACTCAGATAATATTCTAGTAAGGAGATTTGAGTTCTTAATGTTTTTTCTATCAGCTTCTTTCAAGTTAAGCCTATTGAGGTAATTCATAAATTCTTGAGTGCTTACTTTATTAGAGTCAATAGAAGCTACAATATTCTGGTTTCCTCCTCTAAAAACGTCTCCCATGCCCCAAAAAACAAATGGCAAAATAATTATTGCCACAAGTATTTTTACTAAAAACGATTTTGTAATTTTTCCTATTGATGTTGACATTTTTATACTTTATTAAGAGTTTTAATTAGTACACCTATAAATCAAATTTATATTTAAGGCAAATAACATGAGATATTTTATTGGAAATTGGAAGATGTTTGGAGAACCAAAATCTATTGGAATACTCAATAAAATAAACAAATTTGTTAACTCAGATAAAAATAACAATAAATATAAAACGATAATAACACCTCCTTTTACCTTATTGGAGAATTTTTCAAAACTTTATAAAAATAAGAAAACTAGTATTGGTTCTCAAAATTGTTATCACAAAGATCCATTTTCATCTAACACCGGTTCAATAAGTCCTTATATGATCAAGTCTGTGGGAGCTAAATATACTATTATCGGTCATTCTGACAATAGAGCAGAAGGTGATACTAGCAAAATATTAAAAGATAAAGTTAATTTTGCATTAAAAAATAAATTAAAAGTTATATTTTGTATTGGGGAAAATAAAATTCAAAAAAGTAAGAAGCAAACTTTTAATGTTTTAAGAAGACAAATCTCTAGAGTTTTAGACAAAAAACTTAATGTAAATGATATTATAGTTGCTTATGAGCCAATTTGGTCTATTGGAACTGGAAAAATACCTGAAACTGGAGATTTACTGAAAACTACTAAATTTATCAAAAACGTTTTAACTAAAATATTTAGAAATAAAAAAATACCTTCAGTTCTTTATGGAGGTTCTGTTGACGAGACAAACGTGAGCCAATTTAAAAATATAAGTGAAATAGATGGTTTTCTAATAGGTGGAGCATCAAAATCGTCTAAAAAATTTATTGATATAATAAAAAATTACTATAGATAAGAGATCATGGAAAGTATTTTAACTACAATCAATATTATTTTAGCGATAATTTTAGTTATATCAATTTTACTTCAAAGGTCAGAAGGTGGCGCATTGGGATTAGGTGTTTCACAGGATAATTTCACATCAACAAGATCGATGGGCACATTTTTAACTAAATTTACTTCTATTATTGCCACTTTATTTATAATTTGTAGTATTACTTTAGTTGCTATTTCGAGAGATGAGATTCGTGAAACACAATCTGTTCTTGAAAAAGAAGTTGAAGAAAACTCTAATCTTCCACAAATTCCTGAAACTAACAAATAATAACTTTGTTTTAATTGTATAATCAAGTATAACATACTTCCATGGCGCGATACATTTTCGTAACTGGCGGCGTGGTCTCATCCTTAGGTAAGGGTCTTTCTTCTGCTTCGCTAGCATATCTTTTACAATCAAGAGGTTTCAAAGTTCGTATAAGAAAGCTCGATCCATATCTAAATGTTGATCCTGGGACAATGAGTCCTTTTCAACATGGGGAAGTTTTCGTAACAGATGATGGTGCAGAAACAGATTTAGATCTAGGTCATTATGAAAGATTTTCTGGTATCTCAGCAAAACAATCCGATAATATTACAACTGGAAAAATTTACAGCGATGTTTTAAAAAAAGAGCGTAAGGGAAAATATTTAGGAAAAACCGTACAAGTAATACCACATATAACTGATCGAATTAAAGAGTTTATAAAACAAGATATTAAAAATGAAGATTTTGTCATTTGCGAAATTGGAGGAACTGTAGGAGATATTGAAAGCTTACCATTTATTGAAGCTATAAGACAATTCTCCAACGACGTTGGTAAAAAAAATACTTTGTTCATCCACTTAACTTTTGTTCCTTATCTAAGAGCTTCAGATGAAATCAAAACTAAACCAACACAGCACTCAGTTAAAGAATTGAGAAGTATAGGAATTCAACCAGATATTATTATTTGTAGGTCTGAACAACAAATCCCTGTAGACCAAAGAAAAAAAATCTCTTTATTTTGTAATGTGTCAATTGAAAGAGTTATTCAGACAATCGATGTTAAAACAATTTACGAAGCACCAATAAGTTTTAACAAAGAAAAATTAGATAAAGAAGTTTTAAGATATTTTAAAATTAAATCAAAAAAGAATGTAAATCTAAATCCTTGGAGAGAAATTACAAAAACAGTTTTAAATACCAAAAAATATGTAAATATCGCAATTATTGGCAAATATGTAAATTTAAAAGATGCATATAAATCACTGGATGAGGCATTAACTCATGGCGGAATAGAAAATAATTTAAAAGTAAATCTTGTGAGAATAGAGTCTGATAATTTAAAAGTTAAAGAAATAAAAAATAAATTAAAAAATGTTTCAGGAATATTAATACCAGGCGGTTTTGGCAAAAGAGGAACTGAGGGTAAAATTGAAGCAATTAAATATGCAAGAATTAATAAGATTCCATTTTTAGGAATTTGTTTTGGAATGCAAATGGCAATTATTGAGTTTGCTAGAAATAAATTAAATTTAAAAAGAGCCAACTCCAGTGAATTTGGCCCATGTAAAGCTTCTGTCGTTGGTTTAATGAGTGAGTGGATTAAAGAAGGAAAAATTATAAAAGGAACAACTAAAGACTTAGGTGGGACTATGAGACTTGGTCTTTATCAAGCAAAATTAAAAGATTATTCACTTATAAAAAATATATATAAATCAAAATTTATAAAAGAGAGACACAGACATAGATATGAAGTGAACATCAATTACAAAGATGAGTTTGAAAAAGAAGGTTTGATGTTTTCTGGGATATCACCAGATAATAAATTACCTGAGATAATAGAGTTAAAAAACCACCCATGGTTTATAGGAGTCCAATTCCATCCTGAATTTAAATCTAGACCTTTATCACCACATCCACTATTCTCGTCATTTATAAAGGCAGCAAAAAAGACATCAGAAAAAAAATGAAAAACTTTAATGTAAAATGCGGTAATTTTGAAATTTCAAATAATAGCTCTTTCACACTAATAGCAGGCCCTTGCCAACTTGAGAGTGAAAAACACGCCATGGAAATATCAACCGAATTAAAAAAAATCACATCTGATTTAAAAATTAACTTAATTTATAAAACCTCATTTGATAAAGCTAATAGAACTAGTTTAAGTGGAAAAAGAGGTTTGGGTCTAGAAAAATCGTTGTCTATTTTTGATAAAATCAAAAAAGAAGTTGGAGTACCAATCCTTACAGACGTCCATACTGCAGATCAATGTTCAATCTTAGCTAACCACGTTGATGTTTTGCAAATACCAGCTTTTTTATGTCGTCAAACAGATCTTTTAATTGCAGCTGCAAAGACTGGAAGAATTATCAATGTAAAGAAAGGACAATTTCTTGCGCCTTGGGATATGGTAAATGTAATTAAGAAAATTGAAGAATCTGGAAACACTAATATATTAATAACGGAAAGAGGAGCTAGTTTTGGATACAACACTCTTGTGTCAGATATGAGGGCATTACCAATAATGGCTAAGTATGGTTTTCCGATAGTTTACGATGCCACACATTCAGTTCAACAACCAGGTGGTATGGGTGAAAAAAGTGGAGGTCAAAGAGAATTTGTGCCGTATCTTGCTAAGGCTGCTATAGCTGTGGGAGTGGGAGCTTTATTTATAGAAACTCATGAAGATCCAGACAATGCTCCATCAGACGGACCAAATATGTTGCCATTAAATAAACTAAAAGATCTATTAAAAAAATTAATTGAAATAGATAATTTAGTAAAAAAATAGTAATGGCAAAAATTATTCAAGTAAAGGGTCGACAAGTCTTTGATAGTAGGGGCAACCCAACTGTAGAAGCTGAGGTTTACTTAGACAACGGAATATCTGCGTCATCAATTGCACCATCCGGGGCTTCAACGGGTGCTTTTGAAGCATACGAACTGAGAGATGAAGATCAGAATATTTTTTTAGGTAAAAGCGTAAAAAAAGCAGTAACAAATATTAATACTGCAATTAACGAAAAATTAAAAAATTTAAGTACACACGAACAATTAAAAATTGATGAAACCCTTATAAAGCTAGATGGTTCAGATAATAAAAAAAATCTAGGTGCTAATGCAATTTTATCAGTTTCATTAGCTATCGCTAAAGCTTCAGCTGCAACAAATAAAAAATCCCTTTTTAAAAATTTAAGCAAAGAATATACATTACCAATTCCACTAATGAATATTATAAATGGCGGCGCTCATGCTGATAACGATCTTAGAATACAAGAATTTATGATTAGACCAGACTCTAGTAATAATTTTATGAATGCAATAGAAAAATGTTTTCTAGTTATTCAAAATTTAAAAATAGTTTTAAAATCTAAAAAGATGTTAACAAATGTTGGTGATGAAGGTGGTTTTGCTCCTTCTATTAATTCCAATGAAGAGGCACTAAAACTTATAGTAGACAGCATCGAAAAATCAAATTTAATACCTGGAAAAGATATTAATATTTGTTTGGATGTTGCTGCAAATGAATTAATAAACAAAAATGGTCAATATTCTATTAGATCAAATCAATATTACGCAGTAGATGAAGTTATTAAATATTATAAAGATTTAACTTCTAACTTTCCTATAAAATCAATCGAAGACCCCTTTGCAGAGGAAGACTGGAGTTCTTGGAAAAAACTTAATCATGAGTTGGGATCAAAAATACAAGTAGTGGGAGACGATCTGTTTGTTACTAATGTATCGAGATTAAAAAGAGGAATTGAAGAAAAATCGGCTAATAGTATACTAGTTAAACCTAATCAAATTGGAACTTTAAGTGAAACATTGGATGTTATTAATTTAGCAAAAAAATCTAATTTTAATACAATAATATCTCATAGATCTGGAGACACCGAGGATACCTTCATATCTGATTTAGCTGTAGCGACTCAATCTTCTCAAATTAAAACAGGTTCACTCGCAAGGTCAGAAAGAGTGGCAAAATACAACAGATTATTAAGAATTGAAGAAGAGCTTGGCAATCAAATTAAAATGGCTAGAATCTAAATATGCAACTTTTAAAAAAAATTAAAAGTAAAAAACTATTATTGCTTAACATATTTTTAACAATTTATGTTTTTACAAATCTAATTGGAGGAGAAAGAGGACTAATTTCTTATTACGAGAAAAAAAATCAAGAACAAATGTTGATCAAAACAGAGGACACAATAAGAAATGATCTTCTTGAGTTAGAGAAAAAAAATAAATTACTTTCCGAAAAAATAGATTTTGATTACTTGGATACTCTTTATAGAGAAAAATTGAAAGTTGGGAAAAAAAATGAAGTTTTAATTAGATTAAAATAATGGCCACAAAATATAGACATCCTGAAAAAATAAATAAACCGATTAATCCGATCAAAAAAAAACCTGAATGGATTAGATCAAAAATGCTAGATTCAAAAATATTTTTCGAAACA
>MDTC01181123.1_pt1 | contig 10669 bp, 10 predicted proteins | sample 811181 | NCBI WGS metagenome assembly MDTC01 (sample SAMN05326644, study PRJNA326480) | marine metagenome | isolation source: seawater | place: Pacific Ocean: North | collected 2011 | reverse complement strand
ACTTCAAGAACTCTTGAATTATCTGTTGTATCTGCAAAATCTAAATCAGTTAATGCTATATCATGTCCCTCATCCTGTGTTAAGTATATTGTTGTTTTATCAGCCTTTAAGGTAGCTACAATTCCTGTTTCAGCTGAATAAGCATTTATTGCATTGCTTAAACCAGTAAGATCAGAACCACCATTTGATGATGCCAAAGTAATTCCTGCAGATACAGTTCTGACAGTTGAGTTCTTTCCTTTTAAACCAATAGATAATGTTGCTGATCCAGCTGTTCCGTTTGCCTGTATCTTCATATTAGTTGAGGCAGTTGCGCTAACACCAGTTTGGTCAAACTGAATATTTACTGCCTCTGCAATGTCTTTAGCTGATGTTCCAGCGACTACATCAATAGTTTTAGAACCTAAAAGTCCATGTATTGTAAAATCTTCATCTGCAAAAGTAGCTGCGCTTCCTAAACTTACTGCTGTAGCAGATACAGTAGCACCAGTAGCTGCTGAAGTTCTTACTATGTGATTTCCTATTGCTTCTGTTCTTAAATTACCTACAGAAATTGTAGCAGCTTCTCTCTCCTTTGCTCCTATCTGAAACCTTCTATCAGCAAAAGTTCCATCTAATACTGCTATTTCATTAAAAGTAGTATCTCTTGCAACTCTATCTAATTCTGCAATTAATTGATTAGCTTCAGTCTGAAGATAAAGTCTTTCCTCACCATTCATTAAATCACTAGCTGATTGAATAGCTAATTCTCTAATTCTTTGTAAAACTTTAGAAGACTCGTCTAGTGCACCCTCTGCTACCTGAGCCATTGATAATACATCAGAGGCATTTCTTACAGACATATTTAGACCCTTTATTTGAGATGTCATTCTATCAGCGATTGCCCCGCCTGCTGCATCATCTCCTGCATGATTTATTCTTTTACCTGAAGATAGTCTTTCTATAGAAACACCTAACTGTCTTTCAGTCTTGTGTAAATTATGAAGAGCAAATAACGATGATACTCCTGGATTTTGTACTGGCATATTAACCTCCTAGCATTCCTCTCGTAGCAAAAAATGTGCCAATAAGATTATTAATTGTTACAAATTTATTTTTTAATAATTCAAACATATCGAGATATTTTGCAAATTATGTGCCACTTATTATACTAAGTATATGTTCTAATATAAAATTACTACTAAATGTTGATTAAATATAATTTTGATAAAAAAATAGTCTATTTGATAAATCTTATAATTATCCTATAGACTATTAATAAAAAATAATTTTACTAAATAGTAGTTATTTTAACTTGCGCAAATTTAAACTTAATACTTTTATAATTAAATCAGTATCTTTTTTGTTTTTAATGCAACTTCTGCCTTTTATTAAGAGGCAGAAAGTTGCAAATAAACTATTTGTCTTCCTTTAAGAGAGACTTTATTAGATACATTCTGGTCATTATTTTAGTTTTTTAATACCAGATTTTTATTGTAATACTGCTAAAATAGCACTTTGAGCCTGATTAGCTTGAGCTACCATTGCCATAGCAGATTGATTTAATACAGAGTTCTTTGCTAAGCTCGCAGTTTCTTTTGCAAAATCTGTATCTTCTACTCTAGACGCTGCTGCTGCTAGATTTGCTGACGCAGAATATGCTACTGCTTGTCTACCTTTAAGAGCTGATATACCTGCTGCTACATGTCCTAAAGAAATAGCCACTCTCGTCAAGGTTGTATCCGCAGTTCCTTCAGCTCCCGCTGCAGCTGCTGTTGTTATACCACCTAAAGTTACTCCTGTAGTTAGTGTAACTGTTCCACCATCATCAGTTACTCCAATTGCGTGAGTCTTATTAGCGTTTCCTGTTTGGTTTAATAAAGCCACACCATTAAAAGTAGTTTTGGTAATAATCCCTGTAATTGCAGTTCCGATAGCGCTTGCTTCTGCATTCATTGCTGCTACATCTGAAGCAGTTTGTAATAGTGCAGCGTTATCAGCTTGGATGCCTAATTCTCTTAATCTTTGAGCTAGGGCTGCTATTTCCAATAAAGCTGATTCTGCTGTTTGTGCTGCAGAGATACCATCTTCGGCATTCCTTGCTGCTACTGCCCAACTATTTGACCTAGCTTGTAGAGTATTAGCAACTGATTGTCCACCTGCATCTCCTCCATACATAGAACGTAGTCCTGTTGATAAACGAGCTATTGACTCATTCATTCCGTGTCGTGCTTTTGATGCTGCTGAACCAGCTACTAACGCACCGACTGCTATATTTGATACACTTGGCATTTATCTTATTCCTTTCTTAGTTTATTGTAATACTGCTAAAATAGCACTTTGAGCCTGATTAGCTTGAGCTACCATTGCCATTGCAGATTGGTTTAATACTGACATCTTTGCTAGATTAGCAGTCTCCTTTGCAAAATCTGTGTCTTCAATTCTAGATGCTGCTGCTGCTAGATTTGCTGATGCAGAATATGCTACTGCTTGCCTTCCCTTTAAAGCTGAGATACCTGCCGCTACATGTCCTAAAGAAATGGCTACTTCTTTTAAAACGGTATCTGCAGTTCCTTCAGCACCAGCTGCAGTTTGAAAAGTTGCTGCTGAAATTCCATCTGTTGTTTTCAAAGCTACAGTTGCACCATCATCTGTTACTCCAATGTTTTTAGTTACAGCAGATGTATCCAACATTGCAACACCATTAAAAGTTGTCTTTGATACTATCGCATCAATTGCAGTACTAACTGCTTTTGCTTCTGCATTCATGGCTGCAATATCATTTGTTGTTGATAAAAGAGCGGCATTATCAGCTTGGATGCCTAACTCTCTCATTCTTTGAGCTAGGGCTGCTATTTCCAATAAAGCTGATTCTGCTGTTTGTGCTGCAGAGATACCATCTTCGGCATTCCTTGCTGCTACCGCCCAACTTCTTGATCTAGCTTGTAATGTATTAGCAACTGATTGTCCCGCTGCATCACCTCCATATATTGATCGTAGTCCTGTTGATAAACGAGCTATTGACTCATTCATTCCATGTCTAGCTTTTGATGCTGCTGAACCAGCTACTAACGCACCGACCGCTATATTTGATACACTTGGCATATTTTCTCCTTTTAAAATTGCTTATAACTTATGAACGACTAACTAAAAAAATATTTAGTGTTAAATTAACAAATTTTGGGATGGCATAATCATTGCAGTCAAATTTATAAAAATTAAGGAATATTTATGCATTTACAGGGAAATTTTGAAAACAATTTGGCTCAAGCTTTTAATTTAATTAACACCGGAAAAATTGATCAAGCTATAAATTTATTTGAAAGTTTGACTATAAGATATCCAAAAACCGCAAGAGCTTTTCATCTTAAAGCCTTTGCTTACACGAAAGATAATAATTTTGAGAAAGCTTTAGAAAGTATAAAAGAAGCAAAGAAAATATCCCCTGATAATTTAGACATTAATCTTGATTATGCTAACATTTTAAATGCAACAGGTGCAAAAGATGACGCAATCAGAATACTAGAATTTGCCAAAATAAATAATAAGAGAGACTCGAGAGTTTATTATAATTTAAGTTGTTTACATATAGATTTAGAACAACATGAAGAGGCAATAAAAAATTTAAAAAAAACATTGGAATTAGATCCTAAAAATAAACAAGCCTCTTTTAATTTAGGAGTATGTTTTTTTAATATTCAAAATTTTGATAACACTATAAAGGTATTTCAAGCTTATCAAAAAGAATTTGGGTTTAACTTCGAAGCAGAACGATATCTATCCATTGCATTTTACTCTCTAAATAAATTGGAAGAGGCGCAAAAATCTCTTGAAATGCTATGTAGTGAAAAGCCTCAGGACTCAAGTGTATGGTATGACAGAGCAATAATATTAGAAAATTTGAACAGAAATATTGATGCCATTCATTGTTATTTAAAAACTTTAGAAATAGTACCAGATTTTCAAGACGCTTTCACTAGACTAGCCTCTGTATATAAAAAAGAAGGAAAGATTCATGAATTAATTGAAGTATACGAAACCTGTAAATATGATGAAAATGATGATCATATTCGTTTATCTTTTTTAGCTCAGGCTTACTTAATGGATGAGAAAACCAATAAGGCTTTTGAAGCAATAAATAGTGCTATTAATCATTACTTTAATAGGCACAATATTAAAGATAAAACTTATATTGATTATTTAGTTATCAAAGGAAATATTTACTTTAGCATTGGAGAACTAGAAAATTCTATTAATATATATAAAGACGTATTAGAAATTAATGAAAAATCAGAGCTAGCATATATTAATATTGGCAATGCTTATGTAAATCTTTCTAAACCTAAAGAAGGAATAAACTACCTAAAAAAGGCAATCAAACTAAATCCAAAAATAGCATCCGCTTATACTCTACTTGGTAATGCCTATTATATGCTAGGGAATAAAGAAAAAGCATTAGCCTATTTTGATGAAGCTGAAAAATTAGATCCAAGTCTTTCTGGTGCTTTGTCATCTAAAGCCGCTGCATACATGGACTCAGGCAACTCAGAAGAAGCAATATCTGCATTAATAAAGGCCATTCAAAAAGACCCTTATAATAGCAATGCGTATATTAATTTGGGAGTACTACTAAGAGACAAGAGGTTACCTGAGGAAGCTGGAAAGTGGCTTAAACGCGGGATAACTATACTTAAAAGTCAACCATACAAAGATAAAAAATTAGCATCAGCTTTAGCAAATCTAGGATATACATATCTGGATCTAGAGAAATATACAGATATGAAAGATTGTTTTGAACAAGCGTTGAAGTATGATGAAAACTGTCCCGCCGTTGCAGGTTTCCTTGTGTATGCTAAACTATTTGTTGGAGATTGGAAAAATTTAGCTCACCATAAAAAATTAACATTAAAAAAAATATCTGAAAATAAAAATAGCTGCACTCCTTTTTGTTCATTTTCAGTGACTGATGAATTAGAAGCACAGAAAAAAGTAGCTATTAATTATGCTAAAAGCAGGGCAGAAAAAGTACACAAAGGAAAAGTTTATAACTATAATAATAATTATAACCATATAATACCTAGAATAGCATATATTTCCAATGACTTCCATGATCACGCTACAATGCATTTGATGGCGGGGTTATTTGAGAATCAAAATAATGAAAATTTTGATTATCATGCAATATCTTATACTAAAAAAAGGGATGCAAACCCAATAACAAAAAGAGTAGAAAAAGCAATTAAGAACTTTCATCATGTCAACGAATTTAGTGACGAGCAAATTGCCGAATTAATTAATCAGTTAGAGATTGATATAGCTGTAGATCTTAAAGGATATACTTATGGAAGTAGAATGGATATTTTAGCACACAGACCAGCTCCTATTCAAATTAGCTACTTAGGACACCCTGGAACAACTGGAACAGAATATATTGATTATGCAATTGTAGATAACTTCATTGTACCAGATGAAAATGATAAATTCTTTACAGAAAAACTTATTAAACTACAAGGATGTTATCAACCTAATGATGATAAAAGAACTATTCCTAATCCATTGCCTAGAAAAAATTTTGGATTACCTGAAAACAAATTTATATTTTGTTCATTTAATAATACATATAAAATACAACCAAAAATGTTTAGTGTTTGGATGGACATATTAAAAAGTAAAGAAGATAGTATACTCTGGTTATTAGAAACAGAAGATATTGCTAAAACAAATCTGTTAACTATGGCAAAAAACAAAGGAATTGATGAAAGTAGAATATTTTTCTCTGAAAGAATTTTAATAACTGACCATATTCAGAGACAAATGTGTGCAGATTTATTTTTAGATACATTCCCTATTTGTGCTCATACCACTGCTAGTGACGCATTATGGGTAGGTGTACCAATAGTTACTATGGCAGGGAAAAGTATGGTAAGCAGAGTTGCTGGAAGCACATTAAAGAATATTGGTATGGAGGAACTAATTACTTATAACTTTGAAGATTATAAAAATAAAGCTCTATATCTTGCAAATAACCCTAATTATCTCAAAAAGATAAAGAATAAAATTATTGCAAATAGGTTTTCTTCAAAATTGTTTGATATTAAAGGTTTTACTAAAAATCTAGAAGATGAATACGAAAAACTTTTTTTAAACTTTAAGAATAAAAAATAAATGAATAATAATTATGAATATTTTGTTGTACGTTCCGAAGGTGGTTTAGGAGCTCAAATTGTAGCTGCATCTGCTTATTTCTTTTTAAAAAGTATTGGATGCAAAGTTTTAATGGATTTAAGTTATTTCACACATCCCTTTCGAGAAGCAGAAATAGGAAAACCTCAAGTGACTCATTGGGACTGGAAATTAGATTACTATGGTTTAAGTAAATCAAATTTAAATTGGATTTACATTGATCACTTAAGAAAATATACTAATGACACAAAAAAAGATATCAAAGAGGGCATAGAAATCTTTAATTTACATGAAGCAATAAGAAACTTTAAACAATTAGAAGGAAAAGATTTCGATGAATATTGTATACATGATCAAAATTATAACTTATTAGATTTTTGTAAAGAAAACCCTATAATAATCCACGATGGTCCAAATAAGAATAGATTATTTATCAATGGCATGCAAAAAGATGAGGTAAAAATTAATTTTGCTTCTGCTTCTGAAGAATGGAAAAAAATAATAAAAGAAAATAATATTAATTTTACAAACTCAGTTGTATTGCATCTGAGGAGAGGAGATTATTTAAATGTTGCAACACATTTGATTTCTTGTGAGGATATTTTAAAAATGTGTAATAAATTACCAAAGGTTTTAGAAAATATTGTGATTTTTTCAGACTCAAAAGAAAGTGATAATCAGAGGTTTATTTCAGAATTAAAAGAAATATTTAATAATGTTAAATGGATGGACCATGTTAATAACGTAAATACACATAAAATAATGACCCAAGCAAATTTTCTAATGTGTTCTAATAGCCAGTTTAGCACGACAGCTGCTTATTTAGGAAATGGGTTTTCTATTATTCCTCAAAAGTACAGTTCTGATACTGACTATGTTTTTCAATATGAAAATCAGCAGACATCTTTTGCTTTATTGAATAACTAAAATTTTTAAGCACCAAACTTAATATTAGCCATTTCTTTCCATCTATCTGGTTCAGCATTCTTCATATCAGTAATTTTTATTATCATCCTGGGAGTTACTGTTTCAATATTGGCAAAATTCTCAACTACCCACTCTAATACTTCTTTATCTAGTTTTACAGTCACATCATATTCATCAGACATCTTATTAATCCTTTAAATAAAAAACATTTATAACAAATTATTTAAAAAGAGAAAATATATTTTTTAGGCATATAACTTGCAGGTTTTAATTTATGACTACTAACAAACAAAATATTGAAAGCCTTAAAAATAAAATCAATTATATAAATAGCTATGGATTTAAAAATGTTGAAAAAATCTACGATCAAAAAACAGTTAAAGCTTTAGCTACTAATTTAAAGGAACTTAAAGGAAAAAATAATACCTTTTATTATCCTTTGTCTATAAATACCTGGGATAATAAAGAGTATGAAGCCATTAATAATGTAATATCCTCACAAAACTTTACTATGGGAGAAAAAGTAAGGACGTTTGAAGATAAATTTGCTAAGCATATGGGAAGCAAGTATTCTGTCATGGTAAATTCGGGCTCTTCCGCTAATCTTTTAATGATAGCTGCTTTAGTACTAGACAAAAACATAGATTTAAATGAGGGAGATGAAGTAATAGTACCAACCTTAAGTTGGGCTACCACTTACTACCCTTTACAACAATATAAGCTAAAATCGAAATTTGTTGATATTAATTTAGATACTTTAAATATTGATGAAAATGCTATAATTTCTGCAATTTCTAAAAAAACAAAAGCAATTTTTGCAGTTAACGTTTTAGGTAATCCCTGTAGTTTTAAAAAGTTAAATGAAATTTGTAAAAAATATAACCTTATTCTTATTGAAGATAATTGTGAGTCTTTAGGAGCTCAATATAATAATAAGAAATGTGGTTCCTTTGGTATAACAGGATCTTTTAGTTTTTATTTTTCTCATCATATTCATACAATTGAAGGTGGAATGGTAATTACTGACAATGAAAGCATATATCATCATTTATTATCATTGAGAGCCCACGGATGGATAAGGGACCTGCCAGAAAATAACAAAATTTATAAGAAAAAGGGAAATCGTTTTGAAGATAGTTTTGTTTTTGTTTTACCAGGATACAATCTTAGACCAAATGAAATTAATGGTAGTATAGGTATTGAGCAACTCAAAAAAGTTGATAATATAGTAAAACAAAGAAGAGCTAACGCAAAAGTTTTTAAAGAATTATTTCAGTTTAATGAAAACATTAAAACTCAAAAAGAAATAGGACAGTCTTCGTGGTTTGGATTTAGTATATTGTTAGATGGTAAATTAAAAAATAAAAGGAAACAAATTCTTGATAGTTTAAATGCTAGAGGCATTGAAACAAGACCTATCATATCCGGTAACTTCTTAAAATATCCTGTAACAAAGTTTTTGAATTATGAAGTTCATGGTGAAATAAAAAACTCAAAAGAAATTGATAGAAATGGTTTTTTTATTGGTAACAATCATGTAAATATGACCAGAGAGTTAGAGTATTTTGAGAAAACCATCACTAAATTCAAATAAACACACAATAAGAATATTTTTATTGTAAGTATAAAATATATTTTTATTTTATTATTTATTTTTTATAATAATTGACATGAAATTATTTATTTTTTTTTTAATATCTTTCTTATTTAAGTACGAGATTTTTGCTAATGAATTATCTTTTACTTATGACGTAAAGGGGACTCTCGTTAAGGAAGAAAAAGTAATCTTTCCAAGTGGAAAAAAATTTATATCCTTTAGGCATGAAGGTGGGTTTGAAACCTCTATTGCCAGGTATGGTTTTTATTACTGCACAGGAAGTATGTTATATACTGAAAATGGAAACCTTGAGGATATGACTTATGCCTGTGAATTTCAGGACCAGAATAATGATAAATTTTTTGCTATGGGTACTAGGGATAAAGGATCAGATATAGATAGGTCTTTAGGAAAAATGACAATAATAGAAGGCATAGGATTTTGGAAAAAATATTCAGGAAAATCGTGTATTTATGGACTTGAATATGTAGAAAAAATTATTTTTGTTAAAGCAAATTGTAAATAATATTTTTAAAAAAACTATATAAGCTTAAATGTTTTCTTGCTTATTATCTTGCAGTAAAAAGTCTCTGGGCGTACATTTATTAAATAACATTTGATAAAATAAACCTTCTTTACAATACTGATCTTTTCTTATTTTTTTATCTCCGTATAGGATAGTTGTAAAAAAAAGTAGCACTAATAAACTATAAAAAATTAATCTCATATAAATATTATTCTTGAACCCAAGCTTTTATGTTCCAAGGTTCATACAAAGTCCATATATAATCTTTAGTAGAACTTTCTCTTAGTCGATGAATATTCTGGATTTCTGCTTCTTCTAAAAACTCTTGAAAAACTTCTTTGCTAGGAAACTCTACTACAATCATATATCTTCTATCAATATCTCCTTTCAATTTCCTAATTGGATTGCAAGCTGATGATATAACCTTTCCTCCTTTTGAATAAATAATCTGACCTGCTTTTACAGAATATTCTCTATATAAATTTTCCTTACTAGATACTAAATTAAATACATTTAAAGCATACACCATACCTAAAGGGAAATGCCTTTATTCTTACAAACAAAATCTAAAATTGCCATTGATGTACTATTTTGGACAGGATATTGCCAATCAGAAACTATATTGGATGGAATTTGAACTTTTGCATAGTCTTTTCCCATTTTATCCTTATGATATGATAATTTAATCCATTTGAACTTCAAATTAATACAATCTCCCTCGATGTATATCTTTGCAGATTTATCTCCGTATTCATCTTTTTTATTATAATCAATTAATTCCCAAAAATAAATGAAGCCCCTAACTTCTTTGATATTTTCCATATCTACGTAAAATGATTGTCCATTACTGCTTTGTGTAACCTTTGTCCAATTAGACCTTGCCTCTGAAAGTAATGCGAAAAAAAGCAATGTTAATACAAAATTAACTTTATTTTTTTTTAATAAAACTCTTTTTATTTCTTTAAACTTTGAATGTAACATTTATAATTCTTTTTTTATTTTAGTTTTTAATCTGCCAAAGCTTTTACCTAAAGATTTCATTAATTCACCTTTTTCGTTAAGTTCTTTAGTATTTTTTAAAATATTTTTAGTTTTACTTCTAAAATTTTTATCTGTAGCTAATTTTATGGCAGCTCTTTTAACAGCACCTTTTATAAAAAAGTTAATCATTTAAAATACCTTATAATTATATTTATCTATTAGAATTAAAAAAACTACTTTATAATATAATACATAAGGCAATTTAAAATACCACTATTTACAAAAAATATTAAATAAGATAATATGTTTACTCGTTCATCTATCTAGACGGAAGTAGGATTATTTTAATCCGAAGGAACGCATTACGTTCGTTCATCTCTTATGAGACGGAAGTAGGTAATGATACCGAAGGAACGCGCTAACTTTTTTAATTTATTAAGAAAGGAAGTGAGTTATGGATAGAATGTCTTTATATT
>MDTC01130871.1_pt1 | contig 10669 bp, 9 predicted proteins | sample 811181 | NCBI WGS metagenome assembly MDTC01 (sample SAMN05326644, study PRJNA326480) | marine metagenome | isolation source: seawater | place: Pacific Ocean: North | collected 2011 | reverse complement strand
ATGAAAATAGCAAAACTAATTATGAAAGATTGATTATACTAATAAGTGATTTTTTAAGTAAAAAGGATCTCAATATAAAAGATGTAAATTTTTTATATGTTAATAGGGGACCTGGTAGTTTTGCAGGTATTAGAAATTCATTATCTACTATAAAAGCAATACACATGGTCAATAATATAGACTATTTTTGTTATAGTTTAGGGGATTTTAAAGGGGAAAATAACATTAAATATGAAAATATCCCTCATCTATGCGATAAATTTAAAATTAAAAAAAATTTGATTAAACCACTTTATATAAGTTAAAATTAAATATGGCAGATAAGTTAGAACAAAAATTTGAGGCTAAGGGAGTTAAGCTCACTGATCAAAGAAGAATAATTGCAAAAGTAATACTGGAGTCAAAGGAGGAATATGGCGAGTCTGATCATCCAGATGTAGATGAGTTATACAGTAGAGTTTCAAAAATTGATCCAAAAATAAGCATAGCAACCGTATATAGAACTGTGAAACTTTTTGAGGAGGCAGGAATTCTTGTTAAACATGATTTTAAAGGCGGTAAAGCAAGATATGAGTTACACGATGATCACAATCATCTTATAGATATAAAAACTGGAGAAATTATAGAATTTGTGGATGAAGAAATAGATAAACTTCAAAAAAGAGTAGCTGAAAAATACGGATATACTCTGGTAGACCATAAATTAGAATTATATGGGATCAAGAAAAAATCCCAATAATTATGGATCAAAAAATTTTCATAAAAACTTTTGGATGTCAAATGAATGAATACGACTCAAATCGTATTTATGATTCAGTAAAAAAAATTGGTTTTAAAAAAACAGAAAGATATGAAGAAGCTAATTGTTACCTTTTGAATACATGTCATATAAGAGATAAAGCTAAAGAGAAAGTTTACCATGAAATAGGAAGAGTTAAAAAGATTTTTAGGTTTAAGAAAAAACCTTTAGTTATTGTTACAGGCTGTGTAGCTCAAGCTGAAAATAAAGAAATGTTAAAAAGAGAACCTTACATAGATTTTGTTATTGGACCTCAAGCATATCATAAGATAAATGATACAATCTTAAATTTTACTAAAAGACACAAGATTGAAGAAACTGATTTTGATGCTGTAAGTAAATTTGAATATTTAAGTAGAATAAAAAGTCAGCTAAGTAAATCCTCAGCTTTTCTCACAATTCAGGAGGGTTGTGATAAATTTTGCCATTTTTGTGTGGTTCCATATACAAGAGGCCCTGAATATTCAAGACCATTCCAACAAATTTTAGATGAAGCAAAAAATTTAGCTGAGGTAGGTGCAAAAGAAATAATTTTATTAGGTCAAAATGTAAACGCTTATAAAGATAAAGGATATAAGTTATCAAATCTAATATTAGAAATTGAGAAATTATCTGATGTAAAGAGAATAAGATTCACAACTTCACATCCAAAAGATATGACAGATGATCTAATTGAAGTTTATAAATATTCAAAAAAGTTGATGCCTTTAGTTCATTTACCAGTTCAAAGTGGATCAAATAAAATATTAAAATTAATGAATAGGAAACACCGTGTTAGTGATTATTTGAAAACAGTTGATAGATTAAAAGAAATAAATCCTAACATAGAATTCTCTAGTGATTTTATAATAGCTTACCCCGGTGAAAATGATCAGGATTTCAAAGATACCTATGATCTAATAAAAAGAGTAAATTTTATCAATTCATACTCTTTTATTTTCAGCCCGAGACCCGGAACAGCTGCTGAAAATTTAAAATTAATTGATAAAAAAATTTCAAAAAAAAGATTAGAAAAAATCCAGTCCCTTTTGTTTGAAAATCAAAGCAGACTTAACAAGTCACTCGAAAACAAAACTATTGATGTATTGGTTGAAAATCTAACTGATGATAAGTTGAAAACTTTTGGAAGATCTGAACATATGACATCGGTAATTTTTAATGGTAAAAAAGAGGATATTGGAAAAATTGTGAAAGTAAAAATTACTCAAAGTAATAGAAATAGTTTGTTTGGAGATTTTTCAGAAATTTCAAATCAAAAGGTGGCCTAAATTTGGGTAATGTAATCAAAAAAAAAATTGATAAAGTTTTAAAATTTGTATACTCGGATAACAATTCACTGAGTGTAATATTTCACGATAATAACTTGCTAATGGGTGTAGTTGGTGAGTTTAATAAAAATTTACAAGAATTAGAAAAAATAACTAATTGTAGTTTGTATTCGAGAGGAAATTCTATTTTAATTAAGTCGAATCCAGAAATGAATGAAAAGATTAAAAATGCCATTCAATTTTTGGCTAATCAATTTATAAATAATGGAAATATAGAAAATAAGGATATACTTTCATCTCTAGATACATTTATGATTAATGAAAAAATTAAAAAAAATAACATTACTGATATAATTAAAACCCCAAAAAAATCTATAATTCCAAGATCTGAAAAACAAAAAAATTATGTTAGAGCTCTAAGACAAAGTGACATCATAATTTCAGCTGGCCCAGCAGGAACTGGAAAAACTTTTTTGGCGGTCGCTGTTGGATTAACTATGTTACTTGAAAAAAAAATTGAAAGGATAATACTTTCAAGACCTGCTGTAGAGGCTGGTGAACGATTAGGTTTTTTACCAGGTGATATGAAGGAAAAAGTAGATCCTTATTTGAGACCACTATATGACTCATTATATGATCTTTTCGATTTTGAAAAAATTCAGAGAATGATCGAAATAGGCGATATTGAGATAGCCCCTTTAGCATTTATGAGAGGAAGAACATTAAAAAATTCTTTCGCAATTTTAGATGAAGCTCAAAATGCTACCGATACTCAGATTAAAATGTTTCTTACTCGAATCGGAGAAAATTCCAAAATTGTTGTGAATGGAGATCCCACTCAAATTGATTTACCAAACAAAAGTATTTCAGGATTAGTCAGATCAAAAAAGTTGTTGGGACATTTAAAAGAAATTTCAATAGTTGATTTTGATCACTCGGACGTGGTCAGACATCCACTTGTCTCTAAAATAGTCAAAGCTTATTCAAGTAATGATTAAAATAAATGTCTTCTCTGAGGAGAGGGCTTGGTCAAGAAGGCTCAAAAATAAAGACTTATTCTTCAGAGATATTTGTAAAGCTTTTCCAAAAAAATATCAATTTTACAGAAAAAATATAACCTTTTCACTGTTACTATCAAATAATAGTAGTATTAAAAAACTTAATAAAAATTTTAGAAATAAGAACAAATCCACAGATATTCTCTCTTTTCCTTTAAATAAAAAATTAAAAATTACAAAAAATACTTACTTAGGAGACATTATAATCAGTTATAATTTTATAGATAAACCTAAAACACAAAATTTAAAATCTTTTAAAAAAAAAGTAATCAAAATTCTCATACACGGTTTTCTTCATCTTCTAAGTTTTGATCACAAAAGAGATAAAGATTATTCTAAAATGTTAAAAGAAGAAATCATGATCTATAAATCAGTAAAAACAAAAATATTTTAAATTGAGTATTAAACTTTATATTGAATTAACTTTTCTAACCTTATTAGGTGCGTTTACTTCTTTAAGTTTGCCTCCCTTTAACTTTGTAATTATAAATTTTTTTACATTTAGCTTATTTTATATCTTTCTAAAAAAAAAATCTGATATTATTTCTAATAGAAAAATATTTTTAATCTATGGTTGGTTTTTTGGATTTGGCTATTTTCTTTCGAATATATACTGGATTACAATTGCACTTACATTCGATGAAAGTTTTAAGTTATTAATACCTTTCTCGATTTTATTAATTCCAGGTTTCCTTGCAATATTTTATGCTCTAGTTGCTTATTTATTTGTGGTATTTCGACCTAAAAAAAATCTACCCTCTTTCTTTTTATTTTCAATAATTTTTGGAATTTTAGAGTTTTTAAGAGGATCAATTTTAACAGGCTTTCCGTGGAATTTAATTAGTTATAGTTTATCAAATCATCTAGAAATAATAAACATAAACTCCATTATAGGCACTTATAGTTTAAACTTATTTTGTATATCTTTATTTACAAGTCCTTCAATTTTTTTTCTAAAGCAAAACAAAAAAGAAATATTTTTGTTTGTGGTATTTCTAATTTTTACAACTTCATTCTTTATTTATGGATCAAATAATATAAAAAAATTTAATGATAATGAAATTATCAATCTTGACTATAAAGTAAGAATAGTTGGATCAAATATCAGTATTAATAGATTTTATAGTTCCAAAGAACCAGTTAATGTTATAAAAGACTTAATTAAAATCAGTGACCCACCAAATGATGATAAGGTCGTATTTATTTGGCCAGAGGGCATATTACCTAATATTTCCCAGTCTCAATTAATAGAATATGATTGGCTCTTTAAGGAAAAATTCAATGAAAATCACTTAATATTGCTTGGTATCAATAGTCAAATTAGTGAAAATGATAAGATTAAATATTTCAATACATTATCAGTTTATGATCATGATATTAATCTAATTGACTCTTACAATAAAAATAATCTTGTACCTTTTGGCGAATTTTTACCTTTGGAAACGATACTTAAAAAGATTGGCTTTAAAACAATTACAAATTATTACCAATCTTTTTCTAGAGGTAATGAGAGAAATATTATTGATTTAAATCAAAAAAATTTTTCATTAAGAATTTTACCACTTATTTGTTATGAGATGATTTATTCTGGTAGAATATTAAAAAATACTGATTTTGATATCATTGTAAATTTATCAGAGGATGGTTGGTTTGGTAAATCAATAGGTCCTAAACAACACTTTGTTCATAGTATATACAGAGCTATAGAGAGTGGTAAGTATGTTTTACGTTCTGCAAACAATGGAAAGACTGCAATAATAAATCCGGTTGGAGTTGTAGAAAAGCAACTAGACTTTAACGAAAGTGGATACATCGACTATAATGAACAAAGAAAAACTGATACAACAATTTTCTCTAAATATGGAAATAAAATTTTTGGATTTTTTATTTTGTTGTATATTTTTTTAATATTTTCATTTAATAGGATGTAAATGAGTAATTTAAAAAATTATCTATTTACAAGTGAGTCTGTATCCGAGGGGCATCCTGATAAAGTATCTGATAGAATTTCGGATATGGTAGTAGATAGTTATATTTCTGAAGATCCATTCTCTAGAGTCGCTTGCGAAACATTAACCACGACCAATAGAGTTGTTCTAGCTGGTGAAGTTAGAGGACCTGAAATAAAAAAAGATTTATTAATTGAGAAGGTAAGAAATTGTATTAAAGACATAGGTTACGATCAAAAAGGTTTTACATGGAAAGAAGCTACTAAAATTGAAAGTCATTTACATTCTCAATCTGTTGATATCGCTATGGGTGTAGACTCTTCAGGAAATAAAGATGAAGGTGCCGGTGATCAAGGAATAATGTTTGGTTACGCTTGTAATGAAACTGATGTTTTAATGCCTGCACCTATTCACTATTCTCATAAAATTTTAAGTTCAATGGCTGAAGATAGAAAGTCTGGTAAGCTTAAACATATAGAGCCTGACTCTAAAAGCCAAGTCACATTCGAGTATGTCGATGGTAAACCATCTAAAGTTAAATCAGTTGTAATATCCTCACAACACTCAGCAGATATAAATCAATCACAAGTAAGGGATTTACTTAGACCGTATTTATTAAATTCAATACCTAAGAATTTTCTTGAAGGTTTTAATGAAGAAGAATTTTATGTTAATCCAACTGGTAATTTTGTAATTGGTGGTCCTGATGGAGACTGTGGTTTGACAGGTAGAAAAATTATAGTTGATACTTATGGTGGAGCAGCTCCACATGGAGGAGGGGCATTTTCTGGGAAAGACCCTACTAAGGTTGATAGATCAGCAGCATATGCTGCTAGATACATAGCAAAAAATATCGTTGCATCTAAAATAGCAGATAAATGTTTAATACAATTGGCTTATGCAATAGGCGTTTCAAAACCATTATCAATTTATGTGAACATATTTGAAAATAATTTAGATAAAGTTAATTTTGTTGTTGAAAAAATTAGAAAAAATTTTGATCTAAGTCCGAGAGGAATTAGAGAAATGTTAAATTTAAATAAACCAATTTACGAGAAGACAGCTGCGTATGGGCATTTTGGAAGATTACCTGGTGCTAACGGGTCATTTTCGTGGGAAAAAATTGATAAAACTGGCATTTTTTCTGATTAGTTTGAGTTGAATTAAAAAAAAACTTAATTATATTCAATTTACATTATTGAATTTACAAAAATGGGCTTTAGCCCATTTTTTTTTGGAGCAAACAAAAATATGTTAAATAAAAGAGCAGATAAACTTGAGTTATTAAGAATTGCTGAGGCAGTAGCTTTAGAAAAATCTATAGATAAAGAATTAATTATTAATTCAATGGAAACAGGAATTGCTAAAGCTGCAAAGTCTAAATTCGGTCAGGAAAATGAAATTAAGGTTTCCATAAATAGAGATAATGGAGATATAGAAATTTTTAGAAAATTAATAATAGTAGAGAATCTTGAAAACTCAAATACAGAGATAAGATTAAATGATGCAATCAATTTAAACATAATCAATAAAGACAAATCAATTGGTGACGAAGTTTTACAACCATTACCCTCTTTCGATTTTGGTCGTATAGCAGCACAAATTGCAAAACAAGTTATCAATACTAATGTTAGAGAGGCAGAGAGAGATAAGCAATATAATGATTTTATTGAAAAAAAAGATACCATTTTAAGTGGAATTGTTAAAAGATTAGAATTTGGTAATGTCATAGTAGATTTGGGAAGAACTGAAGCCATAATTCAAAAAAATGAGTTAATACCTAGAGAAATAATTAAAGCTGGGGATAGAATTAAAGCATATTGTTTTGATGTTAGAAGAGAGCAAAGGGGTCAACAAATTTTTTTATCGAGAGCAAACCCAAAATTTATGGAAAAACTTTTTATCCAAGAAGTGCCCGAAATTTATGATGGTTTGATAGAAATAAAGTCCTCATCACGTGATCCTGGAAGCAGAGCTAAAATTTGTGTAAAAGCTGTTGATGCTTCTCTCGATCCAGTTGGTGCATGTGTCGGTATGAGAGGCTCAAGAGTTCAAGCAGTAGTAAATGAACTTCAAGGTGAAAAAATTGATATAGTAAATTGGTCTGAAGATCCTGCAATTTTGGTTACCAACGCTTTATCACCAGCCGTTGTACAAAGAGTTAATGTGGACTCTGAAAGAAAAAAGTTAGATGTGATTTTAACAGAGGAAAACTTGAGTAAAGCAATTGGAAGAAGAGGTCAAAATGTCCGTTTAGCAACGAAACTCATAAATTATGAAATTAACATTATGACCGATCAAGAGGACTCTGAACGTAGACAATTAGAATTTAAAGAAAAAACTGAAAATTTTGTTAAAAATTTAGAATTAGATGAAACATTAGGTCAACTATTAGTTGCCGAGGGTTTTTCAACAATAGATGATATTAAAGATAGTTCTGTTGAAAACTTTCTCAAGATTGAAGGAATTGAGGAAGATACTGCAAAAGCATTAATAGAGAGAGCAAAAGATTTTTATGAAAAAGATCAAGAAGATATTTCAAAGAGAATCAAAAATCTTGGGCTAGAGGAGTCTTTAATAAATTTGAAAGGTTTAACCCCAGGTATGTTAGTTACTTTGGGAGAAAAAAAAATTCTTACTTTAGAGGACTTCGCTGACTTAGCTTCAGATGAGTTAAGAGGTGGCTATGACGTGATAAAAGGTTCAAAAGTAAAAATTGAAGGATATTTAGAGGATTTTGCTCTTTCAAAAGATGAGGCAGATGAATTAATTATGTCAGCTAGAAATATTATTTATAAAGATTGAGAAATGGCTTATGGAAAACAAAAAATTAAAACTATCAATTTCAGGCAAGCCTAAAAAATTAGTAAATAAAATTGTAACAACGAAATCAGAAGGTAAGAGATCAGTTATTATTGAAAAGCAAAATGATAAATTTGCTAAAAAAGGAAGCTTATTTAAAACTCAAAAATTTTCACCTACATCTAAAAACCCCACAAATACAAATAATTTTGATAAGAGAAAACTAGCTGAACAAAGGGCAACTAAAAGATTAAAAGATGAGGGAGTTGTAAAAGATAAAAAGATTAAGTTAGGTACAAAAAAAAGAGAAAAAAAGCTCACAGTGTCAAGAGCTCTTAGTGATGAGATAGAAGCTAGAGAAAGAAGCTTAGCATCAGTTAAAAGGGCTAGAGAAAAGGAAAATAAAAATCAAAACAAAGATCAAAATAAAGATAATTTAAAACCAATTAAGAGGGATATAAACATACCTGAAGCTATTACGGTCAGAGAGTTGGCAAATAGAATGGCCGAACAGTCTAGCAATGTTATTAAATATCTTTTTGGGATGGGTGTCACAGTTACTATAAATCAAACTCTGGCAGCAGACACAGCTGAATTTTTAGTTAAAGAGTTCGGACATAATCCTATCAGAGAGGAAAAAGCTGAAGAGATAATACAAAAAATAAAGGCATCAAGGGCTGAAAATTTAAAGAATAGACCTCCCATTGTAACTGTAATGGGTCATGTCGATCATGGTAAAACTTCTGTATTAGATGTTTTGAGAAGTGCAAATGTGGTTTCAGGTGAATTCGGTGGTATAACTCAGCATATAGGTGCTTATCAGATTGAGAGTAATTCGAATAAAATAACATTTATAGATACCCCAGGTCATGCAGCATTCACAGAAATGAGAGCGAGAGGATCTAAATTAACAGATATAGTTGTCTTAGTTGTAGCAGCTGACGATGGTGTAAAGCCACAAACTATCGAGTCCATCAAACATGCTAAAGCTGCAAATGTTCCAATAGTTGTTGCAATAAACAAATGTGATCTACCTGAGGCAGATCCCCAAAAAATTAAAAACCAACTATTAGAGTATGAACTAATAGCAGAGGATTTGTCAGGTGATACCTTAATGGTTGAAATTTCTGCTAAGAAAAAAACAAATTTAGATAAATTAGTGGAATCAATTATACTTCAGTCTGAAATCCTAGATTTAAAAACTGATTTTGACTCAAAGGCTACAGGAGCTGTTTTAGAATCAAAGATAGATGTAGGAAGAGGACCCGTAGCAACGATAATTGTAACAACAGGGACATTGAAAAAAGGAGATTTTTTTGTAAGTGGCTTTAAGTGGGGAAAAATTAGAGCAATAATTAATGATAAAGGAAAAAATGTTAATGAAGCACAACCATCTAGTCCAGTAGAAATCCTAGGTATTAACGGTGCAGCCAGAGCAGGAGATGATTTTATTGTTTTAGAAAGTGAGAAAGAGGCTAAAAATTTAAGTGAAAATAGAGCTGAGGAAAAAAGAGAGGGAAAGAATCCTCTTACCTTTGCAACTCAGGAGTCAGCTTTTTCAGGTAATTTATCAAAAGAATTAAACATGATAATAAAGTCAGACGTTCATGGTTCTTCTGAAGCTATCAAAAATGCAATAAGCCAGATTAAACATGATGAAGTGAAACCAAAGATAATTTTAGCTGATATAGGAATGGTAACAGAAACTGATGTTACATTAGCCAAGGCTTCAAATGCTGTGCTCATAGCTTTTAATGTTAAACCAAGTAAAGAAGCAAAAAAACTTGCAGAAAGTGAAAATATTAAGATTTCATCTTATAATATTATTTATGAAGTTCTTGATTATATTAAACAGAAAATGTCAGGTCTTCTAACACCAGATGTTAAAGAGACAGTTATTGGAACGGCTAAAATTTTAGAGATATTTAAAGTTTCAGGAGCTGGAAAAATTGCAGGTTCTAAAATATTAGAAGGTGAGATTTTAAGTACATCAGATGTTAGAATAATAAGAGATGGGGCAATAATTTTTACTGGAAAAGTCGGCTCCCTGTTCAGAGAAAAAAACCAAGTAAAACAAGTGGCTAATGGCCAAGAATGTGGAATAGCTGTAAAAGATTATATGGATTTTCAAAAAAATGATACTATAGAAGCATTCAGTATAGTATCTACAGAAAGATCGATTTGATGGTGGATAGAATAGGAAAACCAATGACACAGAGACAGCTAAGAGTCGGTGAGATGATCAAACAGACTTTAAGCATGATTTTTATTAGAAATGAAGCTAAAGTGCCGAATTTAGAAACAAATACTATAACAGTAACTGAAGTGAGAATGAGTCCAGATTTGAAAGTAGCAAAAGCTTACGTGCTTCCTTTAGGAGGTAAAGATGCAGAAAAAAAAATTAATATCTTAATTGAACACTCTTATTTAATTAGGAAAATTTTATCTCAAAAAGTAGTAATGAAATTTCTACCAAAGCTACTATTTAAAAAGGATGAGTCTTTTGAGTATGCAGAAAAAATAGAAAATTTAATTAAACAAACAAATCAATAGGAAAAGAAATGGAAAAAAAAGCGAAGGAGTTAGCAATTCATAAAAATGATACCGGATCCTCAGAAATTCAGATTGCTTTATTAACAGAAAAAATTGAAAACCTCTCTCGACATGTTAAGAGCAAACAATTTAGAAAAGATAAACACTCATCGGTTGGATTATTGAGAGCGGTAAATAGAAGAAAAAAATTGTTAGAGTACCTAAAAAAAAATAAAATGGACTCTTACAAAAATGTACTGT
>MDTC01099505.1_pt1 | contig 10670 bp, 20 predicted proteins | sample 811181 | NCBI WGS metagenome assembly MDTC01 (sample SAMN05326644, study PRJNA326480) | marine metagenome | isolation source: seawater | place: Pacific Ocean: North | collected 2011 | reverse complement strand
TTGCTTTGGTTACTGATGCTGGTGTTCGAGTTTCTTATCCTAAGAGGATGAAGGGAATGAGTGGTAAGGTTACTGGGAGTCGAGGTAAATTTAAGTTAGTTGAAATTAAAGATGGGAACAAGTTGAAGACGCTGATCGTTCATCCTGTTCATTTGAGGAAATTATAATGGGAGTAACAGAAGAGACTCCGATTACTATGGCCGAGGTTGTTAGTTTGGCTGGGGATTCTGAGAAGTCTGAGGCTATGAAGAAGTTCATTAAGGGTTTTAATAAGATGGATGTGAAGAAGGCTATTGAGATGAAGGAAGTGTTGAAGGCTTTGGATTTGATTAAGTTGAAGGATGAGCATATTGTGAAGATTGTTGATTTTGTTCCGACTGATGTTTCTGAGCTGAACAAAGTGATTATAGAGGTGTCTCTGGATGCAGACGAGATAACTAAAATTCTAGATGTAACTAAAAAATACAAGTAGCAAAATGAGTAAAGAAGAAAACGCTATTGTATTAGATTTTTTACCTTATGGGTATCCTTTAGAAAATAAAAGAATGCCTTTGGCTCAAGCGATTGGGACTGCTGGTTTGACGCTTTTGCAATTGGTTCCGAGGCGAGGCGAGAAGTTTGAGATTGGAGAGGTTGCTTATATTGGGGATGGGAAACGGGATAAGGTTCAGTATATTTTGGGTCGTTGCCCTCGAGAGAAGTTGACCGAAACTGCTAAGGTTGAGTTGATGCAATTTGTTGAGAAGGTTGTTGAGAAGGATGAGGAGCGGTTTGTGAAGTTCTTTAATGAAGCGCAAGCTATAAATACCCGACTTCACCAGTTTGAATTACTTCCTGGTTTGGGTAAGAAGCATACTGCTGCGATTCTTGATGCCAGGGAAGAGAAGGACTTTGTATCTTTTGAAGATATCAAGGAACGTGTTCATAATATGCCGTCGCCTGAGAAGGTTGTGGAGAAAAGAATTATGGAGGAGTTGACAGAGATGCAAAGGCATAATCTGTTTATATCGTAAATGGTTGGAGAGAATAAAGAAACTGAGAAGAAGGCTTATGTGCCGAAGAAAGAAGTTCATGTTAATTTGATTAGGGTGTTGGGGAAGGATATTCGTGGAGATATGAAGATTGGTTCGGCTTTGACTAAGATTGATGGGATTTCGTGGGCTTTTTCAAATGCTGTTTGTAAGATTTTGAAACTTGATAGGTCTGTGGCTTTGCAGGATATTAGTAAGGCTGACTTGAAGAAGATTGAGGAGTTTGTTAAGAATCCTGAGGTGCCGGTTTTTTTGAAGAACCGAAGGAAGGATTTGGATAGTGGCGAGGATGTGCATGTGAGTGGTGTTGATTTGAAGTTGAGGAAGGAGTTTGATATTAAGAGGTTGAAGAAGATTAAGGCTTATCGTGGTGTTCGGCATTCTGCGCATTTGCCCGTGAGGGGTCAGAGAACTAAAGCGAATTTTAGGAAGAATAGGAAGCCATCTGTTGCTGCTGCTAAAAAGAAGGAGAAGAAATAATTATGGGAGATATAAAAAGAAAACGGAAGCTGTTTAATCGGCCGAAGAAATTGTTTGATAGGGCTAGAATGGATGAGGAGAATGTTTTGATTCAGCGTTATGGTTTGAAGAATAAGCGTGAGATTTGGAAAGCTAAGACTGCGGTTTCGAAGTTGAGGCGAAGGGCTAAGACTTTGATTGGTGCGGATATGGAAGAGCAGCAGAAATTTTTTGATAAGTTGAATAAAGTTGGGATGAAGGTTACTGATGTTTCCGATGTTTTGGCTTTGACTGAAGAGAGTGTTTTTGAGAGGCGGTTGCAGACTATGTTGGTTAGGAAAAAGTTGGCTACGACTGTGAAGGGTGCGAGGCAGTTGATTGTTCATAAGAATGTTTTGGTTGATGGGAAGATTGTGAATATTCCGTCGTTTGTTGTGACTTTGGATTTGGAAGATAAACTTGCTTTGAAAGAAAAGAAAGTCAAGGTTAAGAAAGAAGTTAAAGAAGAGGCTGCTCCTGCGGAAGAAGAAAAGACTGAAGAAGCGATTGAGGAAAAAGTTGAAGAAGCTAAACCTGAGGAGGCTGGTGAATAATGGCAAAGGGCGAGGAGAGTAATGTTGCGATTTTGAATATTTATGCGAGTTTCAATAATACGATTGCGACTGTGACTGATTTGGCTGGGAATACTATTGGGCGAATTTCTGGTGGGCAGATTACGAAGCATGATCGAATGAGGGCTAATCCGACTATTGCTATGTTTATTGCGAAGAGGGTGCAGGATATTTGTAAGGATTATCGAATTAAGGAATTGTATGTTCGGATGAAGGGGAAGACTGGGGCGACTGGGATTGGGCCTGGGGCGCACGCGATTGTTAGGACTTTGACTAAGGAAGGATTTAAGATTTTGAGTATGGCTGAGACGACTTGTGTTCCACGAGGCGGGCCGAAGAAGAAAGGTGGACGAAGGGGGAGGAGAGTATAACTTTATAAATTAAAAACAAGAAATAATAAAATGGAAACAATAACAAAAACTGCGGACGAGGTTAGCTTTATTAGTGATATGAATGTGAGTTTGGCCAATGCGATTCGGAGAAGTGTTGGGGAGATTCCGATTTTGGCGGTTGTCGAGGCTGATATCTATAAGAATGATTCTGCTTTGTATGATGAGGTTATCGCGCATAGGCTTGGTTTGGTGAGTTTGAAGAATCAGAAGTTGAAGGGTGATAATAGTGTTGAGATGAAGTTGAAGGTTAAGGGTAAGGATGAAATTACTGAGGTTTTAGCTGGTGAGCTTGGGGATGATGTTGTTTATCCTGAGACGCCGATTGTTTTGCTTGGTAAGGATCAGGCTCTTGAGGTTGTTGCGAGGGCTAAGGTTGGGAAAGGGAATGATCACGCGAAATTTATGCCTGGATTGGTTTACTACAAACATTTGCCGAAGATTAAAATTTCTGGTGATGGTGAGAAGCAGAGTGAGTTGGCTGAGCTTTATCCTGATGCGTTTGAAATGTTTGGTGAGAAGTTGAAGGTTAAGAGCGCTGCGGCTTGTGATTTGGATGAGAGTGATATGAAGGAGTATCCTGGGATTGATATTACGTTTGATGATAATTTGGTTTTCGCGATTGAGTCGTGGGGACAGATTGAGGCTAAGGAAATTTTTAGTGAGGCATGTAAGGCTTTGAAAGGGAATCTTTCTGAAGTTAGTAAAGCACTGAAGTAATCGGTGATTAATAATATGGAATTTGGTATAAACAAAACTAAGATTGAGAAGAGAATGAAGAACAAGATGGAAGTTTCTTTGGTTGATACTATAATTAAGTTGAAGAAGACGAATCCTGTTGTGGCTAAGGAGCTTGCGCGGCCGAAGAGGAGATGGCCTGCTGTGAATTTGAAGGATGTTGATATGATTAAGGGTGATGTTTTGGTTGCTGGGAAAATTTTGAGTGCTGGTGATTTGAGTGGGGCAAAAAAGATTGTTGCTTGGACAGCTTCGGAAAAGGCGCTTGATAAGATTAAGAATGCGAAGGGGACGTTTGTTTCTATTGTTGATGAGATGAAGAAGAATCCTGAATTAAATGGTTACGATATTTTACGATGAGTAAATTGGTTTATGATGGGACTGACTGTGTTTTTGGTAGGTTGGCGAGTGTCGTTGCTAAGGAATTGTTGAAGGGGAATTCTGTTGATGTTATTAATTGTGAGGCGATAATTGTTTCTGGGGATAAGAAGGTTTTCGCGAAGAAGGTTTTGACTAAGAGAGAAATGGGTTCTGGTGGTTCTATGAAAGGTCCTAAGTATCCGAGGGTTGCTGATAGATTAGTTAAGAGAATGATTAGGGGAATGTTGCCGCGAGATAGAATGAAGGGGCAGGATGCTTTTAGGAGATTGAAGTGTTTTATTGGAAATCCTGACGAAGCTAAAGATGCAATTAAGTTGACGCATAAGAAGCCAATGAAGTTTTCGACAATTAAAGAAATCGTGAGGATATTGAAATAAAATGGATAAAATGGTTGTTGCTGGCAAGAGAAAGACTGCGGTTGCTAAAGCTACCATTGAGGATGGATCTGGGAAAATTAGTTTTAATAAGAGGCCGCTTAGTTTTTTGAGTGATTTGCAGCAGTTGGAGATTAATGAGCCGTTGATTATTGCTAAAGATGTTTTGGGAGAGTTGAAGTTTGATATTGCTTTGAATGTTAAGGGTGGTGGGCTTGCTTGTCAGGTTGAGGCTGGGCGTTTGGCTATTGCTAAGGCTATTGTTAAGTTTACGAAGAATGATGATTTGAGGAATGCCTTTTTGGCTTATGATAGGAATTTGTTGGTTGCTGATACTCGAAGGAAAGAGGCTTGTAAGCCTGGGGATTCTAAGGCTCGGGCTAATAGGCAGACTTCGTTTAGGTAGTTTTATTTTTGGGAAGAATTGGTGTTGATATAATATGGCAGACAATGAGCGAGGAATTAGTGAAAGTGATTTGATTGAAGAGATCACTGAAATTCTGAAAGATGCTAGATTATGTTGGGATAAGATTAATAATTATGCGGGAGAATCGATGGAAATAAAGGATGCTGACGAAGCCTTTTCGGCTGACAAGCTTTATGCTATGCATGTTTCAAGATTAGATTCCGCCAGAACCCTTGTGGAGCTGGGGAAAAAATATTTTCCCAATGGAGAAACTAACTGGAGTGATTATGATCCAATAATGTGGGTAGAGGGACCATCGTTTATGAGACCAGAAGATCCTTTAGAAATGTTTAAGGTTACGAACGGGAAACCCTACAGGGGGCTTAACGTACCCGACGAGCTTCTTGGCTTCAAATAAATTTTGAGTTTTCGTTGTGCTGCGTAGAATATTTCTGGGGAAATTAGTTGTGGGTGGTCGCCTTTGTGGATTTTGCCGTCGAATTTTATTTCGCCGAGGTAGGTTCGGTTTGTTAGGATTTTTTTGAGGCCGTTGATTGAGAGTGAGAAATTTTTTGCTAGTGAGTTTAGGGAGTAGGTTCTAGCTAGGAATGTTTTGAAGAGTGAGTGGACTCTGACGGCGTCTTCGTTTGGGATTAGGTTTCCGTTTTGGACGTCGTAGCCTAGAGGTGGTCTTGTTTGAAGTCTTCCTATCGTTGCCATTTTTTGCATGCCTTGCTTTTGTTTTCGTCCTGGAGATTGGTCATATTTTCTGAAAGTGTCTAGTTTTTTCCAGTCGATTTTTTCTGAGATGTAGTCTTGGAAGTCGTGGACTTTTTCTGGGGCAAATATTGCACAGACTTGGCACAGGGGACTGCCGAATATTGTCACTTCTTTTTTATCTTGGTAATTGCATTTTTTGCATGTCATAATTATAAGAGGGGGTATGTGTTTAAATTTGTTGTTGATCCATTTGGGTTTGTGCTGCGAGGTGTTCTAATTGGTTCATGGATACTTTTCTGTGGAGATAAGGCCAATGGCTTTTTTTGCCGAGGAATTTTATTGCTGCAAGATAATATGCTATTCTATCTGCTGTTTTGACTACAGGAAATTTTTTGTCTGCTTTTTTTGTTATTTCGAATTTGACAGGAAGTTTGGCATTTTCTAACCATCCTTGCAGAAAACATCCTGCCGAGGCTGAAACATCTTCCCCGTTCATTTCATCTATGACTAATCTTGTTCTGCGTGGATCTAGTTGATAGTGTTGGAAGAACTTGAAGGTCAAGAGTGCTATTGCATTTGCGCGAATAAGGGGATATCCTATTTTTTTAGTGTCTAAATATCGGATTGTTGTATAAAAATAATCTGGGTTTTCGCTGATGTATCTTTTGCCTAGTTTTTGTGCCATTTTTATGTCTCTTTCTTTGTTAAAAAATTTTCTTTTTGGTACAGTTTTTTGTGAATAATATGGGTTGATAATATCTTGGGCCATGCATCCTGCGATAACCATTTGGGAATTTTTGTGAAAATGGTATCTCTTTTTTGGATCGTCAAGGTGAAAACCATTGTTTGTTTCATCAAATCCGATAATTATTTTTGGTTGCCTCTTTGTCTTTTTTGCTGGCATGTGTTGTTGTAGTGCGTTGTTGTTTAAAATGTTTTATAAACTCTAGAATATATGTTTGCGTATGGAGAAGAGGGGGTTGGTTGGTTGGATTATTTTGATTGTGATAATTGCGATTTTGTTGATTGCTGCTGTGGCCGCTTTTTATTTTTATAATTTTCATGTTTTTGAAACTGTGAGGGTTTGTGTTGGTGAGGCGACTGATACTTCTGCGCCTTGTGAGAATGTTCAGAATTGTGTTGATTTGGCGGAAGAAAATGGAATTAGTGTTGATTTGAGTGATGCTCCTGATTTTATTAGGGAGAATTTTGATGCGGTTTTGGACGAGGCTGTTTATTGTGATGGGACTTGTTTTGTGAAAAATGTGCGGGGGATTGATCCTGATACGCAGGAGTTGGAAATGTTGGAAAGTTGTGAGGATGATGAGGTTGAGTTTGCTGTGGATATTCGCGGGAAAGAGGGATTGGAAGTTTTGGAATGGATGAAGGCTCGGAATGCGTGAAGTTTTTATAGTAGGGATGTTTGTTGTTTTTGGAGGTGCGATATGATTAAATGTGAAGGTGTTGATGGTGGTAAGATGTTTTTCGGTAAGCTTGCTGTTATCGCTTTTGTCTTTATTGTTCTGAATCTTTGGACTGGACTTGCTAATTGGGTTCAGGCTACAAATGTTTGGTGGTTTGTTGGGGCGTTTGTGATTTTGGTAATATTTGTTGGTGGCGGTTGCTGCCCAGTTAATGCTGCTGTAGCAAAAAAGACTACTAAGAAAAAGAAGAAGTGATTCTTCTGAATTTTATTTTATTTTTTATAGGTTATCTAGGGGGGATTTGATTTTCTTGAGTTCTTCAGTTGAGACGTGAGTGTAAATTTGAGTTGTTGAGAGGTCGGCGTGGCCTAATAGCTCTTGAATTTTTCTGATGTCTACATTATTTTCTAAAAGGTGGGTTGCGAAAGAGTGCCGGAGGGTGTGGCAGTGGACGCCATCTAGTCCTGCGCGCTTTGCGGCTGATGAAACAATTTTTTGGAGGTTCCTTGTTGATATTTTTCCGTTGCGACCTTGAAATAAAAACTCTTGTTGCTTATTTTTTTGTAGAACAACCAAATCTTGTAATTCGTCGACGAGAAACTCGGGAATATTAAACAGCCGATCTTTGTTTCCTTTGGCTTGTCTGACGTGTCCGATCTTTTCTGGGAAGTTTAGGTCTGTGATTTTTAGGTTTGCTAATTCTGAAACTCGGAATCCGCATGCGTACATTAGGCTTACCATGAGTTTTGACTTTTCGGTTTTGAGTTCTGTTAGTAATTTTTTGATTTCGTCTTTTGAAAGAGTTGTTGGGAGTCGCTTTTCTTTTTTTGGTCGCTTGATTGGTGCGGTGATGTCTGTGTTGAAGATTGTGATGCTTGCGTATTTGATTGCGGAAAGGAAAAGTATAATTGATGTTGCGGCTTTGTCTGTTAGATTTTCTGCGATGAAGAGTTTGACGTCATCTGTTGTGATTTGGTCTGGTGATTTTTCTATAAAATCTATTAGGACTTTGTTTGCGTTGATGTAATTTCGGATTGTGTAGTCTGAGTTCTTCGATATCTTTAATTCGATCTCTATTTTTTTTAGGAAGTCCTCTTTTCCCATTCTAGATTGTACGAACTTTGTGTTTAAAGGTTTTGGGGCAAAGCTTTTTATAGGGTGTTTCGATTGAATTGTATGGAAGATAGAAAAATGTTCAAAGCGGTTTGTTCTGAGTGTGGCAAGGAATGCGATATTCCGTTTGAGCCGAAAGAAGGAAGGCCTGTGAAGTGTAATGATTGTTTTAGAAAAGGACGACCGCAGCGAGGATTTAATAATAATCGTGGTGGCGACCGTGGTGGAAATCGAGGCGGATATAACAACAGGAACGATCGAAGGAAGGATGTTGAGGTTGTTTGTGCTGAGTGTGGGAAGAATACGACTGTGCCGTTTAAGCCGACTCCGGGTGGGAAGCCAGTTTTGTGTAGGGATTGTTTTAGAGCTAGTAAATAATTAATTTGAATTTCGGTTAACCGAATAACTATTCTTTTTATTTGGTATACTTGTTTTTATCGACGGTGATTTGTATTTTTTGTGTTTGGGTTTTGCGGTCTCACTTTACTATTTTAATGGGTTGTTTTTTATTCCATAAGAAATTGCAGCGTTTTCAACGCCGCATTTCTCATGGATTTCGATTCTCACTATTCTGCTTTTGGGCCTGTATTTTTGATTTTTTCTAACTCTCACTTTTTCACTTTGTAATTTGATGATTTTTGGAATTTTTGGTAAAAAATGGTGGAAAGTTGGGGGAATTGAGGATTTTAGCGGTTTTGAGAAAGGTTTTTTGGAAAGTTGGGGGAATTGTTGGGGATTTGTTTAAGATTTGTTAGGATTGGTTTGAGTTTGGTTAGGAATTGTCTGAGTTTTGGGTCTGTGGTGCTTTGTGGAAGGCTAATTTTTCGTCTAAAGGGAGGTCAAAACCCTTTTCTTTGAGGGTTTGGAAGATTTCGTTTCTGAAATTGAAGTTGTGGATCATTCGGTGGTGGTTTGGGCATAGGCCGATTAGATTTTTTGGGGAGTTGTTTTGTTTGTTGGCGTCGATGTGGTGGATGTCTACGATTTTGTCGAAGTCGCAGATGGCGCAGGCTTTTGTGACTTTTCGGAAGGTTTTGAGGTCAACGTTGTTGGATTTTCGTTGGTTGTAGGCTTTGTTTTTGTCGAGGTGGAAGATGTAGTTGTAGCAGCCGGCGCAGAGGCCTTTGGCGTGGATTTGCATTTTTCGTTTGCATCGTTTGCAGGTTGAGATTTTTGGTTGCCATTTGAGTTTTTTGTAGCAGGCGTAGCAGAAGCCTTTGGCGTGATGTTCTTTTTCTTTTTGGCAGTTTGTGCATTTCTTGATTACGATATTTTTTGACACCCAATTGGTGTACCTCTGTTGAGGCAAAAGGCGTTCGTACATTATAAAGTTTGTGCAAACGGGTGATATTCGTTCGTTTAATGGTGTGAGAACGTCATACAATCTATGTTGTGCGAACTTTGGGTTGTTTTACTCTTTTGGGCGAATATAAACAACATAGATTGTCTTGGATGTTTCGTTTCTTCTTCCTGAAAGTAATTCCTCTGGAACTATTGCAAATCTATCTACGTCTGGACCGAGGACGCGATTCATTGCATTGCTCATTCCTCCGCCACCTATTGTTACAATCATTGCTTCTTTGTATCCTTCTTTTGTTAATTTTTTATGTAAATCTTCGCTCATTTTAATTTTAATTTATTTAAGTTTTTAAGGATTGTTGTGGCCTAGTGCTTGCTAAAAATCTGTCTCCATACCTGGCGGTTGTGCACTAAGGTTAGCTTAGTGAAAAGTAGTAAAAGAAAAAATTGGGATGTCCGGATTACCCGGACAAAAGAAAAAATAAATAAAAAATTTGTGGATTTATTTCCCGAAGATAGCTAGGATTATGCTGATGATTGCACCAACAACGACTACCCAACCAGCTACAACTGTAACGATTCCTGGGATTCCTGGAACTGCTAAAATACCGCTAATCATACCAGAACCAACTGCAAGTGCTACGATGACACCGACGATCCACGTTAGGATTGCGACTAAATTATTTCCGCTCATTTTTGTTTACCTCCTTCTAATCTTTTCTTTTTTTCTTTGTGGTGAAATGAAAAAATATCATTACCACGACGAATGTTAGTAAGAGTGTGAGGATGTATGTTTCGGTTAGAGAGATGGTATATCCGAAGTATTCTGTGATGGATCCGGAGGCTTGATATGCGTCTGGATTTAGGGAACAGAGTGTCCATTTGTAGAGTGGATTTGGAATATTTGGTGACGTTCTACACGGGACTAATCGCATGAAGATTGAAGCGATTAATGCAGCCGCAGAAATGATTCCGGCGTACATCAACTTCTTTTTGAACAACATGTTTTTCTATAGATTTCGAAGTTTATAATCTTTTTGGCGACGTTTTTGGGGTAATTTTGTGTGTTGTTTGTGTGTTGTTTGGACGGGAATTGGACATGCTTAGTGCTAAAACAACGTGCATTTGGGTGTTTGGGTTGTGTTTAAGTGTTTGTTTAAAGATTTTGGGGTGTTTATGTGGTTTATCGACGATAAATGCCTGTGTTTATGATTTGGACGAAGGTGTTGTTTTGGTGTTTGAATGGGTGTTTTTGTGGTATTTTGGTGTTTGAATGGGTGTTGGTTGTCCAAAAACGCGAAACATTTATAAAGAAAGTTGATTAAAAATTATTAAGATGTTGGGTTTATTTGGACACAAAAAGAGGGTTGAAAAATTAAGGGGTGAAGTACAGGATTCTTTCAATCATGTAAAGAAAGACTTTAATAAAGTTGGTGAATGGATTAAGCACCTCGACGATAAACATGTGTCACATGGCGATGAGATTTCTCAGATAAAAGATCAACTTTTGCTTGTTCACGAGGACCTTATTGAGATAAAAGACTTCGTTTCTTTCTTTGGACCGCAGCTTTCTGGCACTTTGTCCAAACAAGTGCCAACAACTGTTGTAAAACAGCCGTCTATGGGCGCTGTCCAAACAGTTGCGCAAACGGGTGTTCAATCAGGTATTTTGGACAACCTCACGGTAATGGAGAGGGCTATTGTGTGGGCTCTATTAAACTCTGA